>Ga0075433_10000222_pt1 | contig 32444 bp, 32 predicted proteins | sample RhiMethybrSRZTD2_FD_75299 | JGI IMG/M metagenome (GOLD analysis project Ga0075433, IMG submission 75299) | Populus rhizosphere microbial communities from Tennessee, USA - Rhizosphere MetaG P. TD hybrid SRZTD2 | ecosystem: Host-associated > Plants > Roots > Rhizosphere > Soil | place: USA... | reverse complement strand
CTCGCGCTGTCGAAGCTGACCGTGACGTCGCTCCCACGTGCCGTCGGCGAGATCGGCGCGCAGCCGCGCCAGCCCGGGCTCGACGTCGCGAACCTTCGTGAACGTCGAGATCGCCCCGCGCACACCGGCGTCCAGATACGCGTCCGGCCGTCGCCAGTACGCGCCGAGAAAACCGTCGACGCAGTCGTACGGAATCGGCAGCGGCCGCGCGTCGACGGGGCCGAGCACACGGCGAAAATCGTCGAGGGTGGGAAAGATCACGCGATCGATCGCGGGGATTTCGGGAAAGTAGTCGTCGACGAGCCAGAACGCATAGCGCGCTTCGGGATCCCACGTCACGATGACCACGCGGTCCCGCGCGACGCGCGCCAGCTCGGCCAGCCCGCGGGCGCGATCGGGCCAGTGGTGCACGGTCAGTATTGCCAGCGCCGCCGCGAACGCCGCGTCGCGGAACGGCAGATCCGTCGCCGACGCCTGCACAGCCGGCGCGGCGCCCCGCCGGCGCTGTCGCAGCATGGCCGCCGACGGCTCGACGGCGACCACCGGGCGGTCGACGGGCTCGTACGATCCTGCGCCCGCGCCCACGTTGACGACGCTCGACGCGACGCCGAGCGCGGCCGCGATGGCCGCCGCCAGCCGCGGATCGGGGCGTCGATGCGTGTCATAACCCCGCCCGATGGTGTCGTAGAGCTCGCGCATGGCGCGAATCATACGTCCGAAATTCGGCTGACTCGGCTACACTGGGCCCTCGGAGGAACCCGATGAAGAGAGCGTGGCTGGCCATCGCGTTGCTCGTCGTGAGCGTGCAACCCTGTTCGGCCGAGTGGTTCGCCGACATCTACGTCGGCTCGAGCTTCACCGAGAAAGACGACATCAAGGCCGTGAGCCAGGGCGCGGGGCACGCGGACTATAAAGACGTGGAGTTCGAAACGGCCCTCGCCTACGGCTTGCGCATGGGTCGTTACTTCGACGCCGTTCCGTTCCTGGGCCTGGGCGTGGACTTCTTTTCGTTCTCACCGAACATCGGTCCCCAGTCCGTGACCGTGGTCGGCTGTCCGATCGATCAAGGCGGCTGCGGCACCAACAAGGTGGGCTTCGGCTCGTTCGACCTGACCGTGAGGTCGATCTCGCTCGACGTCTTCCTCCGCCTGCCGCTCTTCAAGTCAGAGAATGCGCCCGGCGGACGGGTGCAGCCCTACATCCTCGGTGGATCGCCGATCTTCTTCAGCACGCTCACGCCGCGGAACACGCGTCTGTTCCGCAACTTCGACGGCGACACCGAGATCTCGTTCGGCTACAAGGCCGGCGCAGGCGTCGCGGTCTACATCTACAAGAACCTCATGGTCTTCGGCGAGTACCGTTTCACCCACACCGATCCCGATTTCAGGATTCGCGACTCGTCCGCCGCGAGGACGACGCTACACACCGATCTCGACACCCAGACCGGTCTCGTCGGCCTCTCGGCGCGCTGGTAGCGGCTAGCCAGCCGGCTCGCCGGCGTTTACGGCGAGCACCTGGCCCGAGACGTTCTTGGCGAGATCGCTCGCCAGAAACAGCGCCGCTTCCGCGATGTCGTCGGCCGTCGTCATGCGTCGCAGCGGCGAGCGCTCGAGCATGCTGCGGCGCATCGCCTCCTCGCTGATCCCGCGCACCTGGGCCTGTCCGGCGATCACGCGGTCGATGCGATCGCCCTCGACGGCGCCCGGCGCCACGACGTTCACCCGGATGCCCTGCGGGCCGAGCTCGAGGGCCAGACCGTACGCCATGCCCACCTGGCCCGCCTTCGCCGAGCAGTAGCCGATGCGGAACGGCAGGCCGCGGCGGCCGGCGCCCGACGAAATGTTGACGATCGAGCCGCCGCCGGCCTTGAGCATCTCCGGCACCGCGAAGCGCGTGCACACGTACGAGCTGGTGAGACACGAGTGGATCGTGTACATCCAGTCGTCCATCGTGTAGTCCTGCACCGGTTTCGTCGGGCCGCCGTCACCCGCGTTATTGATGAGCGTCGTGATGCGGCCAAAGGCCTTCACGCCGGCCTCGATCATGCGCTTGACGTCGTCTTCCTTCGCCGCGTCGCACGTGACGGCGATCGCGCGGCCGCCCGCCTTGGTGACGAGATCGGCGGTCTCACGCACCAAGTCGGCCGAGCGCGCGGTGCAGATCACCGCAGCCTTTTCCTGCGCGAACCGCAGGCTGAGCGCGCGGCCGATGCCCTTCGATGCTCCAGTGATGATTGCGACCTTGCCTTCGAGCAGTGCCATGACGATCTCCTCGGCGAACGATGTGCCGGGGAGTGTACCGCATTACCTGCTGCGTAATTGCCGGGCGATCGCCGTTGCGTGACGATGCGGATCATGACCACGTGGCTCGTCGCCGCGATCCTGGTGCTCGGCGGCGTGGCGGCGGCCGTGCACGGCGCGCGGCTCGCCACGCGCGCCGTCCGCGACGGCGACAATACGGCGTCGTCGCTGTGGCTCATCCGTGGCATCCGCGGCCTCGTAATCGCCATCGCCGTCTGGGCGCTCGCCGCCGGGTTGCTGTTCGCACAGACGTGGCTGCTCGTCTTCGGCGTCGTCTTCCTGGCCGAGGAGCTTTACGAGACCGGCGTCGTCATCGTCGTGCTCCGCTGGTCTCAGCGCGTGCCAGGAGTCAGGCCCTTGACCGCGTCGAGACGCTGAACCGCGATTGCCCGCGGCCCGCCGGGACCCGGCGCCGGCTCGAAGCGAATGCGCTCACCCACGCGCAGCGGCACGCCCGAAGCGGGCTGGCCCAGGAGCATGTACAGCTGACCGTCGTCGCCGAGGACGACGCCCCACGCCGTCGGAGCATCGTAGAAGCGCAGCCGACCCGTCATCGCGCGCTCACGATAGTGAACGCGGCGGCGAATGGGAATGTCCAGAGTTCGAGACGTCAGGATCCGGTGCGCGGCGGCGGATGCAGTCGCTCGCGAAACCGCAGGAGCAGTGAGCCGATGACTTCCTCCGCCTGCGCGAGCGTCGCCGTGGCGTCGGCCTTCAGCAACGCGTCGGCGGCCACCAGCGCCTCCACGCGCCGCTCCATGCTCACGATGGCGTCGCGCAGTCGCGCATTTTCCGCGCTCAGCCGCGCGTTCTCGGCGCGCAGCGTCTGCGCCTCGTGGCCGGCCGCGAGCATCTTGGCCTGCAGTTCCGCCCACGACTCCACGCGCTTCTGCACGACGAGCGTCGGATAGACGCTGAGGTCGTCCCAGTGTCGCGTCGGCCGGCGGCGATCCGCGCGGCGCCGCTCGGGCGTTTGGCTCTCCGCAGATCGACGGCGATCGCCGTGTCGTCGATTAACGATCACTTCGATGCGGACATCGTCGCGCAGCCGCTCGCGAACGCGCGTGAGGATGTCGGGACGATCGCGGGCGACGATGAAGAGATACTGCGCCGGCGGCTCGAGGTCGGCCGTCGGCATCAGACCTCCCGCAGCGAGCGATGGATGAGCTGCACGCACACCGATCCCTCGCCCACCGCCGAGGCCACGCGCTTGATGCTCGAGGATCGCACGTCGCCGACGGCGAACACTCCGGGAGTGCTCGTCTCCAGCAGCTCGGGCCGGCGGGCGAGCGGCCATCCTGCGGCCTCGAGCTCAGCCGGGTGGAGATCCGCGCCGGTTTTGACGAAGCTCTTGTCGTCGAGCGCCATGCAGCCTTTCAACCACCCGGTGTTGGGATCGGCGCCGGTCATCAAGAAGACGTGCCGGATCGGACGCGTCTCGACGACGCCGTTGTCGAGCTGCCGCCAACGAACGCGCTCGAGCCCGTGCTCGCCTTCGAGCGCCGTGATCTCCGTGCGCGTTCGCAGCGTCACGTTGACGCTGTCCTCGATGCGCTGGATGAGATAGCGCGACATGCTCTCGGCGAGTCCCGGGCCCCGGACGAGGACGTTCACGTTCGAGCAGCCCTGAGACAGGAACACCGCGGCCTGACCCGCCGAGTTGCCGCCGCCGACGACCGCGATCTCCTCGCCCCGGCACACCTGCGCCTCGACGTGCGTGGCGCTGTACATCACGCCCGCGCCCTCGAACCGCCGCAGCTCGGGCAGCGCCGGCTTGCGATAGCGAGCGCCACACGCGATGACGACGGTTCGCGTTTGCACGACCTCGCCGCTGGCGAGATGCACCCGGTAGGGCTTGGAGCCACAGTCGAGCCGGACCGCGTCGCGAGCAATGGCCACCTCGGCGCCGAACTTCTCGGCCTGCATGAGGGCGCGGCCGGCGAGGTCCTGGCCGGAAATGCCGGTGGGGAATCCGAGATAGTTCTCGATCCGTGAGCTCGAGCCGGCCTGGCCGCCGGGCGCCGTCGTCTCGAGCACCAGCACGTCGAGTCCCTCCGACGCCGCGTAGACGGCAGCGGCCAGGCCCGCGGGTCCGGCGCCGACGATCACGACGTCACGGATCGCCCGGGCGTCGAACTGCGGGCTCAAGCCCAATGCCGTGGCGAGCGTCTCGATCGACGGGTTCCTCAGGAGCTTCCCGCCTTCACACAGCACGACCGGCACGTCATCGACACCGACGTGAAATCGATCGAGCAGCGCTTCTACACTCGGATCGCTCTCCACCTCCTGATAGGTGAACGGCTGACCGTTTCGGCTCAGGAATTCTCTGAGGCGCAGCGTGGGGGCCGAATGCTGCGAGCCGATGAGCACCAGGCCGCCGACGCCGCGGGCGATGAGCGCCACCCGGCGCAGGATGAATGCGCGCATGAGGATTTCGCTGAGCTCGAAGTCGCGCTGCACGAGCGCACGCAGGTGCTCCCGATCGACGGCCACGACCGACCCGTCGGTGGCGGCCCGGGCGCGCACGAGTCCCCGGCGCGCCGACAGCATGTTGATCTCGCCCGTGAATTCGCCTGGGCCGACGACCGTGATCAGCTCTTCGTGGCCGTCGACCGGACGGGCGATCTCCACGGCGCCTTCGATGACGACGAAGAAGCGAGTGTTCTGCTCGCCCAGCTCGAACAACACCTCACCGGCGCGCACGCGCCGTCGCTCACCGAGCGCGGAGATGCGTTCGACCTGAGTCGGGGTCAGCCGGGGGAACATCTGATGCCGACGATCCACGTATGGGTCTGACATGCCTGGCTCCGACGCGATCACCATACACCCGTCCACGCGCCGGCGAGCGGCGGGTCAGACTTTTAGAATGGCTCCGCGAGAATGATGCTGAGCGCCACGAGGCGGTTGCCGTCTCGCACGCATTCGGCGGTCACGGTGTCACCGGCGAACACGTTCGTCACGCGCAGTGGGATCTCGCCGAACTCGCCACGAAACTTCCCGGCCCCGCGCGTGCGCACGAAGATCTTGAATTCTGTCAGTCCCGTGAAGTGAATTCGGTTCCGCGTCATCGCGGCTCGCTCGGTCGCCGCGCTCCACGCTCCCATTTCTTCGATGACCACCGTATCGCGCAACCGATCGACGCTGATCACCCTTCCGGAATGGCGCTCGACCGGATCCGAGCCGGCGAACGCCACGGTCGACGCCGCGGCCAACTGCAGCAGAGCCAGGACGCTCGCCTTCATCATGGGCACCGAGGATACAGACGAATGGTCGCCCGCGCGATGACGATCTCCTCGTTCGTCGGGATGACATAGACTCCGACGCGACTGGCCGCTGCCGAAATGGTCGGACCGTGAGCCTCGTTGGCGCTGGCATCGAGACGCACGCCGAGCCAGGCCAACCGCGCGCAGACGTCGGCTCGCACGGGCGCCGCATGCTCACCGATGCCGGCCGTGAAGACGAGACCGTCGAGTCCGCCGAGTACGCCCGCCAGCGCGGCCACCTCACGCGCGATGCGGAACGCAAAGTACTCCAGCGCGAAGCGTGCACGAGGCTCGGGGCTCGCGAGCAGCTCGCGCACGTCGCTGCTGACGCCTGACAGACCGCGCAGCCCTGAGCGCGTATAGAGCAGCGTGCCGATGTCGTCAGCGCTCATGTGGCGCTCGGTGAGCAGGTACAGCACCACGGCCGCATCGAGATCGCCGACGCGCGTGCCCATCGGCAGCCCATCGAGGGCGCTGAACGACATCGTCGTGTCCACACTCCGGCGCTCGCGCATGGCGCAGAGGCTGGCGCCGTTGCCGAGATGCGCGACCACCACTCGCCCATCGGCGATGGCGGGCGCGACGCGCGGGAGGCTCCCCGCGATGTATTCGTACGACAGCCCGTGGAAGCCGTACCGTCGCACACCGCTGTCGAACAGCTCGCGCGGCAGCGCGAAGGCTTCGACGAGCTCGGGACGTCCGTGATGAAACGCCGTGTCGAAGCACGCCACCTGGTGCACCGCCGGCCAGAGCTCGCGCACGCCACGAATGGCCGCGAGCGCCTGCGGTTGGTGCAGCGGCGCCAGCGGCGTGAGCCCCTCGAGCGCGCCGAGCACGGCGTCGTCGATCGCGACCGGGCCCGCGTAGCGCGTCCCGCCGTGCACGACGCGGTGGCCGACGGCGATCGGCGGCGTGCCGCGCAGGTGGTCGTCCAGCCAGCGCGCCACGACGCCGAACGCGCCTCCGTGACTCGTGGCCGCCGTGGCTGGCTGCGGTGCGGCATCGTCCACCACGAGGCGTGGGTGGCTCCCGATACCGTCGACGACCCCATGCCGGACGAGGCGTGGGGTATCGGTTGCAGCGGCGTCGAAGAGTGAGAACTTGAGCGTGGACGATCCGGCATTCAGCACGAGCAGCGGCCGGTCGGCGGCGCGCGCGACCATCAGTGGGAAGGATACGTCATGGCAGCACGCGTCAGTCCTAGCTCGTTACTCGATGAGCCGGTCGGCCCGTAGCAGCAGCGAGGGCGGAATGACGAGACCAAGCGCCTTCGCGGTCTTGAGGTTGATGACCAGCTCGAATTTGGTCGGCTGCTCGACGGGGAGATCGGCCGGCTTGGCGCCCTTCAAGATCTTGTCGACGTAACTCGCGGCCCGGCGAAACAGGTCGCTGAGATCGGGGCCGTACGACATGAGGCCGCCCGCGTCAACGATGCGGCTGAACTGGCTGACAACAGGCAGCCGATGCTTGAGCCCGAGCTCGGCGATGAGCGCCCGATTCGCCACTGCGCGAGGGCTTTCGACAAGGAGCACCGCCTCGGCTTTGTCTCTCTTCGCGACGGCAAACGCTGCGGCGTAATCGCCCGAATCGTTCACGTCGACGTCGTGCAGACGCAAGCCCAGCACGTGGGCGGCGGCGACCATCGTTGCGGCCGAGGCGCCGCCGTCGGTCGGCCGATTGACGTCCCACATCACCGCCACACGGGAGAGCGCGGGCAGCGCTTCTCTACTGAGCTGCAGCCGCTTTTCGCTCGTGACCTCCGGCTGACCGATCGTGAGCCCCGTCAGGTTTCCGCCGGGACGCGCGAGGCTCACGACGCCCATCACCCGAGGATCACTCGAGGCGATCATGACGATCGGGATCGTCGCCGTCGCCCGCTGCGCGGCGCGCGTCGCATCGGGACCAGCGGTAAGCATCACCGCGGGCGTCGCACGAACCGCATCGGCCGCGAGATCGACGAATCGTTCCGGCGCCTCCGTCCAGCGACGATCGACCGTGAGGTTCTGGCCTTCGATCCAGCCGAGATCGGTGAGCTGTTGCGCGAACGCGACATACTCCGGCGTCACGACCGCGGGCGACCCCGTGAGGAGCATCGCGAGCCTCGCGCGCGGCGGCTGTCCGTGCGCGGACCGCGGCGCGGCGAAGGCCGCGACGGTGGCGGTGAGCAATGCACGCCGACTGATCACTTCGCGACTCAGATCGCGCGCGCGACGCGAGTGCCGTCCAGAATCGCCTGGTGCACGCCGCGCGGCGCCACGCAGTCGCCGGCCGCGTATAACGCCGGCACGCGGCCGGCAAGTGCGCGATAGAGCGCGTCGGTCGAGCGGCTCCCCGTCGCCAGCACGACCGTGTCCACCGCTTCGATACGGCGCTCCGCACCGGAAAAGACGTTGCGAACGATGACCGTCGAGCCCTCCACCGCGGTCAGCTCGCTGCACGGCGTGAATACGGCGCCCTTCGTGTAGAGCCGCGTATAGAGCGGCGCGATCGACGTGATGCCGATGTCCTGGCCGACGTAGAACAGCGGCGAGATCACCTCCACGCGCTTGCCCGCATCGAGCAGCAGCTCCGCCGTCGAAAGCGCCTGCTCGGTGTGGACGTCGTCGATCACGACCACGCGGTTACCGACCGTCGCCTCGCCCGCCAGCACGTCGCGGTCCGTCACGACGTGCTTGCCGTCGCTGCCCGGCACCAGCGGGACGTAGGGATGCGACCCGGTGGCGACCACGACCGCGTCCGGCCGCTCGTCGAACACCAGGCTCGCCGTCGCCTCGACGCCAAGCCGGACGTCGACGCCGAGCTTGCGCACCTGACCGATGAGAAAGCGGACGATGCCCGCGTATTCCGCGCGCGCCGGCGCGCGCGCCGCGAGCAGAATCTGTCCGCCGAGCTCCGTTGCTTTCTCCAGCAGCACGACGCGGCAGCCGCGCAACGCCGCGACGCGCGACGCCTCGAGCCCCGCGACACCGCCGCCGATCACCACGACGCGCTTGGCCGTTGCCACTGGACGCAGCTCCCCGAGCTCGCGCTCGCGTCCCGTCGCCGGATTCTGCACGCATGTGACCGGCTTGCCTTGATAGATCCGATCGATGCAGCCTTCGTTGGCGCCCACGCAGCGGCGAATGTCGTCCAGCCGCCCCTCGCGCGCCTTGCGCGGCAGCTCGGGATCCGCGATCAACGCGCGCGTCATGCCGACGACGTCGATCTGCCCCGCGGCCACGAGACGATCAGCGTGCAGCGGATCGACGATACGGCTGGCGTGAAAGATCGGGAGCTCCGGCGCGGCGCTCTTGATCGCGGCGGCGAGCGGCACGAACACGGCCTGCGCGAAGCTCATGTTTGGGATCGCGGCGGCCTGCAGGCTGTAGGTGTGCGCGCCGCCGCCGATGACCGAGATGAAATCGATCAGGCCGCAGCCGGCGAGCCGTCGTGCGATCGCCGCCATGTCGTCGGCGCCGAGGCCGCCCGGGCTGAATTCGTCGCCGGAGATCCGGACGCCCACCACGAAATCGCGCCCGACTCGCCGCCGGATCTCGGTCAGCACCTCGAAGCCGAAACGCAGGCGATTGTCCAGGCTGCCGCCGTACTCGTCGGTCCGTGTGTTGAAGGCGGGCGACCAGAATTGATCGACGAGATGGTTGTGCGCCATGGAGATCTCGACGCCGTCCAGCCCACCCTCGCGACAGCGGCGCGCGGCCTCGCCGAACGCCCGCACCAGCTCGGCGATCTGCTCGGCGTCGAGCTCATGGGGCACCTCGCGGTGAACGCGCTCGGGAATCTGCGACGGCGCCAGCAGCGGGCCGCCGACGTCGGCGTCGGACTGCGCCCGCCGGCCAAGGTGCGTGAGCTGCGTGAACACCAGACAGTCGTGCGCGTGCACCGCGTCGGCCAACGCGCGGTACGGCGCGACGATCGAGTCGTCGTGGTTCGCGATCTGCTTCCACGCAGCGGCCGGCGACGACGGATGGACGCTCGAGGACCCGCCGAAGATCGTCAGGGCGCAGCCGCCGCGCGCCTTGGCCTCGTGGTAGCGCGTCAGCCGCTCGCCGGGCCGGCCGCCCTCGGCCATGGCTTCGGCGTGACCGGACGAATAGATCCGGTTCTTCAGCGTGAGGCCGCCGACCGCGATCGGCGAGAACAGCGACGCCAGCTCGTGGTCCATGATCGAGATGACATGCTAGCATTCCTGCGATGACGACGACCCGCACGGCAGACGTGGTGATCATCGGCGGCGGCGTGACCGGAGTGAGCACCGCGTTCCATCTCACGCGACGCGGCGTCCGCGACGTGATCGTGGTCGACAAGGGAACGATCGCATCAGGCGGGACGGGCAAGAGCTCGGCGTGCGTTCGCCAGCACTACTCCACCGCCGAGACGTGCCGGATGATCCGGTACTCCCTCGACTTCTTTCAGCACTTTGCCGAACGCGCCGACGGCGCCTCGTGCGGCTTCCGTCACACCGGCTATCTCCTGGGCGTCGACGACAAGATGCGCAAGCCGATGGAGGCCTCGGTCTCGCTTCAGCGCTCCGTCGGCATCGACACGCGGCTCGTCTCGCCGACCGAAATGCGTGAGCTCGAGCCCCGGCTGCGCGCGGACGACCTCGTCGCGGGCTGTTACGAGCCGGCCTCCGGCTATTGCAATCCCGTGGAGACGGCGCAGGGGTTCGCGCGCGCCGCGCGCGCGGCCGGTGCGCGCATCGTCGAAGACAGCCCGGTCGTCGGGATCCTGCTCGACGGCGAGCGTGTCCGCGGCGTGCGGACGCGAACCGGCGATATCCTGGCGCCGGTCGTCGTCAACGCCGCGGGGCTGTGGGGCGCGCGCGTGGCGGCGATGGCCGGCGTCGAGCTGCCGATCCACGTCTGCCGGCACAAGATCAGCATCGTGAGCTGGCCCGAGACCGAGCGACGGCCGCACCCGATGGTCTACGACTTCGTCACGAACATCTACACGCGGCCCGAGCTGGGCGAGCACATCCTCGTGGGCGGCCTCGACGCCGACGAGTCACGCGACGCCGTCGATCCCGACGCCTACAAGGAAGGCGTGAGCCTCGACGAATCGACGGACGCGCTGGCGCGCGTGAGTCATCGCTTTCCCGTGCTGGCCGACGGTCACATCGCGCGCGGCTACGCAGGCTGCTTCGACGTCACGCCCGACTGGCATCCGATCCTGGATCGCGTCGGTCCCGAGGGCTTTCACGTGGCCGCCGGATTCTCGGGCCATGGCTTCAAGCTCTCGCCGGCCGTGGGTCATATGGTCGCGACGCTCGTGGTCGACGGACCAGGCGGTCATCCGGATTTGCCGACGTTCCGGCTGTCGCGATTCGCCGAGGGCAAGCCGATCCGAGGAACCTATGGCGATTGGCTCATGTGCTGAGCGTCCTGCAACCATTCGCATCGAGCCGCGCTCTAAACACAGCAGAGAAACGCCTATATAAAGGATAGGGCCCCCACGTCCAGTCGAAGGACTGAGAAGCAGATGGCGCCGCCATGAGCGAACTCGAAACGCTGCTCAAGTACGGCTACCTTCTGCTGTTCGCGTTCGTGTTGGCCGAGCAGTCGGGGCTCCCTGTGCCGGCGGTCCCGGTTTTGCTCGGCGTGGGCGCTCTCACCGGTGCGGGGCGGATGAGCATGACCCTGGCGTTCGCCGCCGCGCTCGCCGCGTCGCTGCCGCCCGATGTCGTCTGGTACGAGCTGGGACGACGGCGTGGCGCGCGGGTTCTCGCTATCCTCTGTCGGATCTCTCTCGAGCCGGACTCTTGCGTGCGCAACACCGAGAATCTGTTCATGCGGCGTGGCCGCGGCGCACTGCTCATCGCGAAGTTCTTCCCGGGGTTCAGCACCGTCGCGCCGCCGCTGGCGGGCATGGTCGGCATCGCGCGGTGGCAATTTCTCGTGCTCGACATCGCGGCCGCGATTCTGTGGGCCGGGACGTGGATGACGCTGGGTTACATCTTCAGCGACGCCCTCGACCTCGTCGCGTCATGGGCCGGTCGTCTCGGCAACTCACTCGGCGTGGTCATCGGTGTGGCGCTCGGCGGCTACGTCGCATACAAGTTCATTCAGCGCCGGCGCTTCATCCGCAGTCTCAGAGTCGCGCGAATCACGCCAGAAGAGCTCAAGCGGCGCCTGGACGTCGGCGACGAGATGCTCGGGATCATCGACACGCGCTCGGCCCTGCAGGTCAACGCCGAGCCGTACGCCGTGCCCGGCGCGCTCTGGATCCCGGCCGAGGAGATTTCTCGCCGACAGGCCGAGCTGCCACGCGGGCGCGAGCTCGTCCTCTACTGCTCCTGACCGAACGAAGCGACGAGCGCCCGGGTGGCGCTGCAGCTCAAGCACGCAGGGATCGTGCGCGTGCGCCCGCTGGAGGGCGGTCTCCGACTCTGGATGGACCGGGGCTTCCCAGTCACGGAGATGCCGCCGGTTCCCGTCGAGGTTTGAGCGGCGCGCTCGTTCGTTCACTTGGCAGCGTGGCCGACCCACGAATACCGCCGCGTGCCTTGCAGGCGACGCCCCATCCGGATGAGCGCGTGCCCGATGGCAGCGCGCAGCGGCCGTGACGATCGCCGTCCCCATCTCGACTCTTTCGCGCGCTGCGCGTTCGCTCGCAGCTCGGCGAGACGATCGCGCGCGAGCACCTCGAGTGCGTACTCGTTCATGTCCATGACAACGACTCCTTCCTGACGCCATGGCTGGCCGCCGGCGTTGTCGCAGGCGGGACCGGCCGCCGGGTCAGGACGATTTCGAGTGGCCGTCGATCCCCATCGTGCGGAGCGAACATCTCCCGCACGATCGCCAGCAGCGCCTCGACCACGAATGGGCGCTCGAACGGGACGGCGACGCAGACCTGCCAGCGGCGCCCGCGTCGTCGCACCACCGGCGCGGCGACGGCGCCGAGCCGCTCGTGCACGCTGTCGGTCAGCGCGATCTGGCGCGCTTGCACCTCACGACGCCGATGCTCGCGGCGGTTCGCCCACGCGAGCAGTGCCAGGACCACCGCGAACGGCGCGCTCGCGACGATGGCGGCGCCCAGCGTCAGCATGACTCCGGAACCTCGTAGAGCTCGAGATACCGCTCAAGCTCGTGCATGCACTGCCGCATCACGGTCGCATCTTTCGTCAGCTTCGACACCACGAGCGCGCCCTTGAGCGACGCGACGACGAAGTGAGCCACGACTTCGGGCTCACACGCGGCGGTCACTTCACCGCGCAGCTGCGCTTCGCGCAGCGCCACGGTGAGCGGGCCGACGCCTTGTCGCGCGAGCTCTGCCCAATCCCCCGATCGATTCCCGTTCCACCGCATCGCCGCCTCCTTTCGGTTCACGCCCTCGTGGAACGCCCGCATGTTTCCTTGTACAGGGAGAGCCGTGAGTGAACCGTCGCGGTCGGCGTGAAAAAATTGGCGGGCATCTGCGCGAGCGAAATGGCTCACGCGGCGGACAGCGACGCGCACGGACGTCAGCATGCCGACGTGAGAATCGGGCATACCGCCCGATCACCGTTCGACGGACTAGTTGAGTGCGCTCGCGGACTAGGGAGCGACTCCGAGCCGCTGAGCCTGGGCCACCCAGAATTCCGTGCCCATGCTTCGGAACATCTCGATGGCTCGCCCGAGCGTCGTGCGGGCCTCGTCGCTGCGCCCCTCGGCATGATGGAGCGGTACCAGACCGAGCAGACAGCGAGCCTCGAGCGGCCGCATCCCGAGCGACCGGGCGAGGGCCAGCGCCTCCGCAAACCGCGCGTGGGCGGCATCGAGGAGCTTGCGCGAAGCCGCGACCTCGGCCTGCAAGCGCAGCGCCCATGCCTCGTGACCCCGCTCACCGCGATGGCGGGACTGCTCTAGCGAGTGATCCGCTTGCACCGCCGCTTCGTCGGGGCGCCCCGCGAGCAGCAGCGCCTCGCCCAGTGCGGCCAGCCGCCAGGCGTGGCCGCCGACGTTGCCGACGCGCTCGGCCTCCTCCACGGCTCGACGCAGGATCGACAGGCCCTTCCCGACGCGCCCCGCGAGGGCGTACGTGTGGCCGAGCGCCGACGCGAGCCACGGACGGTGGACGGAGAATTCCCAGCGACGACAGACTTCGAGACCCCGGCTCAGCGCCGCCGCGGCTTCGCCGAAGCGCCCCTGATAGAGATGCGCACGGCCAATCGCCGCGTAGGCGCCGGCGAGCGCGAACGGCCGATCGATTCGCGTGGCGAAGTCCAGCGCCCGCTTCGCGGCGGCCAGCGCCTCGTCGAATCGCCCCAGCTCCGTCAGCGGCGCGGCGATGTAGTAGAGACTCAGCTCCGCGAGGCCGAACTCTGTCGGCCACCCCGACGGACCGTACCGCGCTTCGATACCCTGCGGCTCCTTCGCGGTCCCGCAGCGCTCGAAAAGCGTCACGGCATCGTCGTATCGGCCGAGGCTCCAGTGCACCTGGCCGAGGCGGAAGTTGGCCTCGATCGCAAGCCCGGCGCTCTCGACGGCCTCCGCGAGCGCGAGCGCGCGCTCGCCGAAGGCCAGCGCCTGCGAGAGATCACCGGTGATCCAGGCGTGATTGCTCAGATATGCCGCGACACGCGCGAGGCGCGGTCGGTCGTCGAGCTTGTCGGCAATGCGCTCGGCCTCGCGCAGATGCCGGGCGAGGTCGGCGAAGCGTCCCATGGGATAGAGGCTCTGCCGCAGCTCGATGCGCACGTCGACGTCGCGATCGTCCACGTCCCGACTGGCCGGCAGACGGCGCAGCGCGCCGAGCGCCTCCTCGAAGCACGCCACGGCCTCGTGATGCGCCGAGCGCGCGGCTGCCTGACGCCCCGCCGTGTGGAGAAACGCCGCGGCCTTCTCCCACGCCTCGCCGTTGCGGTAGTGCGTGCCGAGCGCCAGGGCGTGCGCAGCGCGATCATGGGCATAGACGTCTTCGAGGCTCTCGGCGACGCGCCGATGCAGCGCCATCCGTAATGGCGCCGGCAGCTCACCGGTCGCGACCTCGCGGATGTAGTCGTGGGTGAACTCCAGTCCGTCCCCTGCGCCGCGCAGCACGCGATGGCGCACGAGCTCCTCGACGCCCTCGGCGGCCTCGCGCTCGGACATGTCCGCCGCACGCTGGACGAGCGCGAAATCGAACTGCCGACCGATCACCGCGGCCACCGCCACCAGGCGTCGCCCGCGGTCGGACAGCCGCTCGAGACGCTGCAGGACGAGCGTGCGAACTTTCTCAGGTAGCGGCAGCCGCTGCGCCAGCGAGATCGTCCGCCCCGCGCGCAATGCGTGCATCACCTCGACCACCACGAAGGCATTGCCGTCGCTGATGCGCCACGCGTCCTGGGCGAGCTGCGAGACGAGCTGATGAGGCAATCCGGGAGGCGCGAGCGCCTCGACGAGCGCGATCGTGTCCGACCGCGAGAGTGGCGACACGGACAGCCGCAGGAGCTCGCCGTCCTCGTCGAGCTCATTGAGCGACTGCCGGAGCAGACCGAGATCGGCCAGCTCTTCGTCCCGGATCGTGACGACGAGCAGCAGCGGGATCTCGTGCACGCGCCGCCCCAGAAACGCGAGAAAGCGGATGCTCATTTCATCGGCCCAGTGCGCGTCTTCGAGCACCACGACGAGCGGCTGCCGTCGCGTGAGACGCTTCAGCAGCTCGGCGATCGCCTCGAACGGATAGCGCGGATCCCCACCGCTTCGGTTCGCGCGTTCGGCGTCGGACACGGGTGCCGTCGGCTTCGACTCGGTCGACAGCTCGGGCAACAGCCGTCCGACTTCGTCCCGCCACCCCGGCTCCAGCGTGTCGAAGATGTGACGCTCTTCGACGACGCGACCGGAGCGCAGCGCGTGCACCCACGGCGCGAAGGGCAGAATTCGTTCGGTCTCGTAACAGCGGCCGACGAGCACGCGCGCCATTCGCCGCGTCGCGACCGCGGTGAGCTCGCTTACCAGGCGACTCTTGCCCGCGCCCGCTTCGCCGATCAGGGCAACGAGGCGTCCGCGTCCGGCCAGGGCTCGATCGAGCGCTTCGCGCAGGCGTGCGACGTCCCGTTGACGACCGGCGAGCGGCGGCTCCCATGCCGGCGGCGGCTCGGTGAGCGGAGCCCGATTGGCAATTGGCCGAGCCGGCAGAGTAGCAATTGGCTCGGTGCGCCGATCGGTGACGTGACTGCGGCCTCGGAGAATCTCCTGATAGAGCGCCTTCGTCTCCGCCTCGGGCTCGGTTCGCAGCTCGCGCTGAAGCGTCGCAACGCAGAGCTGATACTGACGAAGCGCGGAGCCTCGGCGTCCCGTGTCGGCGTATAACTGCATGAGCGCGCGGTGTGCGGGCTCCTGGAGCGGATCGATCTCGAGCAGTCTCAACGCGGTCTGTACGGCCACGTCAGTCGAGCCGATCGTTCGCTGGTGGGAGAGCAGCCCACTCAGACACTTGAGCGCCACTTCGCGCAGCCTCTCGCGGTGGCCGAGCAGCCAGTCCTCGAACGGCTGCTCCTGTACCGCGAGTCCATCCAGGAAATCGCCCTGATAGAGCTCCGCGGCTTCGCCGAGCGCTGACGGCGTCCCCTGGGACGCGTGGTGCTCGAAGTCGCGCACGTCGACCGTCACGGCATTGAGGTCCAGGCTGACCGTTTCCCCGTCCACGACGAGCAGGCGCGAGCCCGCGTCACGTAGACACTTTCGGAGTGCGTACAGGGTCTGCCGCAGGCTGGTCCGCGCCGTCGTCTCCAGCGTGCTGCCCCAGAGCAGGCTCGCCAGTTTGTCTCTCGACTGGGCTGAGCTCGGCGACAGCGCGAGATAAGCGAGAAGCGCTTTCGCCTTTCGCGTCGGCAGGGTAAGCGGCGTGGCGGCGTCGAGGCGTGCTCGAAAACCGCCCAGAAGGGTCAAAGTCAACCGCGCCATCGTATGACCGTCGGTGCCCGGGCGTCACGATATCACGCTCGTCCGACTCGCACACTCGCGGATCTGCGATTTTTCACGCCGCTGACGACGAATTGCTCACGGGGAGCGTCGTATGAAAGAACGCGTCGCATAACAGAACGCCCAACGACACGCAAAGGGGTGATACGACAATGCTGCGCGACGAAACATCTGAACGCGAGCGCGCCCTTGTGCTCAGACCGGATCGACCGCGCCACATCGATGCGGTGATCGACTACTTCGGAGAGCTGCGCGAGATCAGCGCGGACGAAGCTCGGACTGAGTCACGGAAGGCGATGCACTAAGCGTCGCTGACGGCCTCGCCCTCGCCGACGAGCGACGATAGCGATGCCGTCAGCGCGAACCGATCAGGCCGCGACGCTGCCGCGCGTGGATCGACTCGCAGCGCGCGATCCTCGTGCCCGGCCTCTCGGACGTCGCGTGGCGTCCGCGCTCGACGCCGCGCTTGCTTCGGCGGATTCCGTCGAAGGCTCGCCGAGCGTCCGGCGGGCGGCGCGAGCGTGCGTCACGTTGCTCAGCGTGTTGCGCACATTGCCCTGCGTCGTGCCCGCGATGTCTCCGATCGTTCGAGACGCCGCCGAGACAACCCCTCGAACCCCTGCCGTCGCGGCCGTCAAGGCCTCGGCGCCGATGTCGGCCACGCCGGAGATAGTCCGGACCAGCACGTCGCGAGCGATGCGCAGCGCACCGACCGCGACGATCTCGAGACCGTTCACTGCACCGACGATGACACGAGGAACCACGCTCGTGTTCAACCGTCCGACGCTCATTGCCGTCCGCCGCCCCCTGCGCCGGCCCCTACCGAGCCGGCTCGAGCGGGCGCCTGTGCGCGCTCTTCCCATGGCCATGCCATTTTCCTCCTGCGACCGTCCCGTCATCACGATGCAATCATCGCGCAACGAATACGTCACGAAGTATAGGCACGGTTTTTCGAGCGGATTGTTACGTTTCGTTGCCGGGACGGCGCGTCAGCGGCTCGCGAGCGCGTAGAACTCCTGCTGCGAGCGCCGCGGCGGCGCGCCGGCGGCGGCGATGCGACGGCAGCGACCGTCGGGCAGAATCAGGCGGGCCTTCGCGGTGTCGGCGAGCTGCACGTCCAGGATCTCGCGGATCTGCGCCTGCAGCGCTGGATCGAGCACGGGGAACGCCACCTCGACCCGGCGATCGAGGTTACGCGGCATCCAGTCCGCCGACGCCAGCCAGTATTCCGGATCGCCGTCGTTGTCGAAGGCGAACACGCGGGCGTGCTCCAGGAACCGGTCGATGACGGAGATCGCGCGGATCCGCTCCGACAGCCCGGCCACGCCGGGGCGCAGGCAACAGATTCCGCGGACGATCAGGTCGACGTCCACGCCCGCCTGACTCGCGGCGTAGAGCTCGTCGATGAGGACCTCATCCACGAGGCTGTTGACCTTCACGACGAGCCGCGCGGGCCGCCCCGAGCGTGCGTGCTCCGCCTCGCGACGCACGCGCGCCACGAGCCCATCGCGCAGATGCGTCGGCGCCACGAGCAGGTGGTGAAATCGTGCGGGGCGTGTGTAGCCGGTGACGAGGTTGAACAGTGCGGTGAGGTCTTCGCCGAACGTCTCGCGACACGTGAACAATCCGAGGTCGCCGTAGATGCCGGCCGTTCTCACGTTGTAGTTGCCGGTGGCGAGATGGCAGTAGCGGCGGATGCCGTCCTCTTCCTGACGCACCACGAGACACGCCTTGCAATGCGTCTTGAACCCGACGAGGCCGTACACGACGTGCGCGCCGACTGCTTCCAGCGCCCGCGCCCAGCGAATGTTCGCCTCCTCATCGAAGCGCGCCTGCAGCTCGACGAGGACGGCGACCTCCTTGCCGCGCTCGGCCGCCCGCGTGAGCGCCCGCGCGATCGGCGAGGCCGGGCTCACGCGATACAGCGTCATCTTGATGGCCAGCACGCGCGGGTCGTCGGCGGCCTCCTCGACAAAGCGCGTGACGCTGTCGAACGACTGGTAGGGATGATGGACGAGCACGTCGCCGGCACGGATGGCGCTCCAGACGTCCGGCGCCCGCTCGAACGCCGGGATCGGGCGCGGCGTAAACGGCGGCGCTTTGAGCCGGGGCTCGTCGACGGCGGCGTAGAGCTGGAAGAGATCGGCGAACGCGATGAATCCTTCGGCCTCGTAGAGGTCGCTCGGGGCCAGCTCGAGCTCCTCGACGAGGGTCGTGAGCACCTCGGCCGGGAGATCGCCGTCGTACTGCAGCCGCACCGCGCTGCCCATCCTGCGCTCGCGCAGGCTCTGCTCCACGCTGATGAGAAGATCGTCCGGGCGTACGCGGGCCGGGCGTAGGTAGGCATCGCGTGTCACGCGGATGGCGTGCACGGCGTGGATCGTGTAGCCGGAATAGAGCGCGCCGAGATGCAGCCGGATCACGTCTTCGAGCAGCATAAACGCGTGCTGGCCGGGCTCGGCCGGGAGCGCGACGAACCGCGGAACGATGGTCGGGATGTGCAGCACCGACAGCCGCGCGTGCGGCAGCGGCGACGGCACCGCGGGTTCGTGGGTCACGACCAGACAGAGCGAGCCGCTGGCGAGATGTGGGAACGGATGGCCGGGATCGATCGCCAGCGGCGTCACCACGGGCAGCACCGTGCGCTCGAAGTAGGACGCGAGGAATTTCGCCTGCTCTGGCGTGACGTCCTTGGGACGCACGAGGCGTACGCCTTCGGCGGTGAGCATCGGCTCGACCCGAAGGAGGAAGCACCGATGTTGATCGGCGCCGAGGCGCTGCACTTCCGTCGCGATCGCGGCGAGAGTCTCGGCCGGCGTCAACCCGTCGGGGCCGGCGGCCGTCTCCCCATCGTGCACGCGGCGCTTGAGCTCGGCGACCCGCACCATGAAGAACTCGTCGAGGTTCGAGCTGACGATGGCGAGAAACTTCACGCGCTCGAGGAGCGGGACCGAGTCGTCTTCCGCCTCCTCGAGCACCCGGCGGTTGAACTCGAGCCAGGAGAGCTCGCGGTTGACGAACCGGGACGTCACGCGAGGCACTCGGCGCCGAAGGTCTCTCGCAGCAGCAGGCCGTGACGCACGCCGCGCTCGCACACCATCAGCGCGGGCAGCCCGCTGAGGCTCAGCAGCTCGTCGAGCACGATCGCCCCGGCCACGATGATGTCAGCGCGGTCACGGCGCAGCCCGGGCAGCCGACGGCGCCTTCGGAGCGAGAGATCTTGAAGCCGGCCGCAGAGTGCGGTGACGACGTCGCGCTCGAGTCGGAGGCCGTTCACGCCGCGTGACGAGTGGCGAGCGGCCAGGTGCATGCGCGCAAGCGCGCGCGCGGTACCGCCGAGCGCGATCAGCGCGGTGTGGCGAGCCAGCCCCGCGATGGTGCCACCGAGCGCTTCCCCCACCTGACGGCGAAGCGCGAGGATCTCTCTCGCCGCCGGCGGATCGTGACGGAACAATCGCGAGGCGCGCACCGCGCCGAATGGCGCGCTCGCCAGCGGCGTGATCGCGCCGTGATGCACTCGCGTGGCCTGCACGGTGGCGCCGCCGACGTCGACGACGAGCGCGTCGCGCGCAGGCAGGCTGGCCATCGCCGCGGCCGCGCCGAGCGCCGCCTCCTCTTTCCAGTCGAGCACTTCGATGTCCACGCCCGCGATCCCACGGATGGCCGCCGCGAGGCGATGGGCGTTGGCGGCGTCCCGAACCGCGCCGGTGGCGACGGCGACGACGCGGATGGGGCGCCCGGTGTCGGCGCGGCGCAGGAAGCGACGCGTCGCCTCGACCGTGGCGTCGACACTCCGGGCAGGCAGCCGCCGCCCACGACCCCCGGCCAGCCGCGTCTGCACGCGATCCTCTCGCAGCACCCGGAAGCCGCGCCCCGGCTTGACGCTCGCCAGGACGAAGCGGGCGGCGTTCGAACCAAACTCCAGGAGGGCGAGTAGCTCGGGCATACCCGGGGCGCCAGTATCGAGACGTCCGCCGGAGGCGGTCAAATTACACGTGTGTTACGTCGGCGAAACGTCACCGGCGCGTCATCGGAGCTTCACCCGCGTTCGTTACCGTCTCGGCCATGCTGAAACGCCTCCTGCTCGTTACCCTGCTGTGCGGACTTGCGTCGCACAAAACCGACGAGCGGATCCGACGGATCAACCGCGCTCTGGGTTCAGATCCGTGCCGAAAAGCTTTCGTCCGTTGATGTCGAGCAAGGCCACGGACATCACCTCCGTGTCGCCGTCGATCGTGACGGTGCCGAAATATTGCATATCGTCCGTCGGCGGCCGGTTTTGCTTCATGCCCGCCGGCACGCTGACGTAGCGCACGTCGGGCCCGAAGGTGCGATCGATGTCGCCCGGACCGAACGTGCCCGCATTGATGGGCCCAGCCACGAATTCCCAGAACGGCGTGAAGTCGCTGAACGCACCGCGCGCGGGATCGTAATAGATGGCCGAGGCGTAGTGCACGTCGGCGGTGATCCACACCACGTTGCGAATGCCGTTGGCCTTGACGAACGCCAGCAGGCTGGCGAGCTCCAGCTCGCGCCCGAGCGGTGCGCCGTGCTCGTCGTTCGCCCAGGCCTCGTACGTCCCTTTCGGCACGTCGGGATTCAAATCGGGAACGACGATGCTAATCGGCATGTCGCTGGCGATCACCTTCCACGTGGCCTTGCTGTCCAGCAGTGCCCGCTTGAGCCATCGCAGCTGAGCTCCGCCCAGGAATGCCGCGCTGTCGTCGAGCGACGTCTGGCGATTGGGCGAGTTGGGCCCGCGGTAGCTGCGCTCGTCGAGCATGAAGACCTCGAGGCTCGGCCCGTACGGAAACGCGCGGTACACGCGCTCGGGGTCGACGGGATCGAGACGAAACGGGTTGTACTCGAACATCGCGCGCTTGGCGTACGCGGCCAGCAGCGAGGCGCTGCGCACCTGGTAGCGCGCATCGCCGAGCGTCTGGCCCGGATACCAGTTGTTGCGCGTCTCGTGATCGTCCCACTGCACCAGCACCGGCACCTCGGCCGTGAAGCGCCGCTTGTGCTCGTCGAGGAAGTTATAGGCGAAGTTCCCTCGGAATTCGGCGAGCGTCTCGGCCACCTTGGCTTTCGCTTCGGTGGTCACGTTCTTCCAGGTGGCGCCGTCGTCGAGCCTGACCTCGGCCACGATGGGCCCGTCCGCGTAAATCTGATCGCCGGAATGGATGAAGAAGTCCGGCGTCGTGCGCCGCATCGTCTCGTACAGCTTCATGCCGCCCCACTCGCGATTGATGCCCCACCCTTGCCCGGCCTCGTCGCCCGACCAGCAGAAGCGAACGGTGCGGCGTCCCGACGGCGCCGTGCGCACGCGGCCGGTGAGAGGCGCGCTCGACACGCGCGGGTCAGTGAGATCGACGAAGCTGACGCGATAGAAGACGTCGGCCCCGCTGGGCAAGCCGACCAGATCGATGCGTGCGGTGAAGTCGCTGTCGGCCAGCGCGGCGGGCCCGACAACGCGTCGCGCGTCGCGGAAGGCCTCGTTGGTCGCCCACTCGACCATCATTCGCGCGGGACGATCGGTGCGACTCCACACGATGGCACGATCCGGCATCACATCGCCGCTCTGCACGCCGTAGGGCATCGTCGGTCGCGCCCGATCCGACGTGACCACCGCCGGTGGCTGCTGTGCCCATGCCCGCCGTCGACCGAGCGCGGCGGTGGACAGGCCGCTCGCCAGCACCGCAGAGCCGCGTGTAACGAAATCGCGTCTGTTCATGGCCACCTCCGTGGTCGCTGTCGTTTCCGGCGCGACTATCGCCGGAGCCGGGTGTCAGCAGCATGACGCAGCGATGACATTCGCGCGACCGAGCGGGCCGCCCGCCCGTCGCCACCGGACTGTCGCCACGCCGCGACGACAGTAGCGCGTTCTCAGCGAACTCGTCACGATTCCGTAATGTTCGCCGCGTCTATCATCCCCGCGATCCAGGGGGAGGAGACACGGTGAAGCATTCTGGGAGAATCCTCGCGTTGCTCGCGCTCGTCGTCCTCACATCGTCGACGACGGCGCCCGCGCAAGACGGCCTGCGACTGACCGGCTCGGGCGCGACGTTTCCGTTTCCGCTCTACTCCGCGTGGTTCAAGAGCTTCGGCCAGAAGCACCGCGGTGTGACGGTCGATTATCAGGGCAAGGGCAGCGGCGCCGGGATCCAGGACCTCATCAATCACACCGTCGATTTCGCCGCGAGCGACGCGGCGATGACCGACGAGCAGATCGCGAAGGTGCCCGGCGGCGTGCAGCTCATGCCGATGACCGCCGGCGAGATCGTGGTCGCCTACAACCTGCCGGGCAACCCGAAGAACCTCAAGCTCACGCGCGACGTGTACGCCTCGATCTTTCTCGGCAAGACGACGAAGTGGAGCGATCCCAAGCTCAAAGCCGCGAACCCGGGCGTGAATCTGCCCGACCTCGACATCACTGTCGTTCGTCGCGCCGACTCGAGCGGCACGACGTACGTCTTCACCAATCACCTGGCGGCGATCAGCGAAGAATGGGCGAAGGGCCCGGGTGTCGGCACGACGGTGAACTGGCCCAAGAGCGACAAATTCGTGGCCTCGCCGAAGAACGACGGGGTGACGTCCACCATCAAGCAGACGCCCGGCGCGATCGGTTATATCGAGTACGCCTTCGCCAAGTTCGCGAAGATCGACATCGCGCTGCTGCAGAACAAGGCCGGACAGTACGTGGCCGCGGGGGGCGAGGGCGGTCCGGCGGCGCTCGCGAGCGTGCAGATGCCGGCCAACCTCCGCGCCTGGGTCCCGGATCCCGAGGCGGCGAAGGCGTACCCGATCGCCACGTATACGTGGATGCTGTTCTACAAAGAAAACAAGGATCCCAAGAAGGCCGCGGCGATCCGTGAGCTCGTCGACTACTGCCTCAGCGACGGTCAGAAGCTCAGCGCGCAGATGGGGTACATCCCGCTTCCCGACAACGTCGCGGCCGTCGTCCGCAAGTCGGCGGCCTCCATCCAGTGAGGCTGACGGCACATCTCGAGCGTGCACGCGCAATGAAGCTCGCGGCGCAGCGCCCGGCGGTCTCGGCCTCGATCTCCGGGCCGCCCTCGCGTTTGGATTACGCGGCCGATCGCGTCTTTCGGCTCATGGCCCAGGGCGGGACGTGGCTCGTCCTACTGCTGCTCGCGGCGATCATCTGGGAAATCGGCACCAAGGCCGCGGCGGCGATCGGCCGCTACGGGGCGCATTTCTTGACCTCGACCACCTGGGACGTCGGCCGTCAGCAGTTCGGAGTCCTGCCGCACATCTGGGGCACCATGTACAGCTCGCTGCTCGCCCTGGCGATCGGCGGGTTCTTCGGCATCGCGATGGCGATCTTCCTGACGCAGGATTTCCTGCCGCCGCGGCTCGCGCACGTGTTCCGCATCGTCGTGGAGCTGCTCGCGGCGATCCCGAGCGTCGTGTACGGCCTGTGGGGCCTCTTCGTCGTCGTGCCGGCGATGCGCCCGCTCGCCGACGCTGCGTATCAGCACCTGGGGTGGATCCCGTTCTTCGGCACGACGCTGAGCGGTCCGGGGCTCGCGCCGGCCTCGCTCGTTCTCGCCATCATGATCCTGCCGACGGTGGCCGCGGTCTCGCAGGACGCGCTGCGATTGGTCCCGTATCGCGTGAAGGAAGCCGCGTACGGCATGGGCACGACGCGCTGGGAGGCGATCCTCAAGGTGCTGCTGCCCGCCGCGTCCACCGGCATCTTCGGCGCGCTCGTGCTCGGCTTCGGACGGGCGCTGGGCGAAACGATGGCGCTCGCGATGCTCATCGGCAACTCCAACCAGATCGCGCTGTCGCTGTTCGCACCGGCCAACACGCTGGCGGCCCTGCTCGCGCTCAACTTTCCCGAGGCGGGCCCGCGCGAGGTCGAGGTGCTGATGTACGCGGCGTTGGTGCTGCTGGCGATCACGCTGCTCGTGAACCTCCTCGGCGAAGCCATCATGCGGCGCTCGGCGCGCCGGCTGGCGGCGCGATGAGCATCGCCGGTCATGGCGCGGCGACGACCGCAACCGTGGGAGCGTCGGCGCGGCTTACGCGCTCGTGGCTCGATCGGCGCGCGCTGCGCAGCCTCCTCCTGACGTCGGCGACGTGGGCCGCCGCCCTGATGGCCGCCGTTCCGCTGGTGTCGGTCCTGTACATGCTCGTCGTCCGCGGTGGCGCGCGGCTGGGACGCGAGGTCTTGGTGGAGCTGCCGCCCGCGGGGTTCGAGCTGGGCGGCGGCTTCGGCAACGCCGTGATGGGCACGATCGTGATGGTCGGCCTCGCCGCGCTCGTCGCGATTCCGCTCGGCGTTCTCGCCGCAGTCTTCCTCGCCGAGCTCGGGCCCTCGTCGTCGCTCGCCCGCGTCGCGCGCTTCGCGACGAAGACGCTGACGGGATTTCCCTCGGTGCTCGCCGGCGTGTTCGCATACGCGGCGATCGTGCTCACCACGGGCACGTACTCGGCGCCGGCCGGCGGACTCGCGCTCGCCGTGCTGATGCTGCCGACCGTCATCCTCACGGCGGAAGAGGCGATCAAGGCCGTGCCGCGGATCACCCGCGACGCGGCATTCGGAATGGGCTGCACACGGACTCAGGTGATCTTGAAGGTCCTGCTGCCGACCGCACTGCCCGGGATCCTGACGGGCGTGATGCTCGGCATCGCACGCGCGGCGGGCGAGACGGCGCCGCTGTTGTTCACCGCGCTGTCTTCGAGCTACTGGCTGTTCGAGGGAATCCGCCCGCACCTGATGCAGCCGACGGCGTCGCTCGCCGTCCTGATCTACAACTTCTCCGGCATGCCGTTCGACAACCAGATCGAGCTCGCGTGGACGGCGTCGCTGGTGCTGGTGCTGATGGTGCTCGTGATCAATGTGCTGAGCCGATTGGTCGGCCGCCGCGCCTGAGGGCGCCGGCGAGCCGGCATCGGGAGAGGAGCGAGACGATGGCGACGGTGATCGAGCCGAGACGCGAGGTCGCGGCGAACGGTCATGTGGTGATCGACTGCAAGCTGGACCGCGTGTACTACGGCGGCTTCATGGCCGTGCGTGACAGCCACGTCGAGATCGAGAAGGGCCGGATCACGGGCTTCATCGGTCCGTCCGGCTGCGGCAAGAGCACGGTGCTGCGCTCGCTCAACCGCATGAACGATCTCATCCGCGGCTTCCGCTTCGAAGGCCGCGTCCGCCTGCAAGGCACCGACGTCTACGACCGCCGGGTCGACCCGGTCGCCGTCCGCCGCCACATCGGCATGGTGTTCCAGCAGCCCAATCCGTTCGTCATGAGCATCTTCGACAACGTCGCCTTCGGCCTGCGCCTCAACCGCTTCCGTGGCGACGTCGGCGAGCGGGTCGAGCGGGCGCTGCGCCAGGCCGCGCTGTGGGACGAGGTGAAGGACAAGCTCAAGGCCAGCGGGCTGTCGCTGTCCGGAGGTCAGCAGCAACGGCTGTGCATCGCGCGCGCGGTGGCGACCGAGCCGGCGGTGTTGTTGATGGACGAGCCCTGCTCGGCGCTCGATCCCATCGCCACGCGCCGCATCGAGGAGCTGATGCTCGAGCTCAAGCAGCAGTACACGATCGCCATCGTGACGCACAACATGCAGCAGGCCCAGCGCGTTGCCGACGTCACCGCGTTCTTCTCGGTCGACATCTCGCAGGGAAGTCGCACGGGATACCTCGTCGAAGTCGGCCAGACCAAGCAGGTTTTCGAGGCCCCGCGCGAGCAGCTGACCAAGGAATACGTCGCCGGCCACTTCAGCTGAGCCGATGCAGCGTCTGTCGGCGCGACGACTGTCGAGCGTGGTCGCGACGGCGGTGGCGGTCGCCGTCATCGCCGGCGCGGCAGTCGCTCGCGGACAAGACACAGCCAAGCCGAGCTCCCGAGTGGCTGTCCGCGGCGCCGGCGCCACTTTTCCGGCGCCGCTCTACGAGGCGTGGATCAAGCGCTTCACCGGCCAGCATTCCGAGGTCACGCTGGTCTACGACGCCGTCGGCAGCGGCGAAGGCCAGCGCCGCTTTCTCGCCCAGACGGTCGATTTCGGCGCCAGCGACGCGGCGCTGAGCGACGAGCAGATCGCCTCGGCTCGTTCGGGCGCGAGCCTCGTCCCGGTCACCGCCGGCATGGTGGTGCTCGCGTACAACCTGCCCGGCCTCGGCGGGCCGCTGAAGCTGCCGCGCGACGTCTACGTCGACATGTTCGCCGGGCGCATCCGAACGTGGAACGATGCGCGTCTCGTCGCGGCCAACCCGGGTCTCGCTCTACCGGCGCGCACCATTGCGCTGGTGGCTCGACAGGACGCGAGCGGGACGACCTTCGCGATGACGAATCATCTGAGCGCGGTCAGCGACACGTGGCGCGACCGCGGTCCCGGCGTGGGCAACATCGTCGACTGGCGTGGCGCGGTGATGCGCGCGCGCGGAAACGAGGGCGTGGCCGCGCGCATCAAGGTGAGCGAAGGCGCGATCGGGTACGTCGAGTACCATTTTGCGCGGCGGCTCGGCCTGCCGATGGCGCATCTGGAAAACCGGGCCGGCAGATTCGTGGAGCCCACGGAGGCGAGCGGACAGACGGCGCTGGCGCGGAACGCGACGAAGATGCCGTCGAATCGCCGGCTTTTCCTGCCCGACCCCGAAGGCGCGGACGCCTATCCGATCGTGACGTTCAGCTGGCTGTTGCTGCAGGACCGCTATCCCGATCGACAGAGAGCGGCGGTCCTCAAGAAGTTCGTCGCCTGGTGTCTCACCGATGGCCAGGGTCTCAGTCGCGAGCTCGGGTACATTCCTCTGCCTGCCGAGGTGGCGTCGATCTCCCTCGCCGCCGTCGACCGCATCGAGTGAGGCTGAACCTCCCGGTCATCGAGGCGACGCTGCGGCGGGTGCAGCGCGAGTTCGACGGCGTTCAGCGCGCGCTCGGCACACCGCGCGATCTGATGAGCGGCGCGGTGATCGACAACGTCGTTGCCGGCTACGCGCTGCTCGACACGCTGATGGCCCACGGCACGGACCCGCTCGCGATGGGCAACCTCAAGCAACTGCTCGAGCTCAACACGGTGGTGCTCTGTGGCACGAGCGCCGAGCGGCGCGCCGCGCATGCGCTGCACGTCGCCGCCACCGAGCGCCGCTTCTACGACGACCGCGCCGCGGGCATCGAGGACCTGATGGACTGGTACGCGCTTCATATCGAGGAGCCGGTGTGGCTGCGCGCCGCCGGCGTGTACCTCCGCGTCCTCGCCACGCCGCAGCTGTTCATCGAGGGCAACCATCGCACCGGCGCGCTCATGATGAGCTGGGTGCTCGCCCGCAACGGGCAGCCGCCGTTCGTGCTGTCCGTCGACAACGCCGTGGCGTACTTCAAGGTGTCGGCGTCGATCCGCGACCTCGTCAAGGGCAGCGCCACGGCGTTCTTTCGGAATTCGGCGCCTCGCCGTCGCCTCGCCGACCTGCTGGCGGTGCACGCCGATCGCCGGTATCTCCTGGCGTGAGCCACGACTTCGGCCTCGTCTGCATCGGCAGTGGGCCCGCCGGCCAGCGCGCCGCGGTGCAAGCAGCCAAGCTCGGCTGTCGGGTGGCCATGGTGGAGCGGCAGGCGTGCCTCGGCGGCGTGTGCGTCGACACCGGCACGATCCCCAGCAAGACGTTTCGCGAGGCGGTCCTCGGCTTCGCGGCGCTGCGACGGCGCGGGCCGGCCGACCGGCCGGCCGCCGCGGACCTTCTCGCCCGCGTCGAGCACGTCACCCGCCGGGAGCGCGAGATCATCGACGATCAGCTGCGTCGCAACGACGTCACCATCATCCACGGCGAAGCCCGGTTCACCGGGCCTCACACGATCGCGGTGACGAATCAGCACGGCACGAGCTCCGTCTCCGCCGAGCGCTTCGTGATCGCCGTCGGCACGGGCCCCGCCGCGCCCCCCGGCGTCGGCGCCGACGGCGAGGTCGTGATCACCAGCGACGATGTCGTGCGACTACGCGAGCTGCCGCGAACGCTCGCCGTCGTGGGCGCCGGCGTCATCGGCATCGAGTACGCATCGATGTTTGCGACGCTCGGCGTCCAGGTCACGCTGATCGAGCGGCGCGAGCAGCCGCTGGAGTTCATGGACCGCGAGATCGTCGACGAGCTCATCCATCAGATGCGAACCCACCGGGTCACGTTCCGTCTGGGCGAGGCGGTGGCGTCGATCGACGTCGGCGACGGGCCGCGCGGTCGCGCCGTCCTCACGCTGGCCTCCGGCAAACGGCTGGTGAGCGACATGGCGCTGTTCTCGGCGGGCCGCGTCGCCGCGACGGGCGCGCTGGGGCTCGAGGCGGCCGGGCTCGGCGCCGACGAGCGCGGTCGGTTGACCGTCGACGAGACGTTCCGCACCGCCGTGCCGCACATCTACGCGGCGGGCGACGTCATCGGCTATCCGAGCCTCGCGGCGACCTCGTCCGAGCAGGGCCGCCTTGCCGCGTGTCATGCGCTCGGCGTGAAGGCGCCGGCGATGGCGCGCCACTTTCCCGTCGGCATCTACGCCATCCCGGAGCTCTCGATGGTCGGCGCGCCCGAGTTCCAGCTGACGCGTGAGCGGGTTCCGTATGAGGTAGGCCTGGCCCGCTACGGCGAGATCGCGCGCGGCCAGCTCATCGACGATGACAGCGGGCTGTTGAAATTGCTCTTCGATCGCGAGGATCGGCGACTGCTGGGCGTTCATGTCATCGGCTCGGGCGCCACCGAGCTCATTCATATCGGCCAGGCGGTCTTCGGTCTTGGCGGCGGCCTCGACTATTTTCTGGAGACCGTGTTCAACTATCCGACCCTGGCCGAGTGCTACAAGGTCGCCGCGCTCGACGCCCACAACAAGCTCGCACGCTGAGTGGAGGTGTGACCGCGCCAGCCCTGGCGGCTAGGCGCGTGCGCCGGCAGCCGGCGCGAACGCCAGACGCTCCTGACGCTGTCGCGACGTGCTGATCGATCCGCCGCGCATCCTGCGCCGATAGACGCCGGGCGCCACGCCGAAGCGACGCTTGAACGCTTTGCTGAACGCGGTCTCCGACTCATAGCCGACTCGCTCGGCGATTGCGCCGAGGGTCAGCTGTTCGTTTCGCAGCAGCGTGGTCGAAAGATGTAGCCTCCAGCGACTCAAGTACTCGAGCGGCGGAGCACCGACCAGCGTCCGGAACCGGGCGGCAAACGGTGACCGTGACATACCGACTTTGCGGGCCAGCTCGCCGACACGCCAGGCGTGCGCGGGAGTCTGATGCAAGAGCGCCAGCGCCGCCGCGATCTGCCGATCGCGAAGCGCACCGAGCCAGCCCGCATCGCCGATCGGTTGCTCGGCAATCCAGGCGCGAACCGACTGGACGAAGATGATCTCGGTGAGCCGCGCGACGAGCGCGCCCGAGCCCTGCCCCGGCCGGCGCGCCTCGTTGGCGAGCAGGTCCAGCGTCGGTTTCAGCCATTCGACCATGCCGGGCGCGCCCGCCCGAATCCGGATCACCTGGGGAAGCAGCAGCAGGATCGGATTCTCGGCGGCGTTCTCGAAGTGGAAGGCGCCACAGATGAGGTGGCTCGGCGCGCCGTCACCGCCGAGGCGGAGTACGCTGCTCTGTAATGAACGGCGCGCGAGCAGCTCTTGCAGTGGTATGGAGGTCTGCCGGCTTCCGTCGCCGAGGGTGTAGCCGGTACCGTGCGGAAGAATGACGAGATCTCCGGTGTCCAATGGAATTGGATTCTGTTCGCGCGAGATACGCAGCGTCGCGCTGCCTCGCTCGATGATGTGGAAGTGCGCCAGGTCGCCCGCTGGAACGCGGAACGACCACGGCGCCGAGAATTCGCACACGCAGAACACCTGCCCCCGCAGGCGGAAGGCGTGGAGAACCTCGCTCAACACGTCGGTCTCGGTCGCCCTGAACGCGTTCATCGATGGTCAGGACGTTCGAGCAAGAATCCGGGACGGTCGGCCATTTCCCGCGTCGCGATTCATGGCTAGCCTAGCTTAGCTCACGGACGACGCGATGGAACGACAACGATGGGAGGCAACGATGGCCGAGACGCAGGTCCACGAGATGCTGATCCACACCACCCCCCAAAAGCTCTGGGACGCGCTGACCAACCACGAAGTGACGAAACAGTACTTTTTCGGGGAATCGATCGTGTCCGATTGGAAGAAGGGCTCGTCCTGGCACTCGCTCGGAAGCAGCGGCTCTCGCGACGTCGAAGGTACGGTGCTCGAAGTCGCCGCGCCACGGCGCCTCGTGCTGACGTGGCAGGTCCTCTACGATCCCGACCTCAGGGACGAGCAGTCGCGCGTCACGTACGAGATCGACCAGCGCGGCGACCTCTGCAAGCTGACCGTCCGACACGAGCTCGCGCGCGCGCCGAAGACCGCGAACCACGTCGCAAACGGCTGGGGCATCGTGCTCGCCGGGCTCAAGACGCTGCTCGAGACCGGACGACCGATGCCGATGCCGGAGCCGGCGGTATGATTCTCGTCACCGGAGCGACAGGCACGAACGGACGCCTCGTGGTCGAGGCGCTGCGCCGAGCTGGTGCGCCGGTGCGCGCGATGATCCAGGATCACACGAAAGCCGGGGCTCTTCGGGACGCCGGCGCCGAATGCGTCGTCGCCGACTTCGACAACCCCGCCAGCCTCGCCGCGGCGGTCGCCGACGTCGAGCGAGCGCTCCTGCTGTCGGCCGTCGACCAGCGGCTCGTCGAGCGAGAGGCGCGCTTCGTCGAGACCGCAAAGAAGGCCGGCGTCCATCACCTGGTGAAGTTCTCCGCCATCGGGGCGCACCCGTCGGCGTCGTTCACGTTCGGCCGCCAGCATGGACAGTCGGAACATCTGATCCTCGAGGCTGGCCTGCCGTTCACGTTCATCCAGCCGAACTTCTTCATGCAGAATCTCCTCTGGTCGGCCGGGACGATCACCGCCCGTGGAGAGCTCTACAGCACGCTGGGCACGGCCAGGGCGAGTCACGTCGACGCGCGCGATATCGCTCGCGTCATCGCCGCAACCCTCACGGAGCCGACGGACCGTCATGCCGGCCGGGTTCATCTGCTGACGGGTCCGGCCGCCGTCACCTTTTCCGAGGTGGCCGAGACGCTGACGCGCGTGCTCGAGCGCCCGGTGCGCTATGTCGATCTCACGGATGAGCAGCTGAAGAGCGCACTGCGCGCCAGCGGTCAGTCCGAGTGGCAGGCGACCGCGCTGATCGAATTGAACTCCTATGCGCGGCAGGGCCACGTATCCGTGGTCACGGACACGGTCGAGCGCGTGACCGGTCAGGCTCCTCGCTCGCTCGAGCAGTGGGCGCACGATCACATCGGCCTCTTTCGATCATGACGGACCACCGAGCACATCGGGATCGGCCAATTCGCGTCCTGCTGCAAACGACGATTCCGCCGACGCCCGACGACTGGCACATCGGCCGTTTTTCGTTGCTCAAAGCCCATCTCGCCTCATTGATGAGCCCGCAGAGGCTACCGATGTACGACGTCGTGGCGCGCGATCGGTCCGGAGCCGCGGACGATCCCGTGCTCTCGAGCCTGGATGCGTCCGACTTCGACGAGCTGTGGCTCTTCGCCGTCGACACCGGCGATGGTCTGAGCGACCGTGACGGCCTCGGGATCGATCGATTTCGCGCGCGCGGCGGTGGTCTCCTCATCGCCCGTGATCATCAGGATCTCGGTTGTTCGGTGTGCAAGCTCGGCGCAGTGGGAGCGGCGCATCACTTTCACACGATGAACCCGGAGCCGGCCGCACGTCGCGTCTTGGACGATACGTCGGCGCCGGCCATTGCGTGGCCGAACTATCATTCCGACAACAACGGTGACGTCCAGAGCATCGACGCCGTCGGAGCGCTCCATCCCGTGTTGACGCGCGCTGACGGTTCAGCGATCCGCGAGTTCCCGGCTCACCCCCCACGAGGGCGCGGTCAGCGCGCCGGGCGGCGAGTCCGCCCGCGTCATTGCCACGGGTGTAAGCACGGTGACGGCCCGGACCTTCAACGTGATCGTCGCGTTCGAA
>Ga0075433_10000221_pt1 | contig 32474 bp, 32 predicted proteins | sample RhiMethybrSRZTD2_FD_75299 | JGI IMG/M metagenome (GOLD analysis project Ga0075433, IMG submission 75299) | Populus rhizosphere microbial communities from Tennessee, USA - Rhizosphere MetaG P. TD hybrid SRZTD2 | ecosystem: Host-associated > Plants > Roots > Rhizosphere > Soil | place: USA... | reverse complement strand
GACGGCGGGCGGCTCCTGCGTTCGTGGCGGGAGGGGCGGGCCGGCCGGCCGGCCTTCGCCGACGACCACGCGGCGATGGCGGACGCGTGCCTGGTCCTGTACGAGACGACGTACGAGCTCCGCTGGTTCGAGCACGCGCGGGCGCTGGCGAACGATCTCGTGCGCCTGTTCCAGGACGAGGACCGGGGCGGGTTCTTCCAGACTGGGGGCGACGCCGAGGCCCTGGTGGTCCGGCCCAAGGACCTCCAGGACAACGCGGTCCCCAGCGGCAACTCGCTGGCGGCCGACGTCCTTCAGCGCCTCGCCCACCTGACCGGCGATGCCGCCTACGAGCAGGCGGGCGTCGGCGCGCTGCGGCTGATCCGGGACGCGATGGCCGGCGCGCCATCGGGGTTCGGGCACGCGCTGTGCGCGCTCGATGCCTACCTCTCGCCGGTCAAGGAGGTGGCCGTCGTGGGCGATCCGGCGGCCGAACCCACCCGCGCGCTCGCCGCCGAGGTCACCACCCGGCGGTTCGCGCCGAACCACGTCCTCGCCGTGGCCGCGCCCGAGGACGAGGCCTCCCGGCGGGCCATCGCCCTCCTGCAAGACCGGCCCCAGCGCGACGGGAGCCCCACCGCCTACGTGTGCGAGCGCTTCGTCTGCAAGGTCCCGGTCACCGAGCCGACCGACCTGGTGGAGCAGCTCTCGAACGCCTGAGGCCCCGTCTCGGCTTGACACCCAAGCCGGTAAGTCGTAACTTACGGTAAGTCATGGTTTACCAAGAGGCCGCCGCCCGCGCGCTCGACGCGCTGGGGGATCCGACCCGCCGGGCCGTGCTCGAGGTCCTGGAGGGCGGGGCCAAGCCGGTCGGAGAGATCGCCCGCCACCTCCCCGTCAGCCGGCCGGCCGTCTCCCAGCACCTGCGCGTCCTGAAGGAGGCGGGGCTCGTGCGCGACCGCAAGGACGGCAACCGCCGACTGTACAGCGTCGAGCCCGAGGGCCTGGACGACCTGCGTCGTTACCTCGAGGGCCTGTGGGACTCGGCCCTGCACGCGTTCGCCGCGCACGTGGACAAGGACACACACGAAGAAGGGGGACGATCGTGAGCCTCGAGCCGATCCGCCGCTCGGTGACCGTGGCCTGCTCGCCGGAGCGCGCGTTCCGCCTGTTCACCCGCGAGATCGGCTCCTGGTGGCCGGTCGAGGTGCACTCGCGCGCCGCCGACGACTTCGAGGGCCAGGGCATCGAGGTCGAGCGGATCGAGTTCCAGGGTCGGATCGGGGGACGGGTCCTCGAGCACATGAGCGACGGCCGGACGCTGCCGTGGGCCGAGGTCCTGGCCTGGGAGCCGCCCTCGCGCTTCGTCCTGTCCTGGCACCCCTCGTACTCGGCGCATCCGCCCACCGAGGTCGAGGTGCGGTTCTCGGCCTTTGGACCGGGCACCCTGGTCGAGCTCGAGCACCGCGGGTGGGAGGCGCTCGGCCCGGAGATCGCAGCGGAGATCCAGGGGAGCTACGCCGCCGGCTGGATCCCCACGCTCGAACGGTTCCGGGCACACGTCGAGGAGGTGGCCTGATGTACGCATCGATCGCCGGAGAGCTCAGCAGGGAACGGGTCCGCGATATCGTCGAGTCCGCCCGGTCACGGCACGTTCGTGGACGGCGCCCCAAGCCGACGCGCTACCCCGTCCCCCACACACCCGAGGCGTAGGCCACGCGCGACCGGGCGGGATAGGCTCGCCCGGTCGTGATCGTCCTACGGGTCCTCTTATTCCTCGCCGGCACGGCGCTGGTCGTCTTCACGATCCGCTCCATGGTCCGCACCTTCCTGGTTCCGCGCGCCCTCCAGGCGAACCTGTCGCGGGCCGTGTTCGTCGAGGTCCGGCGCGTCTTCCGACTGTTCGCGAGCGACCGTCACGACTACGCCAGGCGCGACCGCGTGATGGCGGTGTACGCCCCGGTCGCGCTGCTCGTCCTGCTCTTCGTCTGGGTCGCGATCGTGCTGGCCGGCTACACGGCCATGTTCTTCGCCCTCGGTGGCAAGAGTCCGTTCGAGGCCTTCACGTTGGCGGGCTCGTCGATGCTCACGCTCGGGTTCATCCATCCGCCGACGCCCGGCGGTGTGTTCCTGGCCATCACCGCCGCCGGCGTCGGGCTGGTCGTCCTCGCCCTGTTCATCACCTATCTGCCGAGCCTGTACGGGGGGTTCCAGCGGCGCGAGCGCGGCGTGTCCAAGCTCGAGGTGCGTGCGGGCCAGCCGCCGAGCGGCGTCTACCTGATCGGGCTGGCGTGGACCGTCGGACAGCTGGAGACCCTGCCCGCGCTCTGGGCCGAGTGGGAGGACTGGTTCGTCGACGTCGACGAGAGCCACAGCACGTTCCCGTCACTCGTCTTCTTCCGTTCGACGCACCCTGACCAGTCGTGGATCACGGTCGCCGGCGCGATCCTGGACGGTGCCTCACTGGTCGCCTCGGCCGTCGAGACCCCCCGGCAGCCCGAGGCCGAGTTCATGATCCGCGCGGGCTACCTGTGCCTGCGGCACCTCGCCGAGTTCTTCAACATCCGAGTGGATCACGATCCCCGTCCCGACGACCCGATCTCGGTCACGCGCCAAGAGTTCGACGAGGCCGTCGGCCGGCTCTCCGACGCCGGCGTGCCGCTGAAGCCCGACCGGGACCGGGCCTGGCGGGACTTCGCCGGGTGGCGCGTGAACTACGACGTCGCGCTCGTCGCCCTCTCGCGACTCGCGATGGCCCCGATGGCTCCGTGGTCGTCCGATCGGTACGAGGACGTGCATTTCGTTCCGCCCGCGTTCCCCTGGCTCCGCCGGGGCGGTCAACGGAGCGGGGGGTAGACTGCCCGCTCCTTCCCCCCGATCGATCCGGGAGGTTCCCATGACCGACGCGACGTTCGTCACCTCCGAGGGCTCGTTCACCGTCCGGCTGATGCCCGACCACGCGCCGATGACCGTCGAGAACTTCGTCGGCCTGGCCAAGGGCACCAAGCCGTGGACCGACCCGCGGAACGGGGCCTCCTCGAGCGGCCCGTACTACGACGGCACCGTCTTCCACCGGGTGATCGACAAGTTCATGATCCAGGGCGGCGACCCCACGGGGACCGGTACCGGCGGCCCCGGCTACACGTTCGAGGACGAGACCCCGTCCGACGGGCCGAGGTTCGACCGGCCGGGCCTGCTGGCGATGGCCAACGCGGGACCGAACACCAACGGCAGCCAGTTCTTCGTCACGGTGGCGCCCACCGACTGGCTCTCGGGCAAGCACACGATCTTCGGCGAGGTGACCGAGGGTTACGAGGTCGTCGAGAAGATCTCGAAGGTCCCGACCCGAGGGCAGGACCGCCCGGCCCCCGACGTCGTGCTCGAACGCATCGAGATCTCGGACTAGCCAGGACCTACGGCTCGCAGAGCCGCCGGAAGGCCCCATCGGCCCCGGGCGTGCACGTGTCGATCCCCGGACCCCCGTCGATCACGTCGTACTCGGACCCGCCCGCGAGCACGTCGTTGCCGCGCTCGCCGAACAGCAGATCCGAGCCCTCGTCGCCCTTCACCGCGTCGCCTCCCCGATCGCCGAGCACGAGGTCGTCTCCCGCGAGGGTCGAGACCTGGTCGTCGCCGTCGAGCGCACAGATCACGTCGTTGCCGTGCGTGCCGGTCAGGTCGTCGGCCTGGTCCGTCCCGCTCACCGTGCAGGTCGGGACCGGCTGCCAATCCGGCGACAGGTCGGGGGCGGGGGCGTTGGTGAGCCTGGCGGGCGAGCTCCCGTCGGCGTTCATGACCCAGACGTCGACGTTGCCCACACCCCGCTCGAACGACACGTAGGCGATCCTCGTACCGTCGGGCGACCACGACGGGTCGAAGTCCTGGCGCGTGCTCGAGTTCGTGAGGTTCGTCTCGGTGCGCGTGGCGACGTCGATCGTGAGGATGTCCGAGTTCCCGTTCGCGCAGCAGCGTTCGAACACCAGGCGCGTGCCGTCAGAGGACCACGAGGGGTTGCCGTCGATCTCGCCGTTGTTGGTCAGGCGGCGAACGTTGCTGCCGTCGGCGTCCATCACGTAGAGCTCGGGGAACCCGCCGGCGCGGTCGGAGACGAATGCGATCCGCCTCCCGTCGGGCGAGAAGACCGGGGCCCGGTCGGCCGAACCCGCGGCCTGGCTCGTGAGCTGCCGTCGCCCCCTGCCGTCGGCCCGGACGAGGAACAGGTGGACGTCGCCGTTCACGCTGGTCGGTGCGGCGTACACGATCAGGGTCCCCTCGGGCGACCACGACGGGTCGCGTTCGGGCATGGCGCTCGAGGTCAGGCGCATGCGGCCCCCGCCGGTCGAGCTCATCACGAACAGGTCTGGACGCCTGGTCGGGCCGGTCCGGCGGATGAACGCGATCCTGCCGCCCTCGGGCGACCAGGCCGGCTGCGACTCCTCGGCACCCGGCGCGCCGGCCAGGCTCTCGTTCGCCGAGGTCGTCGGGGCCAGCGTGAACAGGTCAGGGTTGCCGTCGCGGTCCGATCGGTACACGAGCAGGCCGTTGGAGGAGGGCCAGATCGTGGACTGGGCGCTGGCGGGCGCCGCTCCGAACGCCGAGACGCCCACCACCAGCGCGACCGCCAGGCACGCCGGTCGGGCGATCCGAGGCGGGGTGATCCCGATCCCGGGCGCTCGCCCCCGCCTGACCCTTCGCATCCGAACCCCTCTAGGATGTGCCCCCGTGAAACCGCAGCACCCTACCATCCGCCTCTGCGCCCTCCTGGCGTCTTCCCTGCTCCTCGCGATCCTTGCCGTGGCGGGGTGGGGCGATCGCTCGACGGCGGCGCCCAGTCATCATCATCATCACCATCACCACCACGGCCCGATCGTGAAAACGAGGAAGATCGCTCCGGGCCTGAAGTACACGAAGATCGTCCGGCGCTCGATCCCGCTGAAGACCTACGTCCTGAGGGTCGACCTGTCCAAGAGGATCACGCTCGACACGACGATCGCGGACGCGGCCCTGCCCTCGCGCCGGCCGCTCTCGGGGATCGCGTCGACCCATCACGCGCTCGCGGCGGTCAACGGTGACCCGGGCGAGGGACTCGGCAACACGGTGCACCCGTTCGCGCAGGACGGCCAGCTGCTGCATACGGCGGGTCCGGGCCCGAACCTGTTCGCGGTCTCGCGCGACGAGTCCCGAAGCTTCTTCGGCGTGGCCGACGTCTCGGTCACGCTCACCGACCGGGACACAGATACCGAGTACGACGTGGACCGATGGAACCGCGGCGGCCCGGCCCCGGGCGAGATCGTGGGCTACTCGCCGCTCGGCGGCACCCTGGAACCACCCCCCTCGTACGCGTGCTCGGCCCGGCTGCTCCAGGACGGACCGCCCGAAGCCGCCAACGCGGACGGCGTGAACCGCGACTTCGTCGTGGACGCCGTCGGCTGCTCGGCCTCGCCGCTCGCGATGAAGGGGGGGGTCGTGATCTCGGCGGCGCCGGCCACCGATGAGGCGACCCAGCTGCTCACGCTCACCGAGGGGACGCGGATGCGTCTGCACTGGACGCTCGGGTGGCCGAACGTGTTCGACGCGGTCGGCGGCTACCCGATGCTGCTGCGCGACGGGAACGCCGTCTCGGTCTGCGACGCCTGCGCCCGCCAGCCTCGTACGGCGGTCGGGGTCACGGCGAACGGGAGGATCCTGCTGGTCGTCGTGGACGGGCGCAGCCGGCGTTCGGCGGGCGTCACGCTCGGGCAGCTGCGCGGGATCCTGCGCGACCTCGGGGCCGTGACGGCGATGAACCTGGACGGGGGCGGTTCGTCCGAGATGGTCGTGGACGGCGAGGTCGTGAACCATCCGTCCGACGGCCACGAGCGTCACATCACGAACGCGATCCTGGTCCTGCCCGGAGCCGATCCGGGCGAGTAGCGCTCAAGCAGGTCCGGGTTACGGATGGCCGTGCTCGCAGCCGGTGATCGAGTCGGGGTCGGGTCCGCCCAGGCAGTGATCCTCGCCCTTGCCCCCGGAGAGCTGATCCCGGCCCGGCTCCCCCTTCACGTCGTCGTCCCCGCCGCCGCCCTCCAGGCGGTCGTTGCGGTCTCCGCCGTTGACGGCGTCGGGGCCGCCACCGCCGCTCACGGTGTCGTTGCCGTCGCCGCCGTCCATCGTGTCGCCCTCCCCGCCGCCCTTGAGACGGTCGCCGGCGGCGCCGCCCGAGAGCCGGTCCTTCCCGCCGCCTCCCGACGCGAGGTCGTCGCCGTCCCCACCCATCAGCCTGTCCGCTCCCTTGGAGCCGCGGAGGGTGTCCGTTCCGCTCCCGCCGCCGACGACGTCGTTCCCGTCACCGCCCGTCAGCGCGTCGTTGCCGGCACCGCCGTCGAGCGTCACACCGAACGAGAGGTCGCCGCCCAGGGCGTTGCCCTCGCGGGCCGAGATCGTGTCGTTCCCCCCGGCGCCTGAGACCGACACGATCTCGATCGAACCGAGTCCCGTCACCTCCGGCGAGCCGCCCGCATCCAGACTCACGCCGTCCTTGCCCAGACCGATCGTGTCATCCGTGGGTTGGCCGTCGATGACCAGGACGTCCGAGCCCCCGCCGAGCGCCAGGTCGATCGAGTCCGTGTTCTGGTGCGGGAACGGCGCGCTTCCCGCCTGATCGATCGTGACGCTTTGGTTGCCTGCGGTCCCGTCCACGAGGATCGTCGACACGGTGGAGGTGTCGAACCCCCCGCAGCTCGGGTCGGCCGGCGCGACCTCGATCGTGCGCGGGTCGTTGGCGCCGCTCAACGAGAGCGTGATCGACTCATCGTCCGCCAGGTCGATCGTCATGGTCGCCCCACCGGAACACGTGACAGCCGAAGCCGGCGTGCTCGCGACGCCGATGAACGCCAGGACGCCCAGCAGGGCGAGCATCGTCCCTACCTTCCGCATGGCATCCTCCGATCGGTCTGATGGATCACGGGTGTCTATCCGCGGGCATGGTCGCTCCCCGTCGACGGCAGGACGCGAGCCTACTCCGCGGCCGGAGCACTTTCGAGCCATCTTGAACATGGATCCATCCAGGAGGGACCTTCGGATCATTCGCCAGCGCGCAGCCTGATTCCCTCCGCACACCGCGGCGATGGCGCCGGGAAAGGAACCGGCCCCCAGCAGGGGGCCGGTTCCTTTCCTTACGACGTCCGTGAGGCGCTGCAGATCAGCCTTCGCAGCTCCTCTTCTTCTCGATGCCCTTACAGACGGCGAAGCCCTTGCCCCCGACGCCCTCGTCCTTGCCCTCGCCACCCTTCAGGACGTCATCGCCGTTGCCGGCCAGGATGAACCCCCCACGATCTGCAACCTTCTCGAGCCACTGCCTTCGGAAGCTCGCCTTGGCGCGGTGGATCAGCGCCTTCGCCTGGGACGGTGTCATCTCGAGCTCGTGCGCCACCTCGCGGTGGGAGCGCCCCTCGAGCTCACGCAGCATGAGGGCTCGGCGGTGGGTGTTGGGAAGGTCGGCCAGGACCGCAAGGAACGTGTCGCGCTGGACCAGTCGCTCAACGATGTCGTCGGCCTCGTCGCCGGGGACCGGCAGCTCGTCGTTCGCCGGAGCCGAGTGGTCGGTCTTCGGGCGGCGGGCGTGGCCGCGCAGGATGTCGAGCGAGACGTTCTTGGCGATCCGCGCGATCCACGGCTGGAGCGCGTAGCGGCCGTTGAACCGATATAGCCCCTGGAAGACGCGGATCATGGTCTCCTGAAAGGCCTCGTCCGCGTCCTGCTGCCCGGGTAGGAAGCGCTGGCAGACGTGGCGGGCGAGCGCCCCGTACCGGTGGTGGATCTCGACGAAGGCCTGCGGGTTCCCGACCTGGAAGTCCAGGACGAGAAGACGATCGTCGAGTGCGGAATAGCCGCCCGGCGTCTTTCGCTGGTCGGGGACCCTGATGAACATCAGTCGCTACCCGATTGGAACGCCCGCAGCGCCTGCAGGGTTACTGGGCGCACGGAAGAGGTGTCGGCTCGAGGCACCGCGTGAGGCTAGCAGAGGCCTGTTCGGGCCGTAGCCCGAACAGGCCTCTGAGCCTCAGGGGGTAGGATCCAGGACCATCGGCCGCCGTGGCTCCTGTTCGAAGTCGAACTCGTTGGCCAGGTCGCCCAGGATCGGCACGTCCTCTCGCACGACCGATCGCGAATCCGGCCGCCCGTCGGTCGCGGGATCGAGCCGCCGGCCGCCCAGGAACCGATCCTCGATCAGCTTGAGGTACGCGTCGAACGTCAGCGTCTGGTGGTCGATGTACCCCGTGCGGGCGTACGGACTGAGCATGAGGCCCGGGACCCGCAGGCCGTACCCGTTCTCGTCAACGAGCGGCGGCATCACGTGGTCGTAGAAGCCGCCCCAGTCGTCCCAGGTGATGAAGATCGCCGTGCTGTCCCACAGCGGGCTGCGCATCACCAGGTTCACCATGCGCGTCACGTGCGCCATCCCGGCCGCGACGCCCCGGCTGGACTGCGGGTGCTCGCTCACGCCGTTGCCGGGCACGAGCCAGGACACCGAGGGGAGCGTGCCGCGTTCGATCGAGCGTTCGAAGTCCGTGTAGTCGAGGATCCGGTCCTGCTGCTTGGTCTCGTACAGGTCGGTGAAGCCCGGCAGCGGGTTCTTCGCGGAGGGCGTGGTGCCCTCCGGCCCCTCCTCGGGCCCGCCCTCGCACGGCGGGAAGGAACAGGTGCCCGGCGCGACGTAGTACGCCCACGACACGTCGTGCCGGTCGAGCAGCCACGTGATGTCGGTCCAGGCGTAGACCGGGTCCTCGCCGTACTCCCAGCGCTGGGAGTCCTCCTTCAGGTCCACGTTCGAGATGCAGGACATGGGGTCGGACACGTCCTCGCAGTCGGCCGACCATCCGGAGACCAGGAACAGGTGGGCGGGCAGCGTCCAGCCGTCGGTGGGCGCGAACATGCCGTCCTGCAGGACGAACGAGTCGGCGTAGGCCCAGTAGTTCGGGATGTTCTGGCGCGTGAGGTAGCTCATCACGTCGGGCTGCTGCTGGGGACCGAGGAAAGGCTGGCAGTTGGGGGCCGAGCGGTCCACGCACCCGCGCGTGGTCGGTGACAGCGCATCGATGAACCCGTCCATCGCGCCGCCGTCGATCGCCGTCAGCGCCGACGGCCGGTCGTGCGGGCCGCCCATGAACGTGTCCGCATTCGTGTGGTACACGCACGACTCGTGGCCCAGGACGTGGTCCGGCACGCAGTTGGTCGGCTTGCCGTTCCTCATATCGAAGCCGTCGACGCCGGGATAGGTCCCGAAGTAGTGATCGAACGACCGGTTCTCCTGCACGATGAAGATCAGGTGGTCGAGCTTGAAGATCCCCTGCGGGCCGTTCGGATCGGCGTTCGCAGGGGTCTTCGCGGGCGCCGATCCCGTGGCGGCGGTCGGGGAGGCCGGCTTGGCATCCCCGCCGGACAGGCTCGAGACCGCGAGGGCGCCGGCCGGGAACAACAGAACGAGCGCCACGATCGAGCCCGTTCGGACCCGGGCGCCTGAGAAGAGGCGGGAGCGGGGAAGGTCCCTCATCGGGAAACCCCTGGCGGGGAGGTGGATTCTAGCCCTCGGTCCGGCGGAGACAAGCACGTTGGACGGGGGAGGCCGCGCACCCGCCGGCTGGGGCCGAGCGCTTGACCGCGGCCTACGCCCGACCGTCCCCGAGCACGAACCCTGCCCTACGACCTAGCGCCGTTGTCGCGAGCGAACGCACGCGTACGGTCGAAGGCACCGAGATGTCGAGCCCGCGTCACATCGAGGCAGGCGCGTCCCGCGCCCGTCGAACCGCGGTCGCCTTCGTGACCGCCCTCTTGTTGGCATGCGTTCCCGCGGTCGCCCTGTCCGGGTTCGCCGTTGCGGACGATGCCGTCCAGCAGACCAAGCACGAGCTGCGGCAGGCCAAGGACCGGGTTCGGCAGCGGCGGGAGAAGATCCGCGAGCTCCAGCGCCACCTCAACGCGCTCGCGACCAGGATCTCCAAGGCGCAGGCGGACATCGGGATGACGCAGGCGCATATCGCCGACCTCCAGCACAAGATGAACGTGCTGCGCGCCCGGGCCGATCTTCTGCAGTCCAAGCTCGACGAGCGCAACCGCTCGGCCTACATGTACGGCACCGCGCCGGTGCTCTACCTGCTGACGGCGACCTCGGCGGCCGATGCCGCCTCGCGGATGTCGCTCATCAACGAGATGAACCGACGCGACGAGGTGCTCGCCTCCAAGGTGCAGGAGAACAGCGAGGAGCTCGGCCGGACCGAGGCCGAGGTCGTCCGAGCGCAGAACATCCTCGAGCTCACGAAGCGCCGCCTCGAGTTGGACCAGAAGGAGCTCGACAAGCGGATGGCCGAGTCCCGACGGCTGCTGGCGGGTTTCAAGCAGCGCGTGGACGAGATCCAGTACCAGCTGTCCAGGATCCGCCCGTTCGCCGTGTGCCCGGTCGACGGTCCCGTCGCGGTGGCGGACGACTTCGGCATCATGGTCCACCACCCCAAGAACCAGGGGGGCGACCACATCCACCAGGGCAACGACATGTATGCGGCCATGGGCGAGCCGATCGTGGCGCCGTTCGACGGTACGGCCGTGGACGCACGGAACCACATCGGCGGGCTGGCCGTGAAGGTCTACGGCGAGTTCGGCTACGTGTACAACGCGCACCTGTCCCGCTACGGCACGCTCGGACCGGTGAGCAAGGGCGACGTGATCGGGTACGTGGGCATGACGGGCAACGCCGGCGGACCTCACGATCACTTCGAATGGCACCCGGGCAACGGGGCGGCGGTCGACCCGCACGGCTTCCTGTTGCTGGTGTGCGCCTCGGGCGCGCTGCCGTTCTGAGCCTCAGTGGGAGGCGGGTACGCCCCCGCGGCGGAGCCAGCGCCTCGAGGTGAGCTCCGGCTGCTGGGGCTCCTCGGCCACCTCGGCCACCTCGGGCATCGTGGCGGGCTCGACGTTCCAGATCAGATCCTGCGCCGGCTCAGGCGCCGCCGTCGAACGTTCCTCGCGCAGCCGGTCCAGCTGATGCGTCAGCAGGTCGTGCACCTCGGCCAGCCGGTCGGCACCTGCTGAGCGGATGCGCTCGAGCTCCACGTCGTTGGCGGCCCAGATGCGGTCGAGCTGTCCCTCGAGCACGCCGCACAAGCGCGCGACCCCTTCGTCGATCGCGGCCTTGACGCGGTCGAGCTCGGCCGTGTTGGCGACCCGGATGCGGACGAAGGCCTCGTCGTTGGCGCTTCGGACGCGCTTGGCCTCCTCGCGGTTGACGGTGCGCAACGCCTCGATCTCCTGGTCGAACGTGATCTGCATCTGGTCCACCGCGACTCGGATCCGTCGATCGAGCGCCGCCTCGAGCTCGATCCGCAACGTGTCGAACCGCTCCTCGAGGTCGGCGATCTCGGCGGCCGCGCGTCGGCGCTCGGCATGCTCGAACGATTCGCCACGCCACATCTCCGGGATAGATGGATGCCCGTCCGGCGCATCCGCGGTCTCCGGCTGCAGCTCGTCATCGATCACCTCATCCCTGACGGCCGGTTCGACCGCGGCCGCCTCGCCGATCGTGACGGACTCGACGTCCTCCGCGTTCTCGACCGCGTCGACGCCGAAGGTGGCCGCCTCTTCGATCGGCGGCGCCTCCGGAACGATGACCACCGTCTCCGCGTCGATCGCCACCGGGGTCGGCCGCCGGCGCGGCCCGTCGATCCCGTAGAGGGACCGAACCGCGCCCTCGTCCGCTGCCTGTCCCGTCTCCCGCTCCTCGAGCCGAATCGCCGATCGCCTCCTCGAAAACCGCAGGTGGGGGCCGTGAGACGGACCGTAGGACAGCGGAGGCTACGTTTCAACGACCCTGGATTACGATGGGCGATCAGCCCCAACCTCCTCAGGAGGCAAAGCCCATGAAGCGCTCGCTCATCGCCTGCATCGCGCTCGTCGTCTCGTTGGTCGTGCTCGCCCCCAACGCGGGGGCGCGCGGTGACCACACGACCGGGACGACGCAGCGTGTCCGCGTTCGGATCGTCGACAACCGATACCGTCCCGCCTCGATCACGATCGACCGCGGAACCGTGGTGAAGTGGGTGAACCGGGGGAACAACACGCACACCTCCACGTCGAACTCGTGGGACTCAGGCAGGATCTCGCCCGGGGACTCCTTCAAGAAGAAGTTCCGCCGGCGCGGGACGTTCTCCTACCACTGCACGATCCACGCCACGATGATGGGGACGATCACCGTCACCTGATCGAACCCGCCGGTCGGCTCCGTTCGCGACGTCCACGACTGGAAGCGGCGAGCGGGCTCCGCATGCCGCACCGGAAGTCGGTAGGGTCAACGCATCATGGGTGCCGACCGGCTGACGATCGTCTTCATGCCCGAGAGCGCATACGGGCCGACCAACAACTGCATCGGCATCGGCAAAGTGCTCGAACGCCGGGGGCACCGCGTCGTGTTCGCGGCCGAGGCGTCATGGAAGGGCAAGCTCGAGCCGCTCGGGTTCGAGGAGGACCTGGTCGACCTCGCGCCGCCGGCCGAGGGCGAGCAGGACGCCGGCCAATACTGGATCGACTTCGTCACCGAGACCGCGCCCGAGTTCCGAAAGCCGACGATCGAGCAGCTCGCGACGTTCATCGAGCCCGTGTGGGCCTCCCTGATCGACGGCGCGCGGTACTGCCAACCGCAGCTCGAGGCGATCCTCGAACGCGCGAGGCCCGACGTCATCGTCGAGGACAACGTGAATGCGTTCCCCGCACTGCTCACCCAGGGGGCGCCGTGGGTCCGCATCATGTCGTGCAACCCGCTCGAGATGAAGGATCCGGACCTGCCGCCGACGTTCAGCGGGTACCCGACGGACGAGCGAGCGGACTGGGACGCGTTCCGGGCGGAGGTCGAGCGGACGCACCGTGAGACGTGGGAGCGCTACAACGCGTTCGTCGTCGACAGCGGCGCGCCGACGCTGCCCGACCTGGAGTTCATCCACGAGTCCGAGCACCTGAACCTGTCCGTGTACCCGGAGGTCGCGGATTACCGGCGCTCACGACCCCTCGCCCCCACCTGGCACCGACTCGCTTCGTCGGTGCGGCAGACGGAGGAGCCCTGGGAGGTTCCCGAGCCGATCCGCGGCGACGGCGCGCTCGTGTACCTGTCGCTCGGGTCCCTGGGCTCGGCCGACGTCGAGCTGATGAAGCGGTTGGTCTCCGTGCTGGCCGAGACGCGGCATCGCTACGTGGTGTCCAAGGGGCCGCGGGCGGACGCGTTCGACCTGCCGGACAACATGTGGGGCGAGGCCCGCGTGCCGCAAACCAATGTGATCCCCCACTGCGACCTCGTCATCACGCACGGCGGGAACAATACGACCACGGAAGCGATGCACTTCGGCAAGCCGATGATCGTGCTGCCGCTGTTCTGGGACCAGTACGACAACGCGCAGCGCGTGGACGAGCTCGGGTTCGGCGTTCGGCTGCCGACCTACGCGTTCGAGGACGACGCGCTGCGCTCGGCCGTCGATCGCCTCGTCGCCGACGAGTCCCTCCGATCTCGGATGGATGCCATCGGAAGGGCGATCCGCGCCGAGGACGGGCTGTCGCATGCCGCTGAGCTCATCGAGGCCCTCGGCCGCGGCAGGACCTAGGCGGCCCGGCGCTCCTCGTCCCGCTGGGAGGTTCGCGCGTGGGCGCCCGGGGTCCGCATCGCGTTCGCGAGTACGCCCACCACGACCCCGACCGTGACCGCGACGATCGCCGCCGCCCGGTGGTCGTACCCGAGATCGAGGAGCGCATCGATCGAGTACCGGCCCGGACCGAACGCGCAGACGGTCGCCGCCGTCGCGTACACGAGGGGCAGCTCGTAGCCGCCGTGCTGGTTCCACAGGCCCTTGTCGAGGTGCACCGAGAGCGTGGCGCTGGTCATCATCGCCACGATCAGCACGGTCCCGAGCGGGGTCAACAGGCCGAACGCCAGCAGCAGGCCGCCGATCGTCTCGGCGAGCCCGCCCACGTACGCGACCGGCCGGGGCGGCCGGAACCCGAGCGAACCCATCATCCCCTCGGTCCCGGCGGGACCGCCGCCCCCGAACCACCCGAAGAGCTTCTGCGTCCCGTGGCCGACGAACAGCAGCCCCACCACGATGCGAAGGATGAGCAGGCCGATGGACATGGCCTCACCTCCTGACGGAGGCCTACCCCGCGACCCTCGGTCCAACCCTCCCGCGTGGCCCGGTCAGGCGAGGACCCCAGACGCCGTGTCGAGGCTCCGGGCGGGCTGCAAGGGCGACCGAAGCAAGGCGATCGAGCTGGTCGACCGCGTCCCGCAGTAGCGTTCGTGTTCGCGCGGCGCGTGCCCGGGGTGGGATTCGAACCCACATAGCCCCGAAGGGCCGACAGGGTTTAAGCCTGTCGCGTCTAGCCAGTTGCGCCACCCGGGCGAAGCTCAGCCTAGCCGCTAGTCCGAGGTGATCGTGACCTTGTCGATGTAGACGGCTTCCTTGGGCTGCTGACCGGACAGGTCCCCGGAGGCGGCCGCGTTCGGGTCCTTGATCGGCAGCTGCTGGATCTTCTTGGCGACGTCGAGGCCCTCGGTGATCTGGCCGAAGATCGTGTAGTTGGGGTTCGCGTCCAGGTTGTGGCCCTTGTCGCCGGTGATGATGAAGAACTGGCTGCCCCCCGTGTTCGGGCCGGCGTTGGCCATCGCCAGGACGCCGGGGCCGTATGACTCCTTGCCGGTGAACTCGTCCGGGATCGAGTAACCAGGGCCGCCCGAACCCGTCCCGGTCGGGTCGCCCCCCTGGATCACGTCGATCGACGTGTCGAGCCGGTGGAAGCGCTGGCCGTCGAAGTAGCCCTGGTCGGCCAGGAACACGAACGAGTTCACGGTCTGCGGCGCCCGATCCGCGAGCAGTTCGATCGTCATCGTGCCGCAGGAGGTCTGCATCTCGGCCGTGTAGGTCTTGCCCTTCTTGATGACCTGCTCGGGCTGGGCGAACTGCGGCTTAGGCGCGGTGGCGTCCTTGGGCTCCTCGCCGCCGCACGCGACCTCCTTGGGCCCGGGCGTCGGCTTGACGGTTGACGTCTCGCCACTCGAACCCGTGGCGCCCGTCGTCTGTGTCGCGCCGCTCGCCGACGTCGCGCCGGACGTCGCGGTGTCGTCCCCGCCCAAGAAGGCGGCCGCCGCCACCCCACCGCCGACGAGCGCGATCGCGAGCGCGACGATGATCGCGGTCACCTGCCGCCTGCGCTCGTGATGGCGCTTCTCGGCCTGACGCCTCTGATGGGCCTTCGCGAGCTGCCTGGATCGCGTGTTCTTCGGCACGGCGAAAGAGGTTACCGAACGATCCTCGCGTTTCTCGACCCAATCCCGACCCTCGATCACAGATCGGGTCTGGGGACCTCCGGAAAGGGGTAGGGAGCGGGTTCTTCGGCATCGTCGACGATGACCACACGTTCGGGCAGCGCTCCGTTCTCGATCACCGACTCGAGCTCGCCCAGTGCCGCCAGCGTCCGGCTGCGGATGTCCCGGAAGGACTCGAGCGTCGAGGTACGCATCGCGGCGATATCGCTCTCGGCACGATTGGCCTCCTCCTTCGCATCCGCGACGATGCGATCGGCCAGGACCCTCGCCTCGGCCTCGTCCAGCTGAGCCCTGGCTCGCGTTCGATCGGCCTCCTCGCGGGCATCCGCCGTGATCAGCTCGGCCTCCTCGCGCGCCTGTTGGAGGATCCGATCGGCGTCGGTCCTCACGTCGAGAAGGACGCGGTCGGCCTCGGCCTGTGCATCCCTCTGTAGGTCACCGACCTGCTGGTCGAAGGTGCGTACCAGCTCGGTCACGCGCTGGGAGACACCGTCGAACGGGTCGGGTCGCGACGTGGCGAGCTCGGCTCGGGCGGCGTCACGCTCCCTGCGGGCATCCATCAGCTCGTCCCGCGTCTCCTCGAGCCTGCTCTCCAGCTCCAGCACCTTGGCGGCCACCCGCTTGAGGTACTCGGCCACCTGATCGGGTGCGAATCCGCGTCGCACGCGATCGAACCCGTCCGATTGGTCCCGTTCGGGATCCGTGCCGGTCGTCGGCTCGAGGTCGGGCTCCTCGAGGGCCATCTCTCCTCCCTTCCCACGCTCCATGCACGGAGCGAGGGCTCGGGGACCACCGTAAGCCCATCGGTTATCACCCCGCCAGGGACCGAAAGTCGGTATTCCGAGCGACCGGGCCGGGCCGACCGGCCCACCGAAGGGGAAGGCCCGACGGCTACGAGAGCATTTCAAGGACCAGGCCGTCGAGGATGTCGGTCTCGGACACGAGGGCGTGGCCGAACCCGAACCGCCGCATGACCTCGACCAGGATCGTCGTGCCCGCCACGATCACGTCGGCCCGGCCGGGCGCCATCACCGGCAGCGCCGCCCGCTCCGGGGTGGTCATCCCCGCCAGCCGGGTCGCCACCCGCTCGGCGTCCTCGCGCGAGAGGCGCGTTCGGTGGATCCGCTCGGGGTCGTAGGAGCCGAGCCCGAGCGCGATCGCCTGCACGGTCGTGGCCGTGCCGGCCACCGCGACGAAGGTTCGAGCGTCGGCGACCGGGATCGAGCGCTCGACCTCCTGCAGGATCTCGCCGACGGCGCGGCGGAGCGCCCCGAGCTCGTCCTCACCCGGCGGATCGGTCGCGATGAAGCGCTCGGTGAGCCGGACGCTGCCCATCTGCGTCGACAGCGCCGCCGTCGGTCGCTCGGCGCCGAGCACGAACTCGGTCGAGCCTCCCCCGATATCGAGCACGAGGTGAGGGGCCGGCGCCTCGAGGCCGCGGGTCGCGCCCAGGAACGACAGCTCGGCCTCCTTCTCGCCGCTCACGATCTCCGGATCCGACCCGGTGAGCTCGCGCACGCGCGCCTCGAACGCCTCCGCGTTCGAGGCGTCGCGGAGCGCCGCCGTCGCGCCCACCCGGATGCGTTCGGCGTGGAGCGCCCGCGCACGGCGGGTGTACCCGGCGAGCGCCTCGGTCGTGCGTTCGATCGCGTCGGGGGCGAGGCGCTCCGTCTCGGCCACCCCCTGTCCGAGCCGCGTGATCACCATGTCGCGCCCGAGCTCGGCGAAGCCACCCTCGCCGTCGGGCTCGACGACGAGGAGGCGGATCGAGTTCGTGCCCTGGTCCACGGCCGCGAGCCGGCCCGGGCGCTCGTCGTGCAGCGGTTCGATGCGTTCGGCCACCCAGGCGCCGACCACGTCGCCGCCGCCCGCGAGGTGGTTCGCGTAGTGCGCGTGCAGGCACTTCAGCCCGGTCCGGGTCCCGCCGACGCCCCCGAACCCCTCCGCCCCGGGTCGGTCGCGCGCGCGCTCCCGCGCGTACTCCGCGTGGGCCCGGGCGACGGCGTCGGAGAACACGGGATCGGTCTCGATGCGTTCGTTGAGTCGGCCGATCCACCCGTCGGCCTCCAGCCGCGAGACCGCTCGGACGGCGTTGGGGCATGTGAGCCAGAACGTGGTCGGGAACGGCTTGCCGTCGCCGCCCACCGGGGCGTTCCGGATGACGAGGGGATGGCCCGGCGCACAGCGGGCCACGACGGTGAACGGGATGGTGGGCTCGCGCCCAAGCTGTTCGGCGACGATGCGGAGGTCGCTCCCCCGGAGCTCGCCCACGGGGGGCTGCTACTTGCGCTTGTGCTCGACGGATCGCTTGAAATCCACCTGGCGCTCCTCGCTCTGGCGCATGAACTTCTTCAGACGGGACTCGAAGTCGGGGTCTGCGCCCCGGCGCGGCCGGGTAGGAGCCGGGTCCTGCAGGGCCTTGATCGACAGGTCGATCTTGCCGTCTTCCTTGATGGCGATGACCTTGGCCTGCACGACGTCGTTCTCGCGAAGGTGGTCGTGGACGTCCCGAACGTAGTTCCTGTCGATCTCGGAGATGTGCACCAGCCCCATCTTCCCGCCCTCCAGGGTCAGGAAGGCGCCGTATGGGGTGATGCGGCTGACGGTCCCGTCGATGACCGCGCCGACCTCGAGATCTGCCAGGACTCCTCCGTTCCTCTTCCGGTGAACCCGGAATTTCCCAGTCTCCCATCGGCTCGTTTGGGCCGTCAATACGAGGCCGGATAGGATGCCGACATCATGGATGCCGACCGGCGGGCGGAGCTGCTCGAGCGCTACAAGGCGGGTGTCGGCGAGGTCGATTCCGCCCTGGCGGGAGCGGGCGAGGCCGAGCTCGACGCCGTGTCCGGGGAAGGCGAATGGTCGGCCCGGATGGTCGTGCATCACCTCGCCGACTCGGAGTCGAACTCGTATGTTCGCGTTCGAACCCTCCTGGCCGAGGACGACCCGCTCATCCAGGGCTACGACGAGGGGCAGTTCGCCCGGCGCCTGCACTACGACCGGCCTATCGACGGCTCGCTCGCCGTGTTCCGAGCCGTGCGGGCCTCGACCGTCGAGCTCCTCGACCAGCTCGCGGACGAGGACTGGAGTCGCGCCGGCACGCACAGCGAGAGCGGCCCCTACTCGATGGACGACTGGCTCGAGATCTACGCGGACCACGCGTTCGATCACGCCGAGCAGATCCGGCGCGCCCGCGGGACAGCCGGCTAGCAGTCCGCCCGGGCGGGCACCTCGCCCGGCGTGACGAACACCACCTCGCCGGGCGCCACCATCCCCAGGCACTCGCGGGCGAGCTTCTCGAGCTCCGCCGGGTCGTGGAGCTTGGAGATCTCGGCGCGCAGGTCCGCGTTGCGGTCCTCCAGCCGGGCGGCCCGTTGCTCAAGGTCCGCGATCGCGGCCCGCTGGTCCAGGAAGCGGCCGATCGGCACGAGCGCCATGACCACCAGCAGCGCGATCGCGATCAGCAGAACGGCGGCTCGGCCGGTGAGCCTCGGGCGCGTGCGTTCCAGGCGGGCGCGTGGCGTCGTCCGGGGGCGCGTCGTGGTCGCGCTCACTCGGCGCTCCGCCTGATCGCGGCGCCGCCCAGGTACCGAGCCTGCTCCCCAAGCTCCTCCTCGATGCGCAGCAGCCGGTTGTACTTGGCGGTGCGCTCGCCGCGCGCGGGCGCGCCGGTCTTGATCTGGCCGGCGTTGGTCGCGACCGACAGGTCGGCGATCGTCGTGTCCTCGGTCTCGCCCGAGCGGTGGCTCACGATCTGCCCGTAGCCGTTTCGCGCGGCGAGCTCGATCGTGTCCAGGGTCTCGGTGAGCGTGCCGCACTGGTTCGGCTTGACCAGGATCGCGGTGCCGACGCGCTCGCGGATCCCGCGGGCCAGACGGTCCAGGTTCGTGACGAAGATGTCGTCGCCCACGAGCTGGCACCTCGACCCCAGCTCCCCGGTGAGCGCGGCCCATCCCTCCCAGTCGTCCTCGGCCAGGCCGTCCTCGATCGAGACGATCGGGAACGCGTCGAGCAATCCCGCCCAATACGCGACCATGTCGCTCGAGGCCTTTTCGGTCCCCTCAAGGTAGTAGGCGCCGTCCCGGTACAACTCGGAGCACGCCGGATCCATCGCGAGCGCGACCTCGTCGCCGGCCTCCAGGCCGGTCTTCTCGATCGCCTCGACCAGCAGCTCGAGGGCCTCGGCCGCCGTGCCGAGCTCGGGCGCGAACCCGCCTTCGTCGCCGACGCCCGTCGACAGCTCGCGCGCGTGCAGGTCGGTGCGGAGCGTGTGGTAGATCTCCGAACACCACCGCACGGCCTCGGAGAACGACGCCGCTCCCACCGGCGCGAGCATGAACTCCTGGAGCTCGAGCTCGTTGTCGGCGTGCGCGCCACCGTTGATCACGTTCATGAGCGGCAGCGGAAGGACGTGCGCATTCGGTCCGCCGAGGGCGCGATACAGGGGCAGGCCGAGGGAGTCCGCGGCCGCGTGAACGACCGAGAGCGACACGCCCAGCAGCGCGTTGGCGCCCAGGTTCGACTTGTCTGCGGTGCCGTCGAGGGCGAGCAGGCGCCGGTCGAGCTCACGCTGGTCGTAGGCGTCCAGGCCCTCGAGCGCCGGCCCGATCACCTCGTTCACGTTGGTGACCGCCTGCAGGACGCCCTTGCCGCCGAACCGCTTGGGGTCGCCGTCGCGAAGCTCGAGCGCCTCATGCTCGCCGGTGGAGGCACCGGAAGGCACGACGGCGCGCCCGAACCCGCCGTCGACCAGCACGGCATCCACCTCGATGGTCGGGTTCCCGCGGGAGTCCAGGACCTCGCGGGCGATCACGGCTTCGATCAGAGACATGGGGGCCACCATCCTACGGCCCGCATGCTCGGCTTCCGCTCATCCGGGGCAGTTGGATATCGTCGGACGGTGAGTGAGCCCGAGGACCGCGCGAACGACCGCTGCTGCTTCGACGACTGGGTCGACAACTGGGATCGCCGAGTGCGCAAGGGTCGGCCGGTCGGCGTCACGGCCCCGCTGGTGGACGCGCTCGAGCATGCGGGTCTTGTCGACCGCACCGTGCTCGACGTGGGTTGCGGGATCGGCGACCTGGCGATCGAAGCGCTGGCCCGGGGGGCCAGCTCGGCGACGGGGTTCGACCTGTCGCCCAAGGCGATCGACCACGCGCGGGAGCTGGCCGCGAGGCGAGGGTTCGCCGACCGCACCACCTTCGATGTGGGGGACGGCTCGCGTTTCGAGCTGCCGTCCGCCGACGTCGTCGTGCTCAACCGCGTCGTGTGTTGCTACCCGAACGCCGACGGCCTCCTGAACCGGACGCTGACGGCTGCCGGAAGCGTCTTCGCGTTGACGGCGCCCGTCTCCGACGGCGCGACCGGTGCGTTCAACCGCGCCCTGAACGGGTTCTGGAACGGGTGGTACGCGCTGCGACCGAAGAAGTTCGGCAGCTTCCGCACGTTCGTGCACGACCTGGACGCGATCGACGAGCGCGTCCGCCGGGCCGGGTTCCGCCGGGTCGCGTACGAGCGACGCCGGGTCGTGTGGAACCTGGCCGTGTACGCGCGCTAGCTCAGTCGGGCGACTTCACGAACGACCAGAACCGCCCGAGTTCGTCGAACCCCAGCTTGCCGTACAGCTCCTTCGGCCAGTCCTCGTCGTCGGCGTCCAGGAAGACCAGGTCGGCCCCGGCGTCGCGAGCCGCCCTCGATCCGGCCAGCACCACCGCGCGTCCGAACCCACGTCCCCGGTACGCCTGTAGCGTGTAGACCGCCTCGACCTGCGCGACGTCCCCGATCGTGTACACCTCGGCGATCGCCACGATCTCGCCGCCGTCCCGAACGACGAAGAAACGCGCTGCCGCGCGTTCGGCCAGCACGTGGCGGAAGGACGAGAGCATCTCGGCGTCGGCCGCGTGCATCCCGCCGTCCGCCTCGCGGTTCACCCGCACGAGGAAGGTCCCGATGTCGCCCGCGCCGACCTCCTCGGCCAGGTCGTCGTTCCATGCGTCGGGGTCGCGCGTCTGCAGCATCGTCAGCAGACGCTCGCCCCGGTAGCCGACGGACATCAGCTCCGGAGCGAGCCGCCGCGTGTCCGATCCGTCTTCCACGTACGAGAGCTGCCGGTGTCCGAGCTCTGCCTGGGCCCGATCCGCCTCCGCGGCAAGCATCAGCGCGCTGACGTCCCCCAGCGGCGCGTCGACCCACACGTAGTTGCTGTCGTACCGGCGGGGGAACCCGTCGTGGAAGTACGCGGTGCCGAACGCGGTCGGGAGCGTTCGGGTCGACAGGCGCTGGGCGAGCGTCCGCTGGAACGCCGCGACGCGTTCGCCGGCTTCGGTCACGCCCGGGCCTCGCGGAACAAGGCCCGGACCTCGTCTTCGGACAGCTCGTCGAGCACGACGCCGCGTGCTTCCATGGTCGCGCGGAACCGGTCGTAGCGTTCGGCGAACCCGCCGATCGTCCGGCGAAGCGCGCTCTCGGGGTCGACGCCGAGCTTTCGGGCGACGGCGACCGTCGCGAACAGCACGTCGCCGATCTCCTGTTCCGCGTTCTCGGCGTCGGTATGCGACTCGAGCTCGCCGACCTCCTCCTTCAGGGCCTCGAGCGCGGAGGCGGAACTCCGCCACTCGAACCCCCAACCGGCCGCACGCCGCTGCACCTTGGAAGCTCGCGCGAGCGCGGGCAGGGTCGCGGGGATGTCGTCCTCGAGCGGCTTCTCGCCTTTCTCCTCCGCCTTGATGCGCTCCCAGTTGATCAGCACCTCGTCGGCCCCGGCGACCTCGACCTCGCCGAACACGTGGGGGTGGCGGCGGATCAGCTTCTCGACGATCCCCTGCGCCACGTCGTCCACGTCCCACGCGGCCTCGTCGGCCGCCATCTGCGAGTGGAACACGACCTGGAGCAGCACGTCGCCGAGCTCCTCCCGTAGCCGTTCGCCGTCGTCGGCCTCGATCGCGTCGAGCAGCTCGTGCGTCTCCTCGAGCAAGTGGCGAGCCAGCGAGGCATGCGTCTGCTCGCGATCCCACGGGCACCCACCCGGACCGCGCAACCGCGCCATCACGCGGACGAGATCGAGGAGCCGCTCGCCGGCCTGCGATGACGGGACGGGGCCCTCGGGGACGTGGGACAGCAGGTCGTCGGGCTCGGTCACGGGTTCGGAGCCGAACCCCTGGAGCCCGTGCCGCCGGTCGATCCTGTCTCACCGGTGCTGCGCACCGGCAGGACCTGACCGGTCTTGGAGTCGAATCGGCCGAACCGCGGGTTGACGTCCACCGTGGTGGCCTCGATCTGCTCGGCGAACCAGTCGTTGAACACCGAGCCCCCCTGGGTCGACCGGAGCTGTTCGCGCACCTCGTCGAACGCCGGCACATTCTTGGTCTTGAGGTAGATGATGTGCCACCCGAACTGCGTGTGCACCGGCCCCGAGATCTCGCCCGGCTGCAGGTCGAGCGCGGCGTTCACGAAGTCGGGATCGAACTGCGTACGGAAGTCGGCCTCGGACATGGGCCCGAGGCTGCCCCCGTTGGCCGCCGAACCCGTGTCGATCGACTCCTTCTTGGCGGTGGCCGCGAAGGTCTGCGGCGTGACCTCGCGCGCGATCCGCTCGGCCTCGGCCCGGTCCTTGACCAGGATGTGTGCCACCTCGACGGTGGTGAACGTCGCGAGTTGGTTCTCGTACGCCTGCCGGAGGGTCTGGTCGTCCAGGCGCTCCTCGACGACAGCGGTCTGGACCGCGCTGACCAGGATGAGCCTCTCCGCGAGGCTCTCCAGCTGCACTCGGGTGACGCCTGCATCGTCGAGCTGCTTCTTCAGTCCCTCGGCGCCGCCCAGACCCGTCTCGAGTTGCGTCATCGCGGCCTGTACGTCCCCGTCCTTGATCGTGATGTCGTGCTGCTCCGCGTAGGTCTTGGCGAGCTCCTCGCGGATGTCGTTGCCGAGCGCGAACCGCGCGCAGGCCGACTCGTTCGTCTCTCCCTGTACGGGCTGCCCGCAGGGCTGACCCGAGATCGCGGTGAGGAAGCCGTACAGGTCGACATCGGTCTGCAGCCGATCGACGGAGATCTCGCTCTCGCCGACCGACGCGGCGACCGAGCTCGAGGACTGGGCGCACGCGGCGAGCGCGACGACGAGCACCAGCGCACGCAGGGGCCGGCGACGCAAGGACGGGGTCACTCGGGCATCGTAGCAACCACCGCACCGGAGCCGGTCTCTGGGGCGTCCGGCTGGCCGACGGCGAGCCGGAGCGACTCCTCCACCGCCCCGGGCAGCTCCGCCCCGGGCGTGCGGCCCATCTCCAGATTCAGCGTCGAGGTCGTCGGCAGGTACCCGGCCCCCGGAACGCGCTCCCCCAGGTCCAACGCGAACCGCTCTTGCAGCGCCAGCGGCTTGATCCGCACCTGCTGCCGGTACGTCGAGACCTCCTCGACGCCCAGGCGGGCGCACGTGAGCCGCAGGGACGCCACCGCGAACAGCGTCTGCACCTCCTCGGGCAGCTGTCCGTAGCGGTCGACCGTCTCGTCCCGAACGCGTTCGAGCAGCTCGTGGTCGCCGGCAGAGGAGATCCGCCGGTACAGGTCCAGGCGCAGGCTCTCCTGCTCGAGCCACCCGGGCGGGACGAAGGCCCGCACCGGCAGGTCGATCCGGATCTCCTTGTCCTCCGGCAGCCGCTCGCCCTTCATCTCCGCCACCGACTCCTGCAGGAGCCGCGCGTACGTGTCGAACCCGACCGCCGCGATGTGCCCGTGCTGCTCGGCGCCGAGCACGTTGCCCGCGCCGCGGATCTCCAGATCGCGCAGCGCGATCTGGAACCCGCTGCCGAGCGCCTGATGCCGCGCGATCGTGGTGAGCCGCTCGTGCGCCTCCTCGGTCAGCTCGCGCTGCGGCGGGAAGAAGAAGTACGCGAACGCGCGCTCGTAGCTCCGGCCCACGCGTCCGCGCAGCTGGTACATCTGCGACAGGCCCAGCAGGTTCGCCGCGTCGACCACCAGCGTGTTGGCGTTCGGCACGTCCAGGCCGGACTCGATGATGACCGTCGAGACCAGCACGTCGGCGTCGCGGTCCCAGAACCGCATCATCCGGCGCTCGAGCAGGTCCTCGTCCATCTGGCCGTGCGCGACGACGATGCGCGCGTCGGGGACCTGCTCCTGCAGCCACGCGGCCTGGCGCTCGATCGTGGCGACGCGGTTGTGGACCCAGAACACCTGGCCCTCGCGCAGCAGCTCGCGCCGGACCGCACCGAGCGCGAGACCCTCGTCGTACTGCCCGACGTAGGTCAGCACCGGCTGGCGATCCTCCGGCGGCGTGTCGACCGTCGACATGTCGCGGATCCCGGTGAGCGCCATCTCCAGCGTCCGCGGGATCGGGGTGGCCGACATCGTGAGCACATCGACCTGCGCGCGGAGCTTCTTCAGGCGCTCCTTGTGCGCGACGCCGAACCGCTGCTCCTCGTCCACCACGACCAGGCCGAGGTCCTTGAACCCCACGTCCCTGGACAGCAGCCGGTGCGTCCCGATCACGACGTCCACCGCGCCGCGCCGAAGGTCGTCGATCACCTTGTCCTGTTCGGCCTTCGCGACGAAGCGCGACAGCATCGCGACCTTGACGGGGAAGGGGGCGTAGCGCTCGGAGAACGTGATGAGGTGCTGTTCGGCCAACAGGGTCGTGGGGACCAGGACCGCCACCTGCTTGCCGTCCATCACCGCCTTGAACGCGGCCCGCACCGCGATCTCGGTCTTGCCGAACCCCACGTCCCCGCAGATCAGCCGGTCCATCGGCCGGGGCCGAGCGAGGTCGGCCTTGACCTCCTCGATCGCGGTCAGCTGGTCCCCGGTCTCCTCGTGCGGGAACGCGTCCTCCAGCTCCATCTGCCACGGCGTGTCCGGGCCGTACGGCGGACGCTCCACCGACATCCGCACCGAGTACAGGCGCACCAGCTCGCCCGCCATGTCCTTGACGGCGCGCTTCACGCGCTTCGTGGTCCGCGCCCAGTCGCCGGTCCCCAGCCGCGACAGGCGCGGCGACTCGCCGCCAAGGTACCGCGCCACCATCCCGACCTGGTCGGTCGGGACCGAGAGGCGATCGCCCGCGGCGTACTCGAGCACCATGTAGTCGCGCTCGGAGCCGCCGATCGCCCTGCGCTGGACGCCGATGTACCGGCCCACACCGTGGATGCGGTGCACGGCGAAGTCCCCGATCTCGAGCTCGTCGGCGATCGCGTCGGTCGTGCGCTTGGTGAACCGGGGCGCCTCGCGCGTGTGCCGCCGCGAGCCGAACAGGTCCTCCTCGGTCGCTATGGCGAGCCGGCCGGCCGGGAACACGAACCCGGCCTCGAGCCCGACCTCCGCCGTCTCGACCTCGGGCAGCGCCACGAACTCGCGGATGCGTTCCAGCGAGCCGTGTGCGCGCGCGGTCAGCAGGATCCGGTAGCCGCGCTCGCCCAGCTCGCCGGCCCGGCGGGCGAGCTCGTCGGGGTTGCCCTGTGCGGTCCCCCACCCCTCGATCCCGAGATCGGTCCCCTCGGTGAATCCCGTGAGGTGCAGCCGAACGCGCCCTTCAATGGCCTCCCCGAGCGGATGAACCGCCGCGGGCCCGGGCCAGTTGGAGGCCTCGGCAAGCGCGTTCGCGTCCTCGAACGTTCGGTTCGCGCGGTCGAACGTGCGCCGCGCGTCGGCCACCGCGACCCACGAGCCCTCGGGAAGCAGCTCCGCCGCCAGCGGCATCCGGTCGAACAGGAGCGGCGCGAGCGACTCCACACCCTCGGCGACCAGCCCCTCGCCGAGCCGTTCGAGCCCGTCGCGGAACCGGTCGAGATGCCGGGGGGCGAGCTCGCGGGCGCGCGCCGCCAGCGCGTGGTCGGGTACCAGCTCGCGAACCGCGGGGATCTCCAGGCGGACGAGCGGGCCCGAGGACAGCTGTGAGGACGGGACGAACTCGCGCAGCGACTCGATCTCGTCCCCCCAGTACTCGAGCCGCGCCGGGCGACGCGCGATCCCGGGGAACACGTCCACCACGCCACCACGGACCGCGAACTCGCCGCGATGCTGCACGACACCGGTGCGCCCGTAGCCGAGTGCCACCAGCCGATCGGCCAGCGCGTCCGGGGGCAGCTCGATGCCCTTGACGAGCTCGATCGGCGGGATCTCTCCGAGCGTGGGGATCAGCCCCTGCATCGCGGCGAGCGCCGGCGCGACAAGGACGAACGGGCCTTTCGCCGCCTTCAGCCGCCGGACGGCGTCCGCCCGGCGCGCCGAGACCTCGGGCGAGGGACCGATCCCCTCGTACGGCAGCGCCTCCCACGAGGGAAGCAGCGCCGACCCGTCCGGGCCGAGCCACGCCTCGACACCACGGGCCAGCTGCTCGGCCTCCCGAGGCCCGGAGGCGACCAGCAGGACGGGCGCGTCGATCGCCCGCGACAGCGCGGCCACCAGGAAGTCCTGCCCGGCGTCGGCGCGTGCGAGCACCGGTCTGGAGCGATCGAGCAGCACGCGTTCGAATGCCGCCGACCCGATGAGCGTGTCGAGCGCCGTCTCCAGCAACCGGCCTCCCTGCGTGTCCGAGACAATACGAACAGGCCCCGTTCGGCCGAACGAGGCCTTGAGCTGCGGTTTCGTCTTCAGCGCGACGCGCTCAGCGTTCGCGCGGCGCCGAACGATTGTATCGGTCCTGGGTGACCTGCAGGCCCTCGCTCAACAACGACAGGACGGCGTCGGCTCCGTCGTTCACCAGCGCGGCCACCTCGGCCTCGTCCCGCTTGGGGAACGGATCCAGGACGTAGTCGCCCGGATCCTGCCGGCCGGGAGGCCTGCCCACGCCCAGTCGCACGCGGAAGAAGTCGGGGGTTCGGAGCGCCCGCTCGAGCGATCGCAGCCCGTTGTGGCCGGCCGTCGAACCGCCCGCCTTGACGCGCAGCGCGCCGAAGGCGAGATCGATCTCGTCGTGCACGGCGATCACGTGGTCGGGATCGACGCCGTGCTTTCGCACCAGCGAGGCGATCGGCGGCCCGCTCTCGTTCATGAAGGAGCGCGCCTTGGCCAGGACGATGCGTTCGCCCCCGTACCGGATCTCGGCCGTGTCGGCCGCGACGAACCGCGTCTTGCGGAACCGCTCACGCTCGCGCGAAGACAGCTCGTCGACGACGCGGTAGCCCAGGTTGTGCCGGGTGTTCGCGTATCGCTCGCCGGGGTTGCCGAGCCCAGCGACGAGCCAGGTCATGACGGCGAGAGCGGCTAGCCCTCGGAGGACTCTTCGGCTCCGGCCCCTTCGCCTTCGCCCTCGGCGGCGCCACCCTCGGCGCCCTCCTCGCCCTCGGCGGCCTCGCCCTCGACGCCCTCCTCGCCCTCGGCGGCCTCCTCCTCGAGCTCCACGGCCATCTGGGGCTGGGCGACCGCGACGACGGACTCCTCCTCGCTGGTGATGAAGGTCACGCCGGACGGTGCCTGGAGGTCGCTCACGCGCAGGCCCATGCCGATCTCGAGCGCGGAGATGTCCGCCTCGACGGCATCGGGAACGTCCTGCGGCAGACACTCGACTTCGATCTCCCACAGGTGGTGTTCGACCACGCCGCCGGCCTTGACGCCCACGGACTCGCCCACGATCCGCACCGGGATGTTGAGGCGGATCGTCTCGTCGCGCCGCACGGCCAGTAGGTCCAGGTGGATGAACCGGCCGTGGATGTGATCACGCTGGACGTCTCGAGGGATGACCAGGTGGTCGGTGCCGTCGAGCTTGAGGTCGACAAGGACGTTGTAGCCGGCGCCGGTGTGCAGGACGTGGAACAGGTCCTTCGAGTCCACCGACACCGGGGTCGAGTCCAGCCCGCCGCCGTACAGCACGGCGGGCACGCGACCGGCGGCCCGCAGCTTACGGGCGACGCCCTTGCCGGTGCCTTCCCTGGGCTCGGCGACGAGCTTGACTTCGGCCATGATCTGGGTCCTTCGAGGTGTCGGGGTTCGGGCTGGTCATGGTACCAACACGCTGCCGGGATACGTCCAGGCACGACACCGAACGCCTCCCTCGAGCGTCTTCCTAGTGTGGGGATCCTCGTGAGCGAAGCCCGAGGGATGGAAGAAGCGAGCGGCCAGATCGCCGAGCTCTACCGGCGCCACGCGCCCGCGGCGGGAAGGTTCGCGTTCCTCCTCACCGGAGATCGCGCTCGTGCCGAGGACCTCGTCCACGACGCCTTCGTCCGGGTGATCGGCAGGTTCGGGCACCTTCGCGTGCCGGATGCGTTCGAGGCGTACCTGCGAAGGACGATGGTGAACCTGCACACGTCGTCACTGCGGCGGCGGCGCCTCGAGCGCGCGTACCTGCAGCGCGCCGGATCCCAGGCCGAGTCGTCCGCACCCATGCCGGACGTGGGTATCCGCGAGGACCTATGGCGCGCGCTCGGCGAACTCACGCCGCGTCAGCGGGCCGCGATCGTCCTGCGCTTCTACGAGGACCTGTCGGAGCGCGAGACCGCCGAGGTCCTCCGGTGCTCCCCAGCTGCGGCCAAGTCGTTGACCGCCCGGGCGATGGACACGCTCCGGGCCCGCATCGGAAGCGAGATGAGATGAACGACCTCGAACGGGACCTGCGCGAGCTCTTCGAACTGAAGGCCCGGGACGCTTCGATCTCGGCCGAACCTGCGTCGACGCTGGTGAGGCGGGCCAGGCGGCGTCAGCTGGCGACCGTGACGGCGTCGGTCGTTCTCGGCGTGGCGCTGGTGGTCGCGTCGATCGCCGGAATCTCGGCGCTCACATCCTCTGGACACGAGCCGAAGCCCATCGGACCACCGGAGGGCCGGGGTTTGCGATCGGTCGTGTTGCCACACGCTGCGTTGAGCTACCCGTCCGGTTGGTACCTGCTCGAGCTCGGAGGCCGAGACGGTCCTCGGTTCCAGATCTCGAACTTCGATCCTGGCCTCGAGACGTTCGACTGCGGCGGGGATCCGGCGAAGGTACCAGCCGGAGGGGTCGTCATGACGGTGCTCGGCGGCGTCGTCGAGTGGGTCGATCAACCGAGGATGTGGCCGGTCGAGCTCGACACCACGACGAGCGGTTGTGACGTCGCCAGCGCGGCATGGCAGACCCCTGAGGGGGACGACCTGATCGCAACGGCGTCCCTCGCGCCCGATGCGAGCGCAGACGATCGCAACGCGCTGGCAAAGGCATTCGGGAGCCTGGTGACGTCCGGCGAACCGATGACCGAAGACTTCCTCGGGAGCGCGAACCTGGTCCTCGACTCGGCGGATTCGCCGGTGGGACCGGTGGCACTGTACGGCTACCGCGAGAACGGATCGGCCTGGCTCGGGATCGCGGGGCCGGCGGGGAGCCGGCTCGCCGGAGGCGGGCAGATCGGGCGCGACATCCCCGTGGCGGACGAGGGCGTCACCATGAACCTCGACGCGTGGGGCGGCGTGGTATGGGGCGACGTGTCGAGCGCGGCCACGAAGGCCGAACTGCAAACGGTCGAGGGCAGAACCTTCCCGGCATCGCTGATACGCCTTCCCCAGACGCTGGGCGTGGAGGATCACCAGGCCGTTTGGGGCATCGTCGAAGGCACGACAGGCGATCGAGTGACCACCCTCCTGTACGACCTACAGGGCAACCCGTTGAACTCCTACTTCCAGACGGGCGCCCGCGTCACGGTCGCGACCGGAACCGACCCCGAGGGCGGGTCCTGGGAGCTCTACCTCGAACCAACGAACGATGGGACGGGGCTTGGTTTCAGCTTCACACATGGTGGTGGCGGGAGCGGGTGCTGCCTCCAGCCGCTGAAGGGCGACTTCAAGCTCGACGGCTATGGCTCGGGAAGTGATGAGCCGAGCGATATCACGTCGCTCGCCTCGGATGCGGTCACACGCATCGAGTTCGAGGCGGCCAGCGGCGAACGGATCGACGGCGGGCTCTATCCGGTGCCGGATGCATCGCTCGGGATCCCGCAGATCGGCCTGGTCATCGTTCCCTCGCACGTGGCACTGGAGGGCCAACTGGTCGCGTATGACGCGAGCGGTGACGAACTGGGACGAGAGGACATCATCCGCGACAACCCCGAGCCGCCCGGTCCCACCAACGAGATCGACGTGGTCTGGGAACGGCTGCGCAATGCTCGTGACGCGATCCAGGACTACGCGGCTGGGCATCAGGGGTCGCTTTCGAGGTTGAACGGGGACCTATCGCTGAAGCTCGATCCCTTCATCCGCTGGAACGACGGAGAGCTCGCGGACGGGCAAGTGAGCGTTCGAGGTGTGGCCCGCGCGGGTGGCTCCGAGGTCACGGGTCTGTCTGGCTGGAACGTCGTCCTCGCGTCGGCGACCGTCGGACCCAACGGATCGGTTGGGTCGGTGTATTGCATCGCCGTCAACATCGACGAGGGCGGGGGCGCCAATTTCCGCTACGGAACTCAGGACGCGCAGTCGTACGACGAATGTCACGGAGGGTGGCCCGGGCTCGAGCAGTAGCCCGCAGGAGATCCCCAGGAGCCGCTATGAGGCCGGTTGCTCGCGCGTCTGAGGAGATATGAGCCAGAGCACCGGTATCGTCCGCTCCGCGGTGAGCGATCGCGCAGACCTCGACGACCTGTACATCCGGCACACACCTGGCGCCGTCCGGCTGGCCGCCCTCATCACCGGTGACCCGGACCTGGCCCAGGACATCGCGCACGACGCCTTCCTGCGTTCCGTGGGCCGGTTCCGGCACCTGCGGCAACCCGAGGCGTTCGATGCCTACCTGCGCCGAGCGGTGGTGAACGCGTGCACGTCGCACTTCCGCCGCCGGAAGGTCGAGGCCGCGTACGTGCGCGGCCTGACGGGCCGTCCGGCGCCGGTCGACGAGCCGGACCACGGCAGGCGCGACGAGCTCCGGACCGCGCTCTCGGCACTACCGGCGAGACAACGGGCGGCGGTGGTGCTGCGCTACTACGCCGACCTGTCCGAACAGCAGGCGGGCGAGGCGCTCGGGTGCTCTGCGGCTGCCGTGCGCTCGATGGTCGCCCGTGCGATGGAAACCCTTCGCGAACGGATCCCGAGGAGTGAGGACACGTGAACGATCTCGAACGCGACCTGCGGGAGGTGTTCCACGACGACGCCCGTCGCGTGCCAACGCGTGCGACGGCGCCTGAGGGACTCCATCGGTCGGCGCGGCGCCGGCAGGCGGTGTTCGGCGGCGCGGTCGCGCTGGCCGGGCTCGCGGTCGTGGCCGGGATCGTCGTCGGCGCGACGAGCCTCCTGTCCGGACAGACCGGCCCGGAGCCCGCCGCCGTGGGGCCGAAGACCACCGGAACGATGAACGGGATCACGATCACCTATCCCGAGACGTGGCATCTCATCGACCCGGACACGGCCGCCCTCAACGGATCCCCGACGATGGGCGAATCCCCGCTCCCCCGGATCGTCCTCGCGCTGGCCCCGTCGGAGAAGCCCGAGACCTTCGGGTGTCCGGGCCGGGCGGCCGCCGGCGAGTCCTCCCCGCTGCTCATGACCGTGCAAGAGGAGCCGCCCTCTCTCGGCGACCTGACCAACTCGTGGCCTATCGAGCTCCAGCCGATGAACGTCGACGCGTCCGAGTCCGCCTGCTACCCGGGATGGGAGTTCATGCGTGCCGGGTGGACGGCTTCGGGCCGGACGTTCGAGGCCCGCGTAGGTTTCTCGCCCGATGCGTCCGGCGAGGAACGCGACGCGCTGTCCGCGGCGTTCGCGTCGATGACGTTCGAGCCGTCCGGCGGCGGCGCGACCTCGGTCGTCCTGACCCAGGGGACCGCCGGGGCCGAGGACTGGCAGCTGATCGCCTCCCGCGAGAAAGGCGCCCTGAGCCTCGAGGTCTCCGGGGAGTCGATGGGGGCCGGGGCGGCCTTCGCGCCCTCGAACGACGTCCAATCGTCCGACCTCGTCTTCGGCTCCGGCCCCGACGCCGAGCGCGTCGTCTTCGGCGCCGTCCCCGAAGGCGTCGTGCGGGTGGAGGCGACCACCTCGGACTCGACGGTCTCGGCCGACGTTCTCGACGTGCCGGACGAGATCGACCCGAACCTGAACGCGTTCGCGCTGCTCTTGGAGCCCACCGGACCGGTGGAGCTGAAGGGGTACGACGCTTCGGGTCAGGTCGTCGCGACCGGCTCGGTCGGCCACGTCCAGGCCCCGACGTCACCCTCGCCCTCCGCCACGCTCGAGGACGGGCGGCACTTCGGCTACGTCCGCTCGGTC
>Ga0075433_10000220_pt1 | contig 32489 bp, 31 predicted proteins | sample RhiMethybrSRZTD2_FD_75299 | JGI IMG/M metagenome (GOLD analysis project Ga0075433, IMG submission 75299) | Populus rhizosphere microbial communities from Tennessee, USA - Rhizosphere MetaG P. TD hybrid SRZTD2 | ecosystem: Host-associated > Plants > Roots > Rhizosphere > Soil | place: USA... | reverse complement strand
GTGCCCGCGACCTCGGCGATCGCCTCGATCATCTTGGTGTAGCCCGTGCACCGGCACAAGTTGCCGGCGATGGCGTAGCGGATGTCGTCCTCGGTCGGTTTCGAATTCTCCGCGAGCAGCGCGGCGGCGGACATGAGGACGCCGGGAATACAAAATCCGCACTGCGGCACCCCGTGACGCACGAATGCCTCCTGCACGGGAATCAGTACGCCGCCGCGCGCGAGGCCCTCGATCGTCGTCACCGACCGGCCGCGCGCCTGCATCGCCAGCACGAGGCAGCTCGCGACGAGCTGACCGTCGAGGTGGACCGAACACGCGCCGCAGTCTCCGGTTCCGCAGCCCTCCTTCGGACCCGTGAGGCCGAGATCCTCGCGCAGCGCGTCGAGCAGCGTGAGGTAGGGCTGCACGAGCGTCTCGATGCGCTCGCCATTCACGGTGAAGCTGAGCAGCTGTTTGGCCACCACGATCCTCCGTTCAGGCCGTTGCGCGCTCGAGCGCGATGGTGAGAGTTCGGCGCGTGAGCACGCGCACCAGGTGACGACGGAACTCGGCCGAGCCGCGCTGATCGGTGATCGGTCGCGCGGCCTCGACCGCGAGATCGGCGGCGCGTGTGATCGCCTGCGGCGTCAACGGCTGGCCCTCCAGCGCCTGCTCGGCGGCGGTCGCGCGCACCGGCACCGGCGCCACCGCGGCCAGCGCGATGCGCGCCTTGCGACAGACACCGTCCGTCAGCGAGACTTGCGAGGCCACGCCGACGACGGCGATGTCGAGCTCGCGTCGAGGCGTGTGACGCAGATACGCGCCGCCGCTTCTCGGGCCGGTGGGCGGCACGGCGAATTCGACGAGGAGATCGTCGGGAGCGAGCACCGTTTGCCGCACGTCCTTGAAGAACGACGCCATCGGGACCTTCCGTCGCCCGCCGGAGCCGGCGATCACCGCCTCGGCGTCGAGCGCGATGAGCGGCGGCGCCATGTCCGCCGATGGCGCGGCGTTGCAGATGTTGCCGCCCAGCGTCGCGAGATTGCGGATCTGGATCGAGCCGACCAGCGCGCCGCTTTCGGACAGTGAAGGCAGCGCGGCGCGAAGCCGCGAGTCGCGCTCGAGCGTGCGCGCGGTCACGGCGGCGCCGATGCGGAAGCCGTGCTGCGCGTCGCCGTCGAGCATGCGCAGGTCCGACACGCCGGAGAGATCCACCACGGTGGCGACTCTTAGCATGCCGACTTTGAGCTGCGCGATCAGATCGGTGCCGCCGGCGAGAACCTTGACCTCGGGGCCGCGGCCCTTCAGGGCGCGCAGGCACTCATCGATGCTGGCAGGAGTGACGAGCTCGAATCGACGCACGCGAGATCTCTCCGATCGCTGAAGGTGCGGTGATTGTGGGTGATGCCTAGCCGTCCGTCAAACGCTTGGACGGTACTATGCTGCCGCGAGCAGAGTCAACCGTTCGGCTTGTAAAAATGAAAAGCCCCGACGATGGCTGCGGCGCGTGGTGCATTCACTCGCGCGTCGCGCCGCCCCGCTGGTGAGGCGGGATCGTCGGGGCCGGTGGTGCCTGGACTCCCAGGCGCGCCACCTGGAGCTAGCGTGGACCCTGCCTAGGAGGCAACCACCTCACAGATCACCGTAGAGGAACACATCGGCTGGATCACCTCCTATTCTCGGCAAGCCCACCACGCGGGCCCAGTTCCCACCACCCAGAACCGGATGCCGACTCCCGGCCCGGGGCCCGGTCACGTCAGCCGTCGGCGGAATTGTCGACGGGGACGCCGATGGAGCGCTGTTGTCGCTCCGACCGAATTGCCCTCATCGTACCCCCGGCCTTTTCGCTCGCCAAACAAAAACTCGTGTCGCTATTTCACGACGATACGATCACGATTGCGTTCCCAGAGGCCCGCGCCGATGCCTTCGACCTTGCGCAAATCCTCGCTGCGCTTGAACGGCCCATGCTCCTCGCGATAGTGGACGATGCGCTCGGCCACGGCGCGGCCGACACCGTCGAGCTTCTGCAGCTCCTTCGTCGAAGCGGTGTTGATGTTGACCTTGTCTTTCGTCTCGCTGACCGCCGCGCTGGAGGCGCTGGAGTCCGCCACGACGGCGGCGGCGACCGGACTCGCGGCGAGTGCGGCCAACAAGGTGAAGGTCAGGATGCGACGTGCCATGCGGCTCCTCCCGTGTGAGCGTGCACTGCGTGCTCGAGAAATTTCGAGCGACGCCATTGCACGGCGCGGCGCACGAGCCGTCAATGTGCAATGTCGCGCACGCCTCCAAAAAGCAACGCTGCGTCGCGGGCTGACCGCGCAGCCGACGCGGCGACGACCGCCGGCGGCAGTGCTATGATCCGTGCGATGCGCGCTGCCGTGTCGGGGACCAACGTTCGGTCATGCCGAACTTCCGAGTGGCAGCGTCTGATCGCCGCGTGGCTCGTCGTCCTTCTTGCCGTCGTCACGTTCGAAACGGGTCGACATTCCGTCCACCACATCGACGATGACGACGATCTGGCCGCGTGCGTCGTCGCGTGCACGGCCACCAACGTTCCTGTCGCCGAGGCGCCGCCGGTAACGGTCGCGCCGGTCCCGGATGTCGTTCGTGTCGTGACGATCGACGGAGGGCTGCCCACGCCCTCGACCCGTCCCCTCGACGCCCACGAGGGACGGGGCCCGCCTCGAGTGCTTTCCGCATAGAGCGTCTTCGCAACCGAACGCACCCAACACTCGTGCGCCCGTCCGCTCACGGGACGGGTCCATGCGGAGAGTGGCCATGAACATGAAGCGTCTGACGTGTGCGCTCGCGGCGGTCGCGATCGTCCTGGGCAGCAGCGGCCGCGGCGCGGATGCGCACGGATTGATCGGCAAATGCTTCCTGCCCGCCACGCTGGCGATCGACGATCCGTTCGTCGCCGATGAGCTTTCGTTCCCGACCGTCTCACACATCAAGACACCAGCGTCGAGCGACTCACCCGCGACGAAGGAGACGGACCTCAGCGCGGAGATTTCAAAGCGTCTGAGTCCCGACCTCGGCGTCAGTTTAGCTGGGACCTACAAGATCCTGGATCAGGAGCATGACGTGACGTTGAAGGGCTTCGACAATATGGAGGTCTCGCTGAAGTACGTCTTCTTCAAGAACCCTGCGCATCAACTCCTGGTGGCGGCCGGCCTGGGGTGGGAGGTGGGCGGCACCGGCAGTAAGGACATCGCCGACTCCTTCGACCGGGTGACCCCGCAGCTCTTCTGGGGCAAGTGCCTCGGCGACCTGCCGGACGCGGTGAGCTTCCTGCAACCGCTGGTGTTCACCGGTGTCTTTGGCGTCTCGATGCCGACCCGCCACTCCAACAAGACCGTCAGTACGGATCCCGACACCGGTGAGCCAGACATCCACCGCACCGCCAATGCGTCCATTGCGCAGTGGGGCTTCAGTGTCCAGTACGACCTCTACTATCTGCAGTCCTTCGTGCGAGACATCGGACTGCGCGCACCGTTCAACCGCTTGATCCCCCTCGTCGAATTCGCAATGCAGACCCCATTGGATGATCCCAAGAACGCGGGCCGGACGACGGGAACGATCAACCCAGGCATCATCTGGTTCGGCCGGTACATGCAGATCGGCATCGAAGCGCAGATTCCCGTCAACGAGCGAACGGGAAAGAACGTCGGGGTGATCGGTCAGCTGCACTTCTACCTCGACGACATCGCCCCGCAAATCTTCACGTGGACGCCATTCCATGGCGTGCTGGGGCCAACCTTCCCCCGGTAGAGCGCGCGCGCTGATCCTGGCGGCGGCGCTGCTGCTCGCGCCGCCGTCGGCTCGCGCCCACGCGTTCCCGGATCATGCCGACCCGCGCGTCGGGGCGAGCGTGGGCGCGTCTCCGCCGGAGGTCCGCATCTGGTTCGACGGCGAGATCGAGCCGGTGTTCAGCACGATCCGCGTCGAGAACGAGAGCAAGCAGCGTATCGATCGCGGCGATGGCGGGGTGAGTCCACAGGACAATCGTCTGCTGACGGTGCGTATTCCTCCGTTGACCCCGGGCAAGTATCGCGTCTTCTGGAGCGTGGTCGCTCGCGACGGTCACCGCACCGAAGGCGATTACCCATTCAAGGTCAAATAGCGGTGGCCGCCGTCGTGCAGTGGTGGTCTCTGATCGCCGTTGCGGCGTTGCTTGGCGCGATCATGCTGGACCTTGCAGTGCTGCCGCAAACAGCGCCGGAGCTCGGCGCTGAGCGCCGTGGGCTCGGACGGTGGATCCGGCTGTCCGCAGTGATGGTGCTGCTCGCGAGCGTCGGCACGTTGATGATCCGGGCCACCACGATGGCGGGCGGCCGTCCCGGACTCGCGTTCGCTGCGCTGCCGGTCATTGTGACGCGCACGCATTTCGGCGCGATCTGGTGCGCGCGATTGCTCGCCGCGAGCGCGCTGCTCGTCGTCTGGTCGCTGCGGTTTCGGTCGGCGCGCTTCGTCGGGCTCGCGCTCGCGTTGGGCATCGCGGCGACCACGAGCCTCACCGGGCATGCTGCGGATGCGGGCGCCGTCACGCTTCGTGTCTTCGCCGACTGGGTGCATGTGGCCAGCTCCGCAATCTGGATCGGAGGCCTGTTCGGACTTTCGGCGATCGTCTTACGCGCGGCGGGGAGCTGGCCCGCTGATGTCGTCGGTGCGGTCGCGGGCCGGTTCTCGAGGCTCGCCGGCGTGTGCCTCGCCTTCGTTCTGCTCACCGCGATCTACAACGCCTGGGTACAAATCCCGTTTGTCTCCGCGCTGTGGACGACCACATATGGTCGCGTACTGATCGCAAAGATCGTCGTCGTCGTGATCGTCATCGCCATCGGGGCGCTGAATCGGTTCACGATCCTGCCGGGCCTCGCCGACTCCCGTGGCGGCCTTGGCTATCGGATCTTTCGTCTTGCGCGTTTCCTCACTCGCCGCCCCGGCGCCGCGGTGGCGGGCTCGCCGCGGCGCCGATTTGCGCGCTACGTCGGCGTCGAAGCCGCCGTGGGTGTCGTCGTGTTCGTCTGCACCGCGATCCTCACCGAATCCACGCCGCCCCGCCATGAGGCGCATATGGCTCGCGGTGCGACCGCGCGCGAACCGTATCGACTGACGATGGAGCAGCTCCACCGTCAGGGCGGAATCCCGCACGGCTGGATCTTTCAGCCGGCAGAGGGCGACGCTGAGCGTGGGCGCGACGTCTTCGTCAAGCTCGAGTGCTTTCGGTGCCACACGGTCAGGGGCGAATCGTTCCCGCCACCGTCGCGGCCCGGTCCGGATCTATCCGGGATGGCGCGCCACCACCCGGCGGGCTATCTCGCCGAGTCGGTGATCAATCCGAATGCGGTCATCGTGCAGGCGCCCGGTTACACAGGCCCGGACGGTCTCTCGACCATGCCGGACTATCGCGACAACCTCACCCTGGGCGAGCTCGACGACCTCGTCGCGTATTTGAAAAGCCTCGACTGAGCGGGACGCCTTCGCCGCTATACTGCCCGGCGACCATTCGCCGACCGGGGAGAGGAGGCAGCGCGATGCTCAAGGACTTCCGGGCGTTCCTCATGCGTGGCAACGTCGTCGATCTCGCCGTCGCCGTCGTGATCGGCGGTGCCTTCGGCGCGATCGTGACGTCGTTCGTGAACGACATCCTGATGCCGCCCATCGGCCGCGTCCTCGGGCGCGTCAACTTCTCCGACCTCTTCATCAGCCTCTCCGGCGGCTCGTACCCGTCGCTGGCGGCGGCCAAGGCGGCGGGCGCTGCGACGCTCAACTACGGAGTCTTCCTCAACGCGGTGGTGAATTTCGTCATCGTCGGGTTTGCGGTGTTCCTGCTGGTGCGCGGGATCGAGAGCCTGCGCGCGAAACCCGCGCCGGCGTCGCCGTCGACGAAGGAGTGTCCGCAGTGCGCGATGACGATTCCGCTGCGCGCCGTCCGCTGCCCGCACTGCACGAGTACCTTGTGAGGGACCCCTTCAGGGTCGCTCCTCGGCCCCCCTAGTCGTCGTTCGCGAGCCGGTCGAGGTACTCCTGCCACTCGACCGGCAGGAACGACCTCTTACGTGTATTGCAGTCCTTGCACGCGCCGACGACGTTGCCGCGTACGGACGTGCCGCCGCGCCCGAGGGGCACGAGGTGGTCCATGGTGAGCGCCTTGGCCCCGACGCGGCGGCGGCAGTAATAACAGATGCCGTCTGAGATCCGCCGCTTCCACCACGCGCTCGCACGCAGCTCACGCGCCTTCGCCCGCTGGCGCCGCAGCTCGTCCGGATCGATCGGCGCGTAGAACTCAGTCATGGCCCCGCGAGCGCCGTCGACAGCGTCTCCCATTCGCGCATCAGGCCGGAGAGCTGCTGCACCGCCTCGTTGCGCTCGAGCGTGATGGCCCGGACGCGATCACCATTGGCGTACAGCCGCGGATCGCTGAGCGCCCGACCGATCTCCTCGATCCGCGCCTCGAGATCTTCGATCTTCCGCTCGATCTCGTCGACGCGGCGCCGGAGATCCCGCATCTCTGCCGTCGTCTTCCGACGCACGATCCGCGCGACGGGTTTCGCCGCCCCGCTCGACGCGCTCGCGGCCGGAACCGGTGGCGGGCTCGGCGTCTTGAGAGCCGGTCGGGCGGGAGGGTGCGAGGCGGCGTCGGCCCGTGGGGATAGGGCCACGGGCGCCGTGGGCGTGACGGACGCCGCGGCCGGCCCGCCGGCGGCCGCTCGCGCGAGCGCCGCGAGGTAGTCGTCGTAACCGCCGAGATAGCGCGTGAGCCGTCCATGATCGACGTGCGTGACCTCGGTCGCGATGCGATTGATGAAGTAGCGGTCGTGCGAGATGAAGACGATCGTGCCGGTGAACGCGGCGAGCGCGTCTTCGAGCACCTCGCGCGAGGCGAGGTCGAGATGGTTCGTCGGCTCATCCAGACATAGCAGCGCCGCCGGCCGCACCAGCATCTTGGCCAGCGCGAGTCGTGCCTTCTCGCCGCCGGAGATCACGGCCACCTTTTTGTCGACGGCGTCGCCCGAGAACAGAAACGCGCCGAGGATCGCGCGCAGTCGCGTATGCGGCAGCGCAGGTGCTGCGCCGATGAGTTCTTCCAGCACGGTGTTCGACGGCGTCAGAGCGTCGAGCTGATGCTGCGCGTAGTAGTGAACCGCCACGTGGGCGCCGAGCGCGCGCTCGCCGCGCTCGAAGGGCAACACGCCCGCGAGGATTTTCAGCAGCGTCGACTTGCCTGCGCCGTTCTCACCGACGAGGGCCACGCGCTGGCCGCGCTCGACTTCGAAGTCGACGCCGGCATAGACGACGTTGTCGCCATACGCCTTGTGCACCGCGGTCAGCGTCGCGACGCGCCGTCCCGTGCGCGGCGGCTCGGGAAACTTGAAATGGATTCGTCGCGCCGCGCCAGGGACTTCGACGCGCTCGACGCGCTCGAGCATCTTGATGCGGCTCTGCACCTGCCGTGCTTTCGTCGCCTGGTAGCGGAAGCGCTCGATGAAGCGCTCGATCTCCTCGATGCGCTTGGCCTGATTGCGCGCCTGCGCTTCGAGCAGCGCGTGGCGTGCCTCACGCTCGACCAGATAGTCGTCGTAATCGCCCTGATAGACGGTCAGCGCGGCAGCCGACAGCTCGGCGATCGAGGTGACCATTCGGTTGAGGAAGTAGCGGTCGTGCGACACGACCACGACGGTGCCCGCGTAGCCAGCGAGGAAATCCTCGAGCCACGCGAGGGACTCGAGGTCGAGGTGGTTCGTCGGCTCGTCGAGGAGCAGCAGCGACGGCGACAGCAGCAGCAATCGCGCTAGCGCCGCCCGCATCCGCCAGCCGCCGGAGAATTCCATGAGCGGCCGCCCGAGCTCGTCGGGCCGGAAGCCGAGCCCGCTCAGGATCGCGCGCGCCTCGCTCTCGAGCCGGTATCCACCGAGGGCTTCGAAACGATGCTGCAGGTCGCCGTAGCGTGCGGTCAACGCCTCAGTCGGCGTCGTGGCCAGCGAGGCGGCAACCTCCTCCATCTCGCGCTCGAGCGCCCACACGTCGGAGAAGCCGGCGAGTGCCTCCGACAGCACCGAGCCCTCGCCGACCGCCGCAGCTTCCTGAGCGAGATAGCCGACGGTGGTGGCGCGCGGCCGGCTCACGCGCCCGGCGTCGGGCTCGTCGAGGCTCGCGAGGATGCGGCACAGGGTCGTCTTGCCTGCGCCGTTGGGCCCGACGAGCCCAATGCGCTCGCGGTCGGCGATGCGCCACGACAGATCGCGGAAGAGAACTTGCCCGCCGAAGGACTTGGCGATCGACTCGACCGCGATCACTCGCGAGTTAGCCCATGCCCTGCACGGATTCGGGTGTGATCTTCACCATCACCCTCACCTCGCCAGGCTGACGGTACGGGTACTTGTCCTTGCCCATGTACTTCTTGGCCAGCGCATCGATGTGAGCGTCGGCGCCCTTCTCCGTCATCTCACTGACGCGTCCGCGAACCTGCACGTAGCGGTACGGGTTGTCGGGATCCTGAGCCGACAGCGCCACACGCGGGTTCGCTTTCAAGTTGCGATCCTTCACGCGGCCGCGGGCGGTGTTGATGCGCACGTGCGTGCCGTCGAAATCGCACCACACCGGCGTCACCTGCGGCCGGCCATCCGTCCCGACGGTAGCGAGGTGGCAGAACGCTTTCTTGTCGAAGATGTCGCGATAGTTACCGAGATTCGCTGCCATGCTCATTTCCTCCCTGCTTTGAGCTGCTCGAGCACCGAGAAGGCGTGCCGGATCGACTTCACTGCGAGCGTGCCACCCATCAGAACGCCTATGTCCAACGTCTCGGCGATCTCGGCGTCGGTCGCACCCTGGTCGAGGACCTCCTCGACGCGGTGATCGATTCAGTCGAAACAGTTCTGCGACACGGCGACCGCGAGCGCCGTCAGCTCCTTGTGCTTCTTGGACAGCGCGCCGTCGGCGAAGACCTCCTTGCCGATCTCGCCGTACGCCCGGTACACCTTCATCGGCGACTTCAGCATCAGGCCGTTGAGCCGTTTCTTTTCCGCGTTCCGCTCGTGCACGTGCATGGATGCCTCCGTCGCGTTATGAGGCCCTGGTCAGCTCTTCACCGCGCGCGTCCGCCATCGCCCGCAGCGCAAAGAGAAGCCGCACGACGCACTGCTGGACGAGCAGCGCGTCTTGAGTGAACGGATCGGCGAGCCACTCGCGGGCCCACTCGCGATTCTCCGCCGCGAACCCGAGCGTGGGCGACAGCTTCTGAAGCCGCAGCAGCATGTCGTCCTGAGGCAGACCGGCCGCGCGCAGCCGATCCACGACGGCGGCGCGCACGGCGGCGTTCCAGATGCCGGTCAACCCTTCCAGCAGCGCGCCGTAGCACGTCAGCCCTTCCTTCTGGGTCAGCGCCTGCAGAACCGCCGGCACCAGCGGGTTGACCACGGTGTCGCCGTCATCGTCGGTGCCGAACAGCGGACCGATCACCGGATCGGCGTTCGGCTCATCGAGCCGCTCGATGAGCGAAGCGGCGTCTGCCGCCGGCACCGGCGTGAGCTGGGCAAGCCGATCGAGTAACGGAACGTCGCCTGCCATGTCGCCTCCTATCCTCCGGCCCGCGTCGGTTCCTCACGCATGTCGGGCCGTGCCAGCTCGCGCGCCCGGCCCGCCGGCACGAGAAAGGCGGACGCCAGCGCGAGCGCACTCACGGCGAGCCCGACAACGAACACGCCGTGCAGCGCCTCGGCCATCGACGCCCCGCTCGCCAGCCGCCGCACCATCACCGCCCCCATGACCGAGAGTCCCACGGCTCCGCCGATCGTGCGCAAGAACTGTGTCAGCGAGGTCGCCGCCCCCAGATCGCTCCGTGCGACGACGCTCTGCGCGGACAGGAGCATGGGCACGAAGGTGAGCCCCATGCCGACACCTCCGAGCAGCGCGTCCCGCATCGCGGTCGCCTGGCTCAGCCCCGGCGCCCAGCGCGCGAGCAGCAGGAATGACACGGCCAGGCACGTCATGCCGGTCACGACGGGCGCGCGATAGCCGACTCGGAGCACCAGACGTGCGCTGACAATGGACATCGCGACCCAGCCGAGCACGAACGGGATCAGCACGACGCCGGCGGCGGTCGCCGACATGCCGACGACGTGCTGCAGGAACAACGGCACGAACGAGATCGCGCCGAACATCGCCATACCGGAGAGAAAGCCGTTGACCCCTGCGGCCAGGACCATTCGGTGTCGGAACAGGCGGAACGGCACGATCGGCTCGCTCGCGCGCCGCTCCACCGGCACGAAGGCCGCCAGCGAGAGCACGGCCACGCTCAGCGGCGTGACGACGTCGCTGCCCGTCCACGCGCCGACCCGGCCCGCCTCGAGAATCCCGAACAGCAGCGCCGAGATGCCGCCGGTGAACAGCACGACACCGGCCCAGTCGAACGCGTGACGCCGACGCACGACGCCGTCCTGCAGCGCGCCGGCCAGCAACGCGATGGCGACGGCGCCGAACGGCAGGTTCACATAGAAGACCCAGCGCCACGATCCGAGGTCCGTGAGCACGCCTCCGAGCAGCGGGCCGAGGAGCGACGCCACGCCCCACATCCCCGACACGTAGCCTTGCATGCGCGCGCGCTGCTCGAGGCCGAACAGTTCGCCGATGATCGTCATGCCGAGCGTCATGAGTGAGCCGGCGCCCAAGCCCTGCACCATGCGGAACGCGATCAGTTGCGTCATGTTCTGGGACAGCCCCGACAGCGCGGAACCCAACAGGAACACACCGAGTCCGGTCAGGTAGACGGGGCGCCGGCCGAAGAGATCGGAGACACGGCCCCAGAGCGGCATGGTGACCGTCGACGTCAGCAGGAACCCAGAGAAGACCCAGGAATAGATCTGCACGCCGCCGAGGCTCTCCACGACCCTCGGCATTGCGGTCGCAACGACCGTCGATTCCATTGCCGCGAGGAACACCGACACCATGACGCCGTAGAGCGCCCGGCGCTTGCGGACGTCGTCAGCGATCACGACCGCTCAATGGCCTCCCGTACAGGCGGCGCAACCGCAGAGAGCGCGCAGATCCGCGTAGGGATAGACGCTGGCGTGCGCGTCCACCCATGTGATGGCGAGACCGGCGTCGGTGCGACGAATGTTCTGAGGCCACGCGGCCGATTCGCCGACGACCTCCAGCGTGGCGCAGGCGCCGCAGCCGCAGGATCGGCGCAGCGATTCGAACGGGTAGATCGACCCGTGATCGTCGGCCCACGTGACGCCGAGCGCGTAACGCCCGACCAGATGAACGTCGCGCGGGACCTCAGGGTTCGGCTGGCCGATGATCGGCAGACGGCCTTTCACGCCTCGCCCCCGCGCGCCGCCGCGTAGAGGCGCATGCCGGCCAACAGATAATGGACGGCGACGTTCTGGTGCGCACCCCAGACTCCCGCGCGCCGGCGGATGCCCTCCTCGCTGAGCGTTCGACCGCGCCGCGCGTAGTGATGCTCGAACGCCTTGCGGACGGCGAGGTCCCCGGCCGGACAGATATCACCACGCCCGCAGCAGCGCGCGAGGAACCAGTCGGCGGTCCAGCGTCCGAGCCCGCGCAGCGCCGTGAGAGTGGCGATGACGTCCGCGCTCGGCGCCGTCATCAGGCCGTCGAGATCGAGCGTGCCGCGGACCAGACCGCGGGCCACGTCGCGGATGTACTCGCCTTTGCGCGTAGAGAACTTCAGCGCTCGGTATTCCCGCAGCCGCGCGGCCGCCAGTGACGCCGGCGTCGGAAACGCCCAAACCTCACCGCCCGCGGTCGCGACCGGCGTGCCCCAGCGGCGCACCAGGCGCGCGCGGCACGCGAAGGCAAACGAGAGATTCACCTGCTGCGCGGAAATCGAGCCGATGAGCATCTCGAGCGGCGTGGCGGCGAGGGTCGGGCGCATGCCGTACAGCGGCTCCACCAGCGGTGCGAGCGCGGCATCCGCTTTGGCCATGCGGTAGAAGCCGACGAGGTCGAAGTCGAGACCATACAAGCGACGAACCTCGGCCATCACCGCACGCTCGACCTCGGCGGCATCGCTCGAGATCGTGATCGTGAGACGAGCGTCGTCGACGCCGCCAGCTGCACGCACCTCGTAGGGCAGCAGCCGCTCGCCAAGCCGAAGCACGCGACGGAGCACGTCGCCGTCGACGCGAGTGGTCGGATCTTCTCCCCAACGGTGGTAGCGCGCGAGCGTGGCCGCGACGTCGAGCGGGCCGTCGACGGCGAGAGTGAGCTTCATCGGCCTGATCACGCGATCGTCGAGTGTACCAGAGTCGTCAGTGCCGGAGGTGATACGGGACGTCGGTGACGATGACGTTCTTGCGGAACAGGAAGGTGCCCTTGATCAACAGCGCCGTCTGGTTGTGGAGGATCTGCTGCCACCAACGCGCCGGAATGAACTCCGGCAGCACGATGGTCACCACGTGGTTGTCGCCGTGGCGCTGGAGCTGATCGATGTATTCGAGCAGCGGTCCGAGCAGTGAGCGGTACGGCGATGCCAGCACGATCAGCGGCAGGCCCTGCCCCCACTTGCCCCAGCGCTCCTCCAGCCGACGCGTCCGCTCCGGGTCGGTTTCCACGTACAGCGCTTTCGCGCTCGGGGACAGCGTCTGGGCGTATTGCAGCGCGTGCACGACGCCGCGATGAAGGTCGCCCACCAGCACCAGCACCGTGTTCGTCATCGGCGGCGGCACCGAGTAATCGTCGAGCGAGAGCTGTCGCGCGACCTGACCATAGTGGTGATGGACGACGAGAAAGATGGCGACGAGCGTGGGGATGAGCAGCACGACGATCCAGGCGCCGTGCGAGAACTTCGTGACCGCGATCGTGACCATGACGACGCCGGTCACGAGCGCGCCGACGCCGTTGAGCGCCAGGCGCCACCCCCAGCCCGGGCCGCGCACGCGCATCCATCGGCGGACCATGCTGCCTTGCGACAGCGTGAAGGAGACGAAGACGCCGACGGCGTACAGCGGAATCAGCGCGTGGGTGTCGCCGCGGAAGATCAGCAGCAGCGCGATGGCCAGGCTGCCGAGGATGACGATGCCGTTAGAGAAGACCAGGCGGTCGCCCTGCGTGGAGAACTGGCGCGGGATGAACCGATCACGGGCGAGAAAGAACGCGAGGCGGGGGAAGTCGGCGAACGACGTGTTGGCGGCCAACAGCAAGATCAGCATCGTCACGAACTGAATCTCGTAATAGAGCACGCCGCCGCCGAATACGTGGCGCGCCAGCTGCGACACGACGGTCTCGTGCTCCTTGGGCACGATGCCGAAGTCGTAGGCGAGATACGTGACACCGAGGAAGAGCGCGATCAAGATGCCCCCCAGCCACGAGAGCACCACGCGCGCGTTGCGCGCTTCGGGCGCCTTGAACGCTGGCACCCCGTCCGACACCGCTTCCACCCCGGTCAGGGCGGCGCATCCGGAGGCGAACGCGCGTAACAAGAGGAAGAGCCCGATCCCCTCGAGTCCGGGTGCGTGCGCCTCGTAGGGCGCTTTGCCGAGGAAGTTGAAGATTACGCCGGCGCCGCCGTACACGACGACCGCGAATATGCTGCCGATGAACAGGTACGTCGGCGCCGCGAACAGCTTGCCCGACTCGCGAATGCCGCGCAGGTTCGCGACGGCGACGGCGGCCACGGCCGCCACGCACAGGACGACACGATACGGAAACAGCCACGGCACCGCCGACGTTACCGCGGCGATTCCCGCCGCCACGCTCACCGCAACGGTCAGCACGTAGTCGATCAACAGCGCCGCACCAGCCACCAGAGCCGGGTAGATTCCCAGGTTGTCCTTGGACACGATGTACGCGCCGCCGCCTTGCGGGTAGGCCCGGATCGTCTGCCGGTAGGACGACACGACAACGGCGATCAGGATCGCGATGGCGATTCCGATCGGCAGCGAGTAGGACAGGGCCGCGCTGCCGGCCAGCACGAGCACGAGCAAGATTTCTTCTGTCGCGTACGCGGTTGACGAGAGCGCGTCGGAGGCGAAGACCGCCAGGGCTGTGGGCTTGGAGAGACGTTCGTGCCGGGACTGCGCCGTCGGCAGCGGCGTTCCGACGAACAGTCGTTTCAGCTGATGCAGACGCACCGCAGCATCATACTTGGTTGCCTCTCGAGGAGCGCCACGGGTTTCCCGGGGCCGCGATCGGGCCCCGCCGACTAACTAGAACGGCGAGGGCTGCTGGCGGTGCTGGTCCGCGGCGTTCTCGAAGCGCGCATACTGGGGCAAGAAGACGACCTTCACGGTGCCGGTGGGTCCGTTCCGCTGCTTGCCGATGATGACCTCCGCAATGTTCTCCTCCTCCGGCGGCACGTCCTCGCGATACACGCGGGCGCGATAGAGGAAGAGAATGACGTCGGAGTCCTGCTCCAGCGCGCCGGAGTTGTGGCTGACAATGCCGTCGGCCAGCCACGACTCGGGCCCGGGCACCGTCAGGTCGAAGACGTCGTCATGGCCCGCCGCCTCGATCGCGACGATACGGTCCCACTCGACGTCGCGCCGCGACGCTTCGCCGGTGCGCTCGGCATCGACTGTCTCGGCGTAATCGTGCAGCGTTTCTGGAATCTGATTGGCAACGGCCAGCCTGTCGTGATGGCTCAGATCGCTGATCCTCATCCAGCCACGGTGCGAGAACAGGCGATGCTCCTGCGTCGCGCGGATCGACCGACCCGAGGCCAGTCGGATCATCCGCACCGCTCGCCGCCCAACGCGCCAGACGCGTTCGCTCTTCGCGGTCACGATGGCGCCGCGCGGTGTCATGGCGAGGACTTCCGGCGCCGTCCCGACGAGATCGCTGATCGGAACGCGGCGACCATCCGTCAGCAGCACACCCGTATCGCCGGTGACGCATTCACGGAGGTCCGAGAGCTGCGGCCGGAAGTCGCGCTGGGCGCGCGCCTCCACCGCGCGCGAAAGCTGTGAGAGCGCGACGACCGGCACGTTGAGCTCCTTGGCGAGCGCCTTGAGCGAGCGCGAGATCTCGGAAATCTCCTGCTGTCGGTTGTCGAGCGCGGCACGCCCGCGCATGAGCTGCAGGTAATCGATCACGAGAAGATCGAGGCCGTGCTCGGCCTTCATGCGGCGAGCCTTGGCGCGTGCTTCGAGCACCGTCAGGCCGGGACTGTCGTCGATGAAGATCTTCGCTTCCGAGAGCCGGCCCGCGGCCGCGGTCAGCCGATGCCAGTCCGAAGACGAGAGAAATCCAGTACGGACCGCTTGGGAGTCGACCTTGGCTTCCGAGCAGAGCATGCGCTGCACGAGCTGCTGCGCGGACATCTCGAGGCTGAGCACGAGAGCGGTTCCACGCAGCGTGACGCCGACGTGCTGCACGATGTTGAGCGCGAACGCCGTATTGTGCGTGACGATGTGGTCATCGGTGATGTAGAGCGCCGACGGGTGCGTCACCGCGATACACTGCGTCGGCGCGACGCGGGTCGGCTCGATCGACGCGAAGATCGGGCGGCGCGGTCGTCGTGGTGTCAGGGCTCGGATCCGCTTCGACGAGAGGGTCACAAGCTCCTTGGGCTCGAAATAGTCGACGGTGCAGACGTACGGCGCGCGTGTGGAGCGGCGGCGGACGGAACACCAGGCGCCGACGGACCGCGCCAGCGCGGCCACCGCGCGCGCGAGCGACCCGCTGCGAACCGTGAGCCGCAGCGTGCCTCGCGCTTCCACGACCCCGCTCGCGTCGAACAGGCCGCGCAGCACGTCCAGGCGGGCGGTGCGGCGGGCATCTATATACATGTCGGGCACAAACCGCTGCCGCGCGTCGATGTCCCAGAGGCCCACCCGTCGTAATTCATCGATGATGACGCCTGCCGTCCGGCCCTCCGCACGCTCGGCGACACGCGCCAACAACTCCGGGTCCGACGTCCAGAAGCGCAGCGCGCCACCCGACAACTCGCCCGCGCCCACAAGCGCACCGAGCAGCCAGGGATCGACCGGCAACGCCGCGGCGTGGCCATCGTCGCCGGATGTCATGTCGATCCCGAGGCTCGAGCGGTAGTGCTTGCGGGCGAGCAGCGTCGCGATCTGCGCCGTGGCCAGCACGCGCGGCTCGGGCCAGGCGCGGTGGTGAACGCGCCAGAGATGCTCGGCGCAGCACTCGGTCGAGCGACCATCGGAGAACGTGACGCGATAGACCTGCCGCGGGCCCTGAGGAAACACGCCGCGGACGCGCGACTCACGGCCGTCGATCGAGGCCAGCGCGTCGCCGACTTGCAGCTCGCCCATGCGCTTCCAACCGGTCGTCGTTCTGACCCGCGCATCGAGCGGCTGTGCCTTTCCCATGCTCGGTCGCCCCGCGATGATGATGAAGTCCGACGGCTGGAACCCCGACGTCTCGAGGTCGAGCTTTTCGAAGCCGGTGGCGACGCCGGTGACGTGCTCCTTGCGCTCGTACAGACGCTCGATGTATTCGAACGTGTTCTTGAGGATCTTGGACACGGGCAGCGCGCTGCCCTCGAGCCGGCGCTCGGCCAGGCTGAAGATCCGCTTTTCCGCGTCGTCCACGAGCGTCTGGACGTCTTCCTTGGCGTCGAATGCCTGACCGATGATGTGCGTGGAGGTCTGGATGAGCTCGCGCAGCACGGCCATGTCGCGCACGATGGCCGTGTACGAGGTCAGGTGCGCGGCGATCGAGGCCTCTTCCATCAGCAGCGCGATCGCGGCGGGGCCGCCGACGAATTGCAGCTGATCGGTGCGACGCAGCTCCTCGCTCAGCGTCAGCGAGTCCACCGGCGCGCCGCGATCGAACAGTGTGAGCATCGCCTGATAGATGGCGCGATGCGCTTCGGTATAGAAATCTGACGGCCGCAGCACCTCGACCACGCGCGGCAGCGCCTCGCGGCCTTCCAGGAGAACGGCGCCGAGCACGGCGCGCTCGGCATCGAGGTTGTGCGGCGGAATGCGTGTGGGAACTTCGAGCGGACTCAACGACGGGCTCCATCACAGCTGCCGAGCATGCGGCATCTTCCTCGCGCCGCGTCGCCGGCGTCAAACAAATTCAGCTAGTCACAACTCATCCACATGTTTCGTCGTCGATACGGTGGATAAGCGGTGTGTAACCGCACGATTCACGTGGACGACGCGTGGACAACAGAGAAGTGCTGAGCGGTGAAACAGAACGGCCCCGAGAATCGTGACGATTCTCGGGGCCGTTGAGTGCTGCGCGCGCGGCGTGCGTTACTCGCGCGCGACGCTGACCTTCAGCTGCGCGGTGACGTCGGCGTGCAGGCGGATGGGAACGACCGTCTCGCCGAGCGCCTTGATGGGCTCGTCGAGCTGCACGCGCTTACGCTCGACTTTCACGCCGTGCTTGTCGAGGAACTCGACCAGATCCTGCGAGGTGACCGAGCCGAAGAGCTTGCCTTCCTCGGAGGCCTGGCGTCGCTCCTCGTACGTGAGCGCCTCGATCTTGTCACGCAGCGTCTCGGCGTCGCCCTTGATGCGGTCGGCCTTGGCGTTCGCTTGCTTCTTGATGTGCTCGAGGTTCTTGAGGTTGCCGGCGGTGGCGCTGAGCGCAAGCTTCTGTGGAATGAGGAAGTTGCGGGCGTAGCCGTCGGAGACGTCGCGGACCTCACCACGCCGCCCGAGCTTCTGCACGTCGTCCAGCAGGATGATCTTCATGAGCCGTTCCTAGTCAGTCGAGACGTACGGCAGCAGCGCTACCGTGCGCGCGCGCTTGATCGCATGAGTGAGCTGCCGCTGGTGTCGCGCGCAGCTGCCGGAGATCCGGCGCGGAATGATCTTACCGCGCTCGGTGACGAAGCTGCGCAGACGTCGCGTGTCCTTGTAGTCGACCAGGTCCACCTTGTCTGCGCAGAACTTGCAGATTTTTCGCCGCCCGAATCGGCGGCGCTTCACGGGCTTCGCTGCAGGCGGAATGGCGCTCCTCCTTTAACCGTTAGAACGGGACGTCGTCGTCGCCGCCGCCGGCATTGGCCGTCTCTTCGGCAAACGCCGGAGCCGCCGCGGGCGCGCCGACGGCTGCGCCCTTCGTGCGGCTCATGAACTGAACGCGCTCAGCCACCACTTCCGTGACCGTGCGCTTCTGGCCGTCCTTGCCTTCCCAGTCGCGCGTTTGCAGCCGGCCCTCGACGAAGATGCCGCTGCCCTTGTCGAGGTACTCACCGCACGACTCCGCCTGCTTGCCCCACACGACGACGGTCAGGAAGCAGGCTTCCTCCCGCTTCTCTCCCGATTGCGTCGTGTAATTGCGGTTGACGGCCATGCGGAGATCTGCGACGGCCGTGCCGCCGGGCGTGTAGCGCAGCTCTGGAGGACGGGTCAGGTTACCGATCAGCAACACCTTGTTGAGGCTCGCCATCAGACCACCTCCTCGAGGACCTTGTCGTCCCCGCCGGGGGTTTCCTGCACCTTTCTCGAGCGAGCCTTCTTGCTCCGGGTCGGCACCCGCGTCGACAGAAAGCGCAGGACGTTTTCGTTCAGCCGGAGCTGCCGCTCGAGCTCCTTCACCATGGACGGCTCGGCCTTCGCCTCGAACACCGCGTACGTGCCTTCCCGCTGCTTGCGGATGTCGTACGCGAGCCGGCGCTTTCCCCAGTTGTCGACCTTGTCGACCTCGATCCCGAGCGATTTGGCCTGCTCACCGACCTGCGTGAGCAGCGTGGCGACTTCCTCATCGGTCGGCTTGGAATCGACGATCACGAGTATTTCGTACGGCCGCAGTGCACTCACCTCCCGAAACATCTTGGGTCGAAGCGCTTAACGATAACACATCATCAAGGGGCGTCCGGTCAACGCCGGAAAAGAGATACGGCCCGGGCCGTGTTCGGCCCGGGCCGTCGCTCACGCATCGCGTGAGCTCAGGAGCCTTTCAGCTCGCGCTTAATACATGTCCCCGTGCGGCATCGCGGGAGCGGCCGCCGGCTTCTCCTCGGGGATGTCGGTGACGAGCGCTTCCGTGGTCAGCAGCAGCGAGGCGATCGACGCCGCGTTCTGCAGCGCCACCCGCTCCACCTTTGCCGGATCGATGATACCGGCCTGCAGCATGTCCACGAACTCGTTGCTGTCGGCGTCGAAGCCGCGCGTGGCGACCGTCTCCGCCTTGACCTTCTCGACGATCACGCTGCCCTCGAGGCCGGCATTCTCGACGATCTGGCGGATCGGCTCCTCGAGCGCCCGCCGGACGATCATCGCGCCGACCTTCTCGTCACCCTCGAGCTTTTTGAGGTTGTCGATAGCCTTCGCGCAGCGCAGCAGCGCCACGCCGCCGCCCGGCACGATGCCTTCCTCGACCGCGGCGCGGGTCGCGTTGAGCGCGTCCTCGACGCGAGCCTTCTTCTCCTTCATCTCGGTCTCGGTCGCGGCGCCGACCTTGACCACCGCGACGCCGCCGGCCAGCTTGGCCAGCCGCTCCTGCAGCTTCTCGCGGTCGTAATCGCTCGTCGTCTCGTCGATCTGGGCGCGGATCTGCTTGATGCGGCCTTCGATAGCAGACGACTTGCCCGCACCCTCGACGATCGTGGTGTTGTCCTTGTCCACGACCACCTTCTTCGTGCGGCCGAGGTCCTCGATCTTGATGTTCTCGAGCTTGATGCCGAGATCCTCGGTGATGGCCTTGCCGCCGGTGAGGATCGCGATGTCCTCGAGCATCGCCTTGCGACGGTCACCGAAGCCCGGCGCCTTCACTGCGGTGGTGTGCAGCGTGCCGCGCAGCTTGTTGACGACCAGGGTCGCCAGCGCCTCGCCCTCCACGTCCTCGGCGATGATCAGGAACGGCTTGCCGGAGCGCGCGACCTGCTCGAGCAGCGGCAGCATGTCCTTCATCACGCTGATCTTCTTCTCGTGGATGAGCACGAGGGCATCCTCGAGGACGACCTCCATGCGCTCGGCGTCGGTCACGAAGTAGGGCGAGAGGTAGCCCCGGTCGAATTTCATGCCCTCGACCACGTCGAGCGACGTCTCTGCCGACTTCGACTCTTCGACCGTGATGACACCGTCCTTGCCGACCTTTTCCATCGCTTCCGCGATAAGGTTGCCGATGTTCCGGTCGTTGTTCGAGGCGATCGTCGCGACCTGCGCGATCTCCTTCTTGTCCTTGGTCGACTTGCTGAGCTTCTTCAGCTCTTCGGTCACGGCTTCGACCGCCGTCTCGATGCCCCGCTTGAGGCCCATCGGGTTGGCGCCGGCCGTCACGTTCTTGAGACCTTCGCGGAAGATGGCCTGGGCGAGCACCGTCGCGGTGGTCGTCCCGTCACCCGCGATGTCGGAGGTCTTGGACGCGACCTCCTTCAGCATCTGGGCGCCCATGTCCTCGTAGGGATCCTTGAGCTCGATCTCCTTGGCGACGGTGACGCCGTCTTTGGTAATCGTGGGGCTGCCGAACTTCTTGTCGATGACGACGTTGCGGCCTTTGGGGCCCAGCGTCGCCTTCACGGCCGCGGCCAGGACGTTCACGCCCTTCAGCAGGCTCGTGCGAGCGTCCTCTTCGAACTTCAGCTGCTTCGGCATGGATCGTGTGCCTCCCTGGAATGTGTTCTGGCTGGAATGTGTTCTGGAATGTGTTGGCTGAGCGCTACTCGAGAATGGCGAGAACGTCCTCTTCGCGGAGAATGAGGTAATCGTCCCCATCGATCTTCACTTCGTTGCCGGAATACTTGCCGAACAGGATGCGGTCGCCCGACTTCACGTCCAGGGCGATGCGCTTGCCATCATCGGCGATCTTGCCGTTGCCGGCGGCGACAACCTTTCCGCGCTGCGGCTTTTCCTTCGCCGTGTCGGGAATGATGATGCCGCCGATCTTTTCCTCGCTCTCTTCCTCGCGCTTGACGAGGATTCGGTCATGCAGCGGACGCACTTTCATGGACCCCTTGCCTCCCTGGGTTACGGTTGATGCTTGAGCGGCTTTCGCCATGGCGAGCAACCTCACTGTATGTGTATTAGCACTCGTTCGGAGCGAGTGCTAATATACCGGGCCGTCGGGCGGATTCAAGCGAAAAAATCGGAGGCCTTCGGATGGCAAAAAGCGTTTTTATTTCAAATGTTTTACCCGAGCAGGCCAGGGCATTGATCCCTGCGGATTACGGGGTCGATTACAACGATACGGACTCCCCCCTACCCAAAGCCGAGCTGATCCGCAGGCTGCGCGGCAAAGACGCGCTGATCTGCCACATCATCAGCACCATCGACGAGGAGGTCCTCGCGGGCGCCCCTGGGCTCAAGGCCGTTTGCAACGTCGCCGTGGGCTTCAACAACATCGACGTGGCGGCGTGCAAAGAGCGTGGAGTCGTCGTCACCAACACCCCGGATGTCCTGACCGAAACGACGGCTGATTTCGCCTGGGCCCTGCTCATGGCCGCCGCTCGGCGGGTCGTGGAGGCCGATCGCTTCGCCCGCTCCGGCCAGTGGACGCGTTGGCAGTGGGACCTGCTGTGGGGCAATGATGTGTACGGCAAGACGCTGGGGGTCATCGGCTTCGGACGCATCGGCCGAGCGGTCGCTCGCCGCGCGCTCGGCTTCAACATGCGCGTGCTCTACCACGATACGGTGCGCGCCGACGCCGCGGCCGAGCGCGAGCTGAAGGCGACGTACATGGACCGGGACGCGTTGCTGCGCGAATCGGACTTCGTCAGTCTCCACACCCTGCTGATTCCGGAAACGCGTCACCTCATCGACGAGCGCACGCTACGCCTGATGAAGCCGACCGCCATCCTGGTCAACGCGGCGCGTGGGCCGATCGTCGATGAAGCCGCGCTCGTCCGAGCGCTCAAGGAACGGTGGATCGCCGCCGCCGGTCTCGACGTGTTCGAGGAGGAGCCGAAGATCCACCCCGAGCTGCTTTCGCTCACCAACGTGACGCTGGCGCCTCACATCGCGAGCGCTTCGCTCGACACGCGGCTGGCCATGGCGAATCTCGCGGTCCGGAATTGCCTGGCGGTTCTGGAGGGCAAGCCGGCGATTACGCCGGTCAGCTGAGCGCCTTCGCCGAGCCCGCCACTGAGTCCAGCGCGGGGAATATAAGAGGAGAGACCACGGCGGCGCGGTACTGAGCTCTGAAATCGAGCGGGTGAGCGATGCTCACGATGTTCCGGCCACGTCCCGGACCGCGAGACGCCGCTCGATACGCGCAAGCCGGTACGTGAACGTCTCCAGCACCCGCTCGGCGGCGCCGGCCGCACGCGCCAGCTCCAGCGCGTCGCTGACGACCGCGCGCGCGGCGGCGAAATCCCGTGCGCGATGCTCGTGGAACTTCGCGAGCTCTTCCCACGGTCGCGGGTCGAACAGCTCACGCTGGCGTGCCGCGTCCCACAGCTCGCAGGCAGTCTGCCAGCGGGCGGCACGCTTCTCCCACCACGCCAAACGCAGCCTCACCGAGTGCGCGGCCTCGCCGCACAGACCGGCGTCGAGTGCCGCACGATAGCAGCCGAGAGCACGCTCGAGGTCGACGGGCTCCCAGAGCCGGCCAAGCCCAGCCCACTCCTCGGCGCGAAGCGCAGGCGCTTCGCGCAGCGCCGCGCCGAACCAGCCGACGAGCGCGGCGAGCGACAGCACGTCGTCGCGGTTGTGCTCGAAGATGCGAGTCAGCGGCGCCGCACGCTTGCGGCGCAGCCAGTCGAAATACAGCGTCGGGATGAGTCCGCCCGGCACGTCGTGCTCACGCGCGAGCCCGAGCACGTCACGCTCGAGCGTTCCGAGCCGGCAGTCGTCGAAGCACCCCGTCCACACGCGGCGTGACGGCCGGAGCATGTCGAAGTGTGCGAGCGTCGCCGGCCACCGCCGTCGTGCCAGCACGAACCGCGTCTCGAGCAGCGGCAGGTCGAAACCACCGCCGTTGAACGTCACGATCGCGCCCGCGCGCTCCAGCAACGGTGCGAGGGCCGCCAGCAGCGCGGGCTCCTCGTCGAGGTCACGCATGAAGTGCTGGACAACGACGAACACGTCACGCTCGATCCAACCGGCTCCGACGAGGAAGGCGTACGTGCCGGTGCCGCCGGCGAGGCCGGTGGTCTCTGTATCCAGGAACAACAGCCGATCGGCGCTCACCGGCGCCGACTCGACGCGTGCCACGCGTGCGAGCACATCGAGCGGCGCCTCGCGCACGCCGGTGAGCGGCACGCGGCCATGCCGATGCTGCAGCGGGTACTCGCGACGAACGATGACCAGCGCGCCACCGTCGGTCTCCACGATCTGTCCGCCGACGACCCGCTCGATCGGCTCGGCGGCGGCGCGCGGTGTCCGCCGCGTCTCGATGCGCCGGATGATCCGCCGCAGCTCGTCGAGACTCTGCATCCCGCTCAGGCGGTGAGCTCGTGCAAGAGTCTGGCGGCGATCGCTTTCGCGCGGCGGCCAACCTCGTTCACCGGTCCTACGCACGACGGGCAGCCAAATGCGCAGGGACACGCCGCGAGGGTGTCGAGGCCGTGGACGAGCAGCTCCGGAAGAATCTCGAACACGCGCTCGGCCAGACCGATGCCGCCCGCGTGCGAGTCGTAGAGATAGATGGTGGGGTTGAACTCGGCGGCGTTCATCAGCCTCGTCTTCGTCGATTCCCGCGTGGCCACCGCACCCGTCGCCGCGGGCGTCGTGTCTCCGAGCCACGACCCCAGGTCCCGCACGTCGCAGAGCAGGAAGATCGGGGCGAGATGGTGCAGCAGGTATGTGACGGCCCGCAGCCCATCGATCAGCTCTTCCCGTGAGCGGCTCACCCGCTCCAGCGTGGCGGGCGCCACCGTCAACCAGGCGCTGGTCGTCTGCATTTCCTGCTGCGGCAGCTCGACCTCACCTGAGCCGACGTTTTCCATGGTGCCGAGCTTGATCTTCTTGAAGCCAACGACCTTTTCCGCCACGAGCACCTCGCCTTGCTCCGCGACGTATCCGCGGGGCTCGCGGGTCTCGAAGCGCTGCAGGATCCAGACGCCCTTGGCGCTGACGGCGTCGGTGAAGTAGTCGACGTTCACGCGCTTGACGTAGGCCACCTTCTCCTCGTCTTCGCGAAAGCGCAGCTCCTGCACCTCGTATGGCACGCTCTCGACGAGGTAGATCGCCTTCGGGTAAATGGTCGCGAACGCGCTGCCCCAGTCCACCTCCGCGATGATCTGCCGCTTTTTGGTCTGCTGGGCGTCGCGCGCCGTCGTGTCGATCACCACGAAGTTGTCGGTGGTGACCGTGCGCAGCGACATGTGGTCGGCGGGATAGGTCTCCGACGCCCAGTGATAACGCTCCCCAGCGCGATGGAGCAGCCCCTCGTCCTCCAGCGCGGCGGCGAGCTTGCGGACGTCGGTCTGTCCAAACGGCTCGTCCGCGAGGAGCGGCAGCTCGAACGCGGCGCACTTTAAATGATTGGCCAGGATGAACGGGTTGTCGGGATTGACGCGCGCGTGCTCCGGCGGTGTGCCGAACAGGTAATCGGGATGCGTGACCATGAATTGATCGAGCGGCGCGCTGGTGGCGACGAGGATCGCCGCCGAAGCGCCCGATCGTCGTCCCGCGCGCCCGGCCTGCTGCCAGAGCGACGCGATCGTGCCGGGATATCCGGCCAGCACGGCGACGTCCAGATGACCGATGTCCACGCCGAGCTCGAGCGCGTTTGTCGATACGACGCCCAGCACGTCACCCGCACGCAACGATTGCTCGACCTCGCGGCGCCGGTTGGGCAGGTATCCTCCGCGATAGCCGCGCACGATTCCGGAGTCGCCGGTGGCGCGGTCGGCGACACCGCTCTTGATCGCCGTGAGGAGCACTTCCGTCGACAGCCGGCTCTGCGCGAACACGATGGTCGCGACCTTCTCACGCAGCAGCCGGATGGCGAGCTTGGCCGCCTCGCCGAGATACGGTGCGCGGATTCCGAGCTCGGGATTGACGACGGGCGGGTTGTAGCAGAGAAACGTCTTCTCGCCGCTCGGCGCCCCGCTTTCCGTCAGCTCGTCGACGTCGTGACCGATGAGGCGCGCCGCGAGCTCCCCGGGGTTCGCGATGGTCGCCGACGCCATGATGAACTGCGGCGCCGACCCGTAGTGCGCACAGATGCGATGCAGCCGGCGCAGCACGTTGCTCAGATGCGAGCCGAAGACACCCCGATAAGCGTGGAGCTCGTCGATGACGACGTACTTGAGGTTTTGGAACAGCACGGCCCACTTGGTGTGGTGCGGCAGGATCCCGGAGTGCAGCATGTCGGGATTGGTGAGCACGAGATTGGCGCGCGCCCGCACGGCGCGCCGCGCGTCCTGCGGCGTGTCGCCGTCATACGTGAACATCCGCATCTCGGGCAGCTGCTTGGCGAGCTGCTCAAGCTCGGCGAGCTGATCCTGAGCGAGCGCCTTGGTGGGAAACACGTATAGCGCGCGCGCATCGGGCTGGTGCACGAGTGCCTGCAGCACCGGCAGGTTGTAGCAGAGCGTCTTGCCCGAGGCCGTCGGCGTGACCACGACGACGTGGCGCCCGCGCTGGACCAGATCCCATGCGTGTGCTTGATGGCTGTAGAGCCGTTCGATGCCGCGCGCGCGCAACGCCTCGACGATGCGCGGGTCCATCGTGGCCGGAAACGGCGCGTACACGGCGGGGCGCGCGGGGAAATGTCGAGAGGCGGTGATGCAGGAGCCCGTCGAGGCGGAGATCAGCAGATCGTCCAGGATCTCGCCGAGCACGGGGCGACTGTATCATAGCGACGTGAAGCGCCTCGCGTTTTGGCTGCCGCCGCTGTTGTGGATGGCGACGATCGCGTGGTTTTCCACCGCCGAGTTCAGCGCCGACAACACCGGGACCGTCCTGACGCCGTTGTTTCGCTGGCTCCTGCCTCACGCCACCGAGCCGCAACTCGCGGCACTGCATGCGCTCACGCGCAAGGCCGCACACGTCACCGAATACGCGATCCTCTGCGCCCTGTGGTTCGTCGCGCTCACCCGCGAGCGTGGATTGTCGCGGCAGCGCGCGGCGTGGATGGCATTGCTCGTCGCCATCGGCTGGGCTGTCCTCGACGAATTGCACCAGGCGCTCGTGCCGAGCCGCACGGCAAGCGCCATGGACGTCGGCATCGACACCCTGGGCGCGCTGGTCGCGGCCGCCGTCGGCGGTTACGGTGGAGGACGCGTGCTCGAGGTCGCGGCCGCTGTCTTTTTGTGGACGGCAGCGGCGGGTGGCGCGCTCGTCATCGCGATCGATCTCGCGAGCGGCGTCTCGGCCGGCGTGCTGTGGCTGACCGTCCCCGCCGCCGGCGTGGCGCTGGCGCTGCGACGGCGCGCGGCCGCGCGCACCTGACTACACGTTGAGCCGCGGATCGAGTGTGTCGCGCAGACCGTCGCCGAACAGGTTGATACCGAGCACGGTCAGGAGGATCGCCAGGCCGGGAAAGGTCGCCAACCACCACGCGGTCGAGATATAGACGCGGCCGTCGGCGAGCATCCCGCCCCAGGTCGGCGTCGGCGGCTGCACGCCGAGGCCGAGGAACGACAGCGCGGACTCGATGACGATCACGCGCGCCATGTCGAGCGTCGCCACCACGAGCCAGGGCGTGAAGACGTTGGGCAACACGTGGCGGATGAGAATCCGACCGTCGCGCCCGCCGAGGGCCTGCGCAGCCTGCACGAACTCGCGCTCGCGCAGAGAGAGCGCCGCGCCGCGCACGATGCGTGCGTACACGACCCAGCTCGAGACGCCGATCACGCAGATGATCGTCGTGAGACTCGGCCCGAGCACGCCGATGACCGCGATGGCGAGCAGGATGAACGGGAAGGCCAGCTGAATGTCCGCGAGCCGCATCAGCACGTCGTCGACGCGGCCGCCGAAGTAGCCGGCCAACAGTCCCGCCATCATGCCGAGCACGCCGGAGATCGCCACGGCGGCGAAGCCGACCAACAGCGCGGGACGCGCGCCAAAGACGATGCGCGCGAGGATGTCGCGACCGAGATGGTCGGTGCCGAGCACGTGCACACGCCCGCCGGCGTCCCGCGTGAGCGGTGCCTTGAGGCGTGCGCCGATGTCCTGTTCCGTGGGGTCGAACGGCGTGATGAGCGCCGCGGCCAGCGCGGTCGCGACCACCGCCGTCACGACCACGAGACCGAAGAGCGACGTCCGGCGCCGCGCCAGCCGGCGCATGAACACCCACCACTCGCTCCGCGGAGGCGCAAGCGCTTCGGGCATCGGCAGCGCGGTGGCACGCGTGCTCATGACAGACGGATTCGCGGATCCAGGTACGTGTACACGACGTCGACGAAGAGGTTGACCAGGACGAACGTCGAGGCGAGCAGGAACACGGCAGCCTGCACCACCGGATAGTCGCGGTTGTAGATCGCCTGGACGGAGAGACGTCCGACGCCCGGCCAGGCGAAGATCGTTTCCGTGATGACGGAGCCGCCGAGCAGAGTGCCGAGCTCGATGCCGACGATGGTGACGATCGGGATGGCGGCGTTTTTCAGCGCGTGCTTCCACACCACGGGCGGATCGCTCACGCCCTTGGCGCGCGCGGTACGGATGTAATCCTGATTGAGCACTTCGAGCATCCCCGAGCGCGTCAGCCGGGTGATGCGCGCCGTCGTGAACAGTCCGAGCGTGACGGCCGGCAGCACGAGGTGCCGCCACTCCCCCCGCCCCGACGACGGAAGCAAATTCAGCTGCACCGAGAAGAGCAGGATGAGCATGATCCCGAGCCAGAAGGTCGGCATCGACTGGCCGAGCAGCGCGACGACCGTCGAGACGTAGTCGACCGCGGTGTTGCGGCGCACCGCGGACACGATGCCGGCGGGAATCGAAAGGCACAGCGCGATCAGCAACGCGGCGCCCGCCAGCTCGAACGTCGCCGGCATGCGCTCGACGACGAGACCGAAGGCGGGCTCGCCGTGACGAATCGAGTCGCCGAAGTTGCCGCGTAACGCGCCGGCGAGAAAGCGCGCGTATTGCACGTACAGCGGATCGTTGAAACCCATCCGCTCCCGGAACTGCCGGATGTCGTCTGCGCTCGCCTCGGGCGGCAGGAGCACGAGCGCGGGATCCCCGGTGAGATGGAGGATCACGAAGACGACGACCGAGATCCCGAGCAGCACGACCAGCGACTGCGCGAGTCGCCGGGCGAGGAAGGTTTTCATGCCTGACGACGCAGGCGGGCGACGGCCTCGATGTGCGGGGTCTGCGGGAACATGTCGACCGGCTGCACCCATTCCAGGCGATACCCATGACGCGCCAGGTCGCTCACGTCACGGGCGAGCGTGGATGGGTTGCACGAGACGTAGACGATGCGCGCGGGCGCCATCGCCGCGAGCGCAGTCAGTGCCTTGGGATGAAAGCCGGCGCGCGGCGGGTCAGCCACGACAACGGACGCGCTCACACCCTGGCGCATGAGATCCGGCAGCACGTGGCGCACCTCGCCCGCGAGAAACGTGCAGTTGTCGATGTCGTTGGCGCGCGCATTGCGGATGGCGTCGGCCACGGCGGCGGCGGCGACTTCGATGCCGTAGACCGCGCGCACGCGCCGGGCGAGCAACAGGCTGATGGCGCCGGTGCCGGCATAGAGGTCGAGCAGCGTCTCGGAGCCATCGAGCTCGCAGGCCTCCTCGACCACGGCGAACAGACGCTCGGCCTGCAGCGTATTCGTCTGGAAGAACGAGTTAGCCGACACCTGGAACGTCACCGATCCCAGGGCCTCGCGGATGTGATCGCGTCCCGCCAGCAAGTGCTCCTCGGAGCCGACGGCCACGCTGGCCTTCTTCGCGTTGACGTTCAGCACGACACTCGCCGTCGCCGGCACGCGCGCGCGCAGCGCGTCGGCCACCGGCGCCAGCGTCTCGACGTCGGGGGCCGCCCCGACCACGTTCACCATCGCCTCGTCGGTGTGGCGACCGTGGCGCATCATGACGAAACGCAGCAGCCCGCGCTCGGTCTGCGGGTCATAGACGGACAATCCGCGCTCCCGAACCTGTCGCCGAAATTCGTCGAGTAAAGCGTTCATCGGCTCGGACTGCAGCAGGCAGCGGTCGATGTCGAGCACGACGTCGTAGCGCTGGGCCGCATGCAAGCCGACGACGGGCGGCTCGTTGGCGATGGTGAATTCCATCTTGTTCCGATAGCCGTAGGGCTCCGGAGCCGGCAGGATCGGCCGTAGCTCGAACGGGCCGATGCCACCGAGGCGCTCCAAGCAATCGCGGACTTGCTTTTCCTTGAACGCCAGCTGCGCAGGATAGGCGAGATGCTGAAGGCGGCAGCCACCGCACTGCCCGAAGTATGGGCACGGCGCTGCTACGCGATCCGGAGACGGGACGAGGACCTCGTCGATCGTCGCTCGTCCGAAACGGCCGCGCGCCTCGATCAGACGAACGCGCAGTTGGTCGCCCGGAAGCCCGCCGCGCACGAAAATCACGTAGCCGTCTGCGCGTCCGACGCCTTCGCCGCCGAACGCGAGGTCCTCGATCGCGACATCGAGCGTGTCGCCGCGACGCGGTTTCGCCATGGACCAAGCCACTATAAGCGTCGGTCCGAAACCAGTCAATTTGACGAGCACTTCGCGGTGTATCATGTCCGTCGTAATGAGGAGCGGAACGCCGCGGGCCGTGGCCGATGTCCTCGCGGCCGCCGTCCCCCAGATCGCCGAGCGACTTCCCGAATACCGAATCCGCATAGCTTGGCGATCGCTGGTGGGCGTCGACATCGCGCGGCGCACGCAGCCTCTGTCGCTGTCGAACGGCTGTCTGCACGTCGTCGTCGACAACTCACCGTGGCTGCATGAGCTGACGCTGCGCGCGGCCGAGTTGACCGAGCGCCTCCACAGGCAATTCGAGGCCATCCGCTCGATTCGCTTCACTCTCGGAACGCTCCAGGCCGAGCCTTCGCCGCCGGCCGAGCGCCGTCCGCGTCGCGGCAAGACGCTCGACGACGACGACCGCCGTGACATCGAGGCGGCTGCTTCGGCGATCTCCGATCCCGCGCTGGCCGACGTCGCGCGCCGCCTGCTCACGACGGCGCGTCGCGCAGACCACGCACGAGGTGCAACACGATGATCGGTTCCAGGGTTGCTGTGCTCCTTCTCTTGCCGCCGCTCCTCGCCGGCTGCGCGACGCTGTCGCGCAGCGCCGGTAGCGACGACGGCGACAGTCCGCGCCTGCGTTTGCTGTCCACGTCGCGCGATCCGCGCGCGGAGGCGTATTACGACTTCGCGGCGGCGCAGCTGCAAGTGCAGGCCGGCCGCTTCAAGGAGGCCATCCCGCTCCTCCAGGAGGCCATCAAGCGCGACCCTAATTCCGCCTTCTTGTGGACGCAGCTGGCGCAGTGGCTCATCCGCGCCGATCAGCCCGCCGAGGCGCTCGCCGCCGCTCAGAAGGCGGTGCAGCTCGCACCCGATGACCCGGGTCCGCACCTGACGCTGGCCGAGCTGCTCCGTGCCCAGAAGAATTTCCGCGAGGCAGAGGCGGAGCTCGAAAAGGTCATCGAGCTGAACCCGAACAACGAGGACGCTTACCTCACGCTCGCGCGCTACCAGGTCGAGCAGAAGGCGTACGACCGCGCGCGCGCGGTGCTGCTGCGACTGGCCGACAAGCAGCCGCGGCTCGCACAGGCCCAGTTCCTGCTGGGCCGGTTGGCCATCGAGACGGAGAACTGGGACGAGGCGATCTCGCGGCTCACGCGCGCCGTCGAGCTCGACCCCGATCACGACGGCGCCTGGACCGCCCTCGGCTACGTCTACGAGACGCGCCACCGCACGGAAGAGGCGGTGGAGACCTACCGCAAGGCCGTGCAGGCGAATCCTGACAACCCCGCGTTCGTCGAGCGCCTGGGCGACCTCCTCATCCGGTTGGGTCGCTTCAAGGAAGCGCAGACCGAGATCGAGCAGCTGGCCGAAATCGCGCCTCGCGACGCGCGCGTGTGGATGAAGCTCGGCGCCGTGTTCTACGAGCAGAAGATGTACGACCGCGCCAGCGACGCGTTCCGGCGCGTGGTCATGCTGGAGCCGACCAATCTGCGCGCCCGCTATTTCCTCGCGACCACTTATATGGATGCGGGCAAGGACACCGAGGCCCGCACCGAGCTCGAGCGGATCCTCCGCGCCGATCCGCGCTCGATCGACGCGCGGGTGCAGCTCGGCTTCCTGTACGGCCGCGCCAAGCGCTACGACGAGTCGATCGCGGTGCTGCGCGAGGCGGTGAACCTCGAGCCGAAGCGGCCCGAGCTCTTCCTGTATCTGGGCACCGCGTATTTTCGGGCCAAGGAATACGATCGCGCGCTCGAGACACTGCGCGAGGGGCTGTCGCTCGACGACAAGAATCGCGACCTGCATTTCCAGGTCGGTGTGGTCCTCGAAAAGCAAGCGAAGTTCGACGACGCCGTGAGCGCCTTCCGCCGCGTCATCGCGCTGGATCCCAAGCACGCCGAGGCCTACAACTACGTCGGCTACATGTACGCCGAGCGTGGGCAGAATCTCGACGAGGCGATCTCGCTCATCGGTAAGGCGCTCGCGCTCGAGCCCGAGAACGGCTACTTCATCGACAGCCTCGGCTGGGCGTACTACCAGCAGGGCAAGTATCCGGACGCCCTTCGTGAGCTCAAGCGCGCCGTCGAGAAAGCCAAGGAGGACCCGGTCATCTTCGACCACCTCGGCGACGCCTACGCGAAGAACGGCCTCGAGGAAGACGCGGTGACCGCGTGGGAGAAGTCGCTGTCGCTCGATCCGAGCGCCGACGGAGTGAAGCAGAAGGTTCAGGACGCGAAGTCGCGGCTCCGCCGTGCGCAGGGCGAGCGCTCCAAAGCGTCTCAGTAGCGTCCTCGTTGTCCTGCTGCTGGGCGGTTGCGCGATCGCGCCGCCCACGCCGCACGCGCCCATCGAGCCCGAGGCGCGGCGGGTTGTGGAGCAGTTGAATGCGCGCTGGCAGGAATTCCAGGACCTGCGCGCGCTGGCCGACATCAGCTTCAAGCGCGGCAGCGACCGTCAGCAAGTCAGTGGCGTCCTGCTCGCGCGCACACCCGCCTCGGTCCGGTTCGAGGCGTTGTCCCCTTTCGGCCAACCGTTCCTGCTCGTCGCCATGCACAACGGCCGCCTCACCGCCTACAACGCCATGACCAACGAAGCACGCGTCGGCGAGGCGACGGTCGAAAGCGCCGCGAGCCTTTTCAGCCTGCCCGTCGAGCCCGCGGAGCTGGTCGGGATCCTGTCGGGACGCGCGGTTCCGCCGACCGACCTGCGAGTCGCTGAGCTCGTTCCGCGCGACGAGCTGGGGCCCTCCATCAACCTGATCGGTCGCTACAACCGCCAGCGCGTCTGGCTGGACCCCACGACCGGCGTGGCGCGGCAGCTGACGATCACCGGCGGTCGCGCCGAGGCGACCGTCACATTCCAGCGCGCCGACGACGGCGCGCTCAGCGGATTCGACGTCACCGCCGGCAACGGTTATGTGACGGGTGCGGTGCGCTACCGCTCGTACACAGAAAACGTCGGGATCGATACCGACCGATTCGCGCTGACGTTGCCCAAGGACGCGAAAATACAGAGCATCCGTTGACCGCACGCGGTCGCGCGTGTTAGCCTTCCGTGCTTTGTCGAAGGAAAGCCGGCCCGCCCGTCGGCTC
>Ga0075433_10000219_pt1 | contig 32497 bp, 30 predicted proteins | sample RhiMethybrSRZTD2_FD_75299 | JGI IMG/M metagenome (GOLD analysis project Ga0075433, IMG submission 75299) | Populus rhizosphere microbial communities from Tennessee, USA - Rhizosphere MetaG P. TD hybrid SRZTD2 | ecosystem: Host-associated > Plants > Roots > Rhizosphere > Soil | place: USA... | reverse complement strand
GAGCGGGTTCAAATAAGGCTCGCCTTAGTCGCTCAATGCGGGCTTGAACCTTTGGTGAGGCTACATCGACCCTTCGACAGGCTCAGCAGCGATCGCGGAGCCAGGCGAGTGCGTCGGACCCGGAGTTGAGCACCGAGACGTGGCCCTCGCTGCGTACCAGGCGCAGTTCTGCGGCCGGACAGCGCGCTGCGAGCCATCCCGCGTGTGAGCTGGGCACCATCCGGTCATCCGTACCGTGCATGATCAACGTCGGTATCGTGATCAGCGCGGGATCAAAGCCCCACGGAGCCATCGAGCCAAGATCATCCGCGATCATGCCGCCCGGCCCATCGACTGTCGCGGCCTGCACGATGCCGTTGAACCAGGACCAGCTCCCATCGAGTGCTGCGTAATCGGCAGCGATGAACGACTCCGGATCGAACTCATTCTCAGCAAGGACTTGTTCGAGCGCGGCACGGCCTTGAGCGGCGGCACGCAGCTCCCGGGCGGTGCCGGCTGCCATTCCAGCAAAGTAGTCGAGGCCTGGTGCCGGCCACGGCGCTGTGGCGGAGACACTGATCGCCGCAGGTACTCGATCAGGGAGCAACGCGGCACAAGCGAGGGCGCGCGGACCGCCGCCGGAGTGGCCGAAAACCGCGAACCTCTTGATCTGCAGGTAATCCGCGACCTGACCGGCGTCGGATGCGGCGGAGGCAACATTCGCACCGTGATGAGGGCTGGAGCCGCCATAACTGGGTCGGTCATAGCCAATCCAACGGAATCCCAGAGAACGGGCTACCTCGAAGAGCGGCTCGGGAGGCGCGCCAGTGTTGGGCGTGCCGCCATGCCACAACACGGCCAGCTCATCAGGGTGACCAGTGGCCCCCACGTCGTAGGCGTGCAGCACACGACCATCACTTGTCGTGAGATCAACTTCGCGCATGGTGGACTCTCCTCGCCGTCGGGTTATTCATCGGGACGCAGCTCCCAGCGATCTGCCGCCGTGCTTGCGAGCGATGATCAACTTCAAAGGAAAATCACCGAGCAACTCGTGAATCTCGGGCCGTTTGAAGCCGATGTCTGCTAGCCACTCCCGGTACGCGTCGAGCCGGTGAACACCGCCGCTGCCTGTCCGGATCGTATGTTCCGCGACAAAGCTCAACTTCGGACAGCGTGCTACCCGCCGCGCTAGATGCGCGTTCGATCGCAGCGCGTACGCGATCGAGCTCGGTAGCACGGCCGATCAGCGGGATGGCTGCGGAATCGGCCACGGAGTACATCCTTCCGTGACTCGGGTCAGCGTGACCCCCAGGTCCACGCCTGCTGCTCGAAGGGCGCTACCCCCCCGAGCGCCGTGGCACCAAACTCCTTCACGAGGGACAACGGCTGCGCCCCGGCGGTGGACAAGGCAGCTACAAGATCTCGAGCGTGAGTGACCACGACGATCTGGGTGTGCTCACTCGCGCGGGCGATGAGTCGGGCGAGCGCCGGCACGAGATCGGCGTGCAGGCTGGTCTCCGGCTCGTTCAGCACCATCAGCGATGGCGGCCGCGGACTCAGCAGGGCGGCGACCAGCAAAAGGTAGCGGAGCGTGCCATCGGAGAGCTCTGCCGCCGTCAGCGGCCGCAGCAGACCATGGGCCTGCAGTTCGAGATCGAAACGGCCGCGTGTCTCTACCACCTCAAGGCGCGAGCCCGGGAAAGCATCATCGATCGTGCCATGCAGCGCATCGGCATCGCCGATTTCGACGATCGTTTGCAGCGCCGCTGCGAGGTCCCGGCCGTCCCCGTCCAGCACTGGCGTACGGGTTCCGATCTGGCTTTGCCGAATCGGAGAGTCGGCGTCGGTCCGGAACTGGTCGTAGAACCGCCAGCCGCGGATCTGTTCCCGGACCGCCACCAGTTCTGGCGCGCGTACGGGGTCCAGCGCCTCGGTCAGCACGCTCTCGTACGGCCGCAGCGCGCTCTCGAAAGGCTCCCACGCATCGCCGCGCGACGAGGTCCCACGGATCTCGACGAGGGCACGTTTTCGCCTGACCAGCATGCTCGCGGGTCGCATCACCGGCCCGCTCCACACCACTTCGCGTTTGATCTCCGGATCGAGGTTGAAGGCAGAAGATCCATGTCGTGTGGGAAGGCCGAGGTCGATCAAGTATGAGAAGTCCTCGGACGCAAAGCCCAGCTGCAAGCTGATCGGGCCCGATCGTATGGTGCCCTGGACTGGATGCCGCCCTGAGCGGACTGAGGCGGCAAGCTGCTCAGGCCCGGCCCATAGCGCCGAGTCCAGTCCGCCTTCGCGGGCCACTGACGAGATCACGCGTCCCGAAGCGCAGTCGGCCAGCAGTCGCAGCGCGCGATAGAGATTGGACTTCCCGGTACCGTTTGCTCCGGTGACGACGTTGAGCCTCTGCAACGGGAGTCGCAGGTCGCGCAGGGATCGGTAGTTCTCGATCGCGATTGTGGTCAGCACCCGCCGCATTCTCGTGCGAGAGCTGACAGTTCGCGAGCAAAGGCTTCAGGTTCTTCCCATGCCGTGAAGTGACCGCCCGTAGGCAGTTCAGTCCAACGCACGATCCGGAAGAAGCGCTGTGCGAACTCCCGTGGAGCGGTCACCAAGTCCTTGGGAAAGATCGTCACCCCGGTCGGGACGGTGACCTTCTCATCACTGCCAGGGTCGTACTCGACATAGGGCAAGAACGACGATCCGATGGTGTTCGTCACCCAGTAGAGAGTGACCCATGTGAGGATCTCGTCGCGGCTGAAACGCCGTTCCAGGTCTCCGTCGCAATCGCTCCAGGAACGAAGTTTTTCAACGATCCAGGCCGCGAGACCGGCGGGTGAGTCGGCGAGTCCGACGGCTGCGGTCGTGGGCTTCGTTGATTGGATCATCGCGTACGCGCCTTCGTTCATGCCCCATGCCCGTCCGGCGTCAAGGTAGGCCCGCTCCGCGTCGGTCAGCTCGGGCTGGTCTACCGAGAAGAGATGCATATACGGCACATCCGTCAGATGCAATGCAATGAGCCGATCGGCATGACGACGAGCCAGCTGTTCAGCTACCGAGCCACCGACGTCTCCGCCGGAGACGAGGAAGCGGTCGTAGCCGTTCGCCGTCATCAGCTCGGCAATGGCATCCGCCGTCCTCATCGAGTTCCAGCCGGGACCGGTCGGACGCTCCGAGAAGCCGAATCCTGGCAGCGAGGGCACCACTCGATGAAAGTTCTCCAGCAGCGGCAGAACCTTGGTGTAGCGCAGGAAAGAATCGGGCCAGCCGTGCAACAAGACGATCGGCACGGCATTCTGGTTTGCCGCCCGCTCATGGATCTGGTGCAGCGACACCTCAGCTACCCCGACGCGTTCGTGACTGAAGCGACTGAAAGCAGCCTCCTGCGCACGCCAGTCGAAGCCGGTCCGCCAGTAGTCGACCAGCTGCCTGAGGTAATCAAGATCGGTTCCTCTCGCCCACCCTTGGCCTTCCACCACTGAAGGCCATCGGGTGTTCTGCAATCGCGCCCGAAGATCATCCAGGACGGCATCCGGCACGGCGACGATTGGATCTGACATGGTCTCAGCCTCCCATCCGGCGCTGACAGTCAGGGCCGGTTGGCCAGTAGCGGTAGGCGAGAATAGCCAGCATGCAGCTGCCCGTCATGCCGCCAGTCGCGCCCATGCTCTCCAAGGCGGTAGCCCGGATCCCGGAGGGTCCCTTCGTCTATGAGCCCAAGTGGGACGGGTTCCGATCCATCGTTTTCCGGGACGGAGACGACGTGGAGATCGGCTCGCGCAATGAGCGCCCGATGACTCGCTACTTTCCCGAGATCGTGGCAGCCGTTACGGCCAACCTGCCCGAGAAGTGCGTCATCGACGGCGAGATCATCGTCGTGGTCGGGGACCGGCTGGAGTTCGAGGTGCTGCAGCAACGCATCCACCCGGCCGCCAGCCGGGTCAGACTGCTATCAGAGGAGACCCCGGCGAGCTTCATTGCCTTTGATCTGTTGGCGCTTGACGACACGGACTACACCCAGCGTCCGTTCGCAGAGCGCCGCGCCGCTCTCGAGGAGGCGGTGGCCGGAGCGGACCCGCCGATCCACCTCACGCCCGCCACCCGCGATCACGATCTGGCGGTGCAGTGGTTCTCCCAGTTCGAAGGTGCCGGGCTTGACGGAGTGGTAGCCAAGCCGATCGGCGGTACCTACCAGCCCGACAAGCGAACCATGTTCAAGATCAAACACGAGCGCACCGCTGACTGCGTCGTGGCCGGCTACCGGGTGCACAAGAGCGGGCCGGACAGCATCGGATCGCTGCTCCTGGGTCTCTACAAAGACTCCGGCGAGCTGGCCAGTGTCGGAGTGATCGGCGCTTTCCCGGCCGCCCGCCGAAAGGAGCTGTTCGCCGAGCTGCAGCCGTTGGTCACCACCTTCGATGATCATCCCTGGGCATGGGCCAAGCAGGAAGAAGGCACCCGTACGCCACGCAGTTCCGAGTTCAGCCGGTGGAACGCCAAGAAAGACCTCTCCTTCATCCCGCTGCGACCCGAGCTTGTAGTGGAGGTCCGTTACGAACACATGGAAGGCGACCGGTTCCGGCATACCGCCCAGTTCCTCCGCTGGCGACCCGACCGCGATCCGCGGTCCTGCACGTACGAGCAGCTGGAGGAGCCGGTCAGGTACGACCTCGCCGACATCCTCGCTGCGGGAAGGTGAAGTTCACGGCTTCGATAGCAACACCCGAGCGCAACGGGAGCGGCACCTATACCTATTCGGCGCAGCAGATCTACCGGCCGCAAGCGATCGATGAGCTGCAACGGCTGATCGCGACGGCACCTTCATCGCTGCATGCGCTCGGCACCTGGCACTCCTTCAACGACGTTGCGGATGCCGCTGGGCTTATCGCGCTCGAGGCACTGCAACCTGCCTTCGCTACCGCATACCTCGGTCGCCGGCTCGGTGGCCACGGCGACCCACGGCTCCGGCAATGCCAATCAATCGCTGGCGTCGGCGGTGACGGCCATGACCATGATCGTGGGGTCTTCCGGACGCCGTTTGTAGCCCGCGCTGTCCTAGGTCGACCGTGTCCTGAGCCCGTCGAGGGCGGTCGTCGACAAGCTCAGACAGCATGCTCCGATGCCCTCAGTCCCTCCGTCTAGAATTCATCGGTGCCCAATCCCGACAGCGCCGTTCGGGTAGCCGATTTGGTCGTCAAATTCGGCGGTCGCGCGATTCTCGACGGACTTTCGCTGGAAGCCGAGACTGGGGCACTCACCGCTGTACTGGGTCCCAACGGTGCAGGCAAAACAACGCTGATTCGCTGCTGCACCAATCTCATCCGACCGTCGGCAGGTGCCGTCACCATCCTGGGACTGGCGGCTGGCTCCCGTCAGCTTGCCGGCCGGATCGGGCTGATGCCGCAGAGTGCTGGGTCCTGGTCAGGAATCAAAGCGGTCGAGCTGCTGCACTATCTGGCCAGCCTGTACGCCCATCCGCTGCCGGTGCCGGGGCTGGTCGAGCGCCTCGGACTCAGCGATTGCGCGAAAACCCCGTATCGGCGGTTGTCTGGCGGCCAGCAACAGGCCGTCAATCTGGCTGGCGCACTGGTCGGGCGGCCCGAGCTGGTGTTCCTGGACGAGCCCACAGCCGGCATGGATCCGCATGCTCGTCGCGCCACTTGGCTGCTGATGCGCGAACTCCGCGCGAACGGCGTCACGATGTTGCTCACAACTCATGCCATGGATGAGGCCGAAGCCCTCGCCGATCAGGTGTTCATCGTCGACCGCGGCCGGGTGACGATCTCCGGCACGGTGCGTCAGCTCACCAAGTCAGGCGGCAGCCTGGAAAGCGTATTCCTCGCCCACACCAGTGCGAGAGCCGCGTCATGACAGCACTCGACCTCTCTCCCGCGCCCGCCCCCGCCCCACCTGCAAAACGGATCATCCGGCATGGACTCATAGAGGCCCGACTCTTGATCCGTAATGGCGAACAACTGCTGCTGGCGTTGGTCATTCCGCTGGCGATCTTGATAGCCAGTCGCTTCACGAAGGCCTCGATCGGGAATCTGGATGTGCTCGGGCCGTCGGTGCTGGCGCTCGCGGTGTGGTCCTCAGCTTTCACTTCCACAGCAATTACAACTGCCTTCGAACGACGGTACGGAGTTCTGGAACGGCTGGCGACCACGCCTCTAGGCAAGCCAGGCCTGCTGGCCGGCAAGTCGCTGGCTGTGATCATGATCATGCTCGGACAGCTGGTGATCTTGTCGGGTGCTGCACTCGGCCTCGGCTGGCGGCCCGCGTTCACAGCGCGTTCGGCTTTGTACGCGGTGCTGCTGGTGATCTTGGCTACTGCAACCTTCGTCTGCCTCGCGCTGCTGCTCGCAGGACGACTCCGTGCCGAGTCCGTGCTCGGACTCGCCAACCTCATCTATGTGATCTTGCTCATCGGTGGCGCCCTGATCATTCCTGTCGGACGCTACCCAGCCGTGCTGCGTCCGGTGATCGAGGCGCTGCCGACAGCCGCGCTGGGCGAGGGATTACGAGCCGCCGCGAATGGACAGGTTCTGGGCTGGGCAACGCTGGTCTTGTTAGCCTGGCTCCTGGCCGCTGGCCTCGCCGCGTGGAAGGGCTTTCGTTGGACGTCGTGAAGCAGCTAAGCCCGGAGGCCGAAGCTGCTCCGGGTAACGGCCCGCTCGTGCTGCGGATTGTCCGCGGGCCGTATGCCTTGCGACGCTGGGCAGTTGTCTCGTTGATCATGAACATCGTCATCGTCGTGACCGGCGGGCTGGTCCGGCTGACCGGCTCCGGGCTTGGCTGCCCTATATGGCCGCGGTGCACCCAAGACTCCTACGTCTCCCATCCCCAACTTGGCATTCATGGCGCCATCGAGTTCGGCAATCGGCTGCTGACCCTGGTGTTGGTTGTCGCGGCGGTTCTCACCTTCGTCAGCGCATTGGTCTACCGAGAGGATGGACGGCCACGGACAGATATGCGGTGGCTGACTGGTGGCCTCGCGCTGGGCATTCCGCTGCAGGGTGTCATCGGCGGGATCGCCGTACTCACCCGGCTCAACCCCTACGTGGTGGGGCTGCACTTCCTGTTGTCCATGGTGCTGATCGCTCTCGCAGTCTTACTGGTGCGGATGACCTGGCACCTGGCAGCTGTCACTGCGACGACGCTTTCAGTGATCACGACTCGGGTCACTTTCGGGCTTATGTGGCTGGCGGTCTGGCTGGGGACTCTGGTAACCGGCAGTGGGCCGCACGCCGGTGATGAGAATGCCCCGCGGAATGCCCTGGACGGCATGCTGCTGACCCGTTTGCACACCAGCGTGGTCTACGCGACAGTCGCCGCGAGCGTGATCTGCTTCGTGTTGTTGCGTAGCAGGGCCGTAGTGCTGCTACTCCTGGTCGAACTGGTGCAGGTCGGGATCGGTATGGCCCAGTACCAGATGGGGCTGCCGATCTGGCTGGTCGCGCTCCACCTGCTGGGCGCTTCGTTGGCCATAGCCACGGTTACCAACTTGATGCTTTCCGTGGCCCGACGCTCGATGTCACGCACCTCGTAGCAAATAGTGACGCTCGGCGGGAACGCCGTGCACCCTGACGCGGATGCGTCTAAGGCATGCCCTCGAGTTCGAGGCGGACTTATCACCAGAACAACTGCTGGCGCGACTGCTCAGCGGCCGCAGCACCATTTGGCAACCAGCCGGTGAGCGCCACCCAGAGGTGGACATGGTGCAGAATGCGATTACATCAAGCATCACTGCGCTGGCTCCCCTTGCATCCGGTGGGAATGGCAGAGTATCCGGTCGGTGCATGATCGATCGGCGGGTTGGGAGGTCCAGGTCAAGTGGACGCACGGATCTCCCTTCGGGTGGACGGCAAAGACCGGTCGATAACCGTTGACACTCGCACGACCCTTTTGGACGCGCTTCGGGATCGACTCGGAGTGACGTCGCCGAAGAAGGGCTGCGATCACGGTCAGTGCGGCGCGTGCACTGTGTTGCTGGACGGTCGGCGGGCCGTCATCTGCTTGGCGCTAGCGGTCGCCTATGACGGCGCAGAAATCACGACCGCCGACGGTCTGGCCCTGGGAGACACGCTTCACCCGATCCAGCAGGCCTTTCTTGAAATGGACGCGCTGCAGTGCGGGTACTGCACACCCGGTCAGGTGTGCTCGGCGGTAGGCATGTTGGCCGAGGCGAAAGAGGGCGCCCCGAGCTATGTGAGCGAAGATCTCGTCGGCGGAACCGAGTTGGACGATGATGAGATTCGCGAGCGGATGAGTGGCAACCTCTGCCGCTGCGGCGCTTATGTCAACATTGTCGCCGCGATCCGACGGGTCGCCTGCGAGGAGTCCGCGCCGTGAGGCCGTTCGAGTACCGACGCGCCGAGGACGTCGCCGGCGCGGTCGCGGCAGTGGCCGACCACCCCGATGCCGTGTACCTGGCCGGCGGCACCAATCTGGTCGACCACATGAAGCTGGGAGTAGCCACGCCCAGCCTGGTCGTCGACATCGGCCACCTGCCGCTGGACCAGATCGTCGAACTGCCCGATGGCACGGTTCGGATCGGCGCGACTGTTCGCAACAGCGACCTGGCGGCGCACCTCATGATTCGGCAGCGATATCCGGTCCTGGCCCAGGCGTTGCTGGCCGGTGCGTCGGGCCAGTTGCGCAACCTGGCGACCACGGCCGGGAACTTGTTGCAGCGGACCCGATGCGTGTACTTCCAAGACGTCAGCATGCCGTGCAACAAGCGCGATCTCGGCTCGGGCTGCGCTGCGCGGGAGGGCTATGCCCGCTACCACGCGATCCTCGGCGGGTCAGCGGGTTGTATTGCGGTGCATCCCTCGGACATGGCCGTCGCGATGGCCGCGCTGGATGCTTCGGTGGTGGTCACGGGCAGCACCGGTGAGCGAAGTATTCGGCTGGTCGACTTGCACCGGCTTCCCGGCGACACCCCCCATCGAGACACGGTCTTGACGCACGGGGAGCTGATCACCGCGGTCGATCTGCCCCCATTTCCGTTCTCACGTCACTCTGCCTACCGCAAAGTCCGCGATCGTGCTTCGTACGCCTTCGCCCTCATCTCAGTTGCGGCTGCCCTGGACCTGAGCGATCACAGGGACGGCGCGGGGGGTCCGACCATTCGAGACGTCCGGATTGCGTTCGGTGGAGTTGCTCACAAACCATGGCGCGCCACTGCAGCCGAGAACTTCCTGCGCGGCGCGGCCGCGAGTGTTGAGAACTTCCGCGAGGCTGCCGATGTCGAGCTCGCCCGGGCGGAGGCACTCAACGACAACGCATTCAAGATCACCATGGTGCGCAACACGGTCGCGTCACTGCTCGCCGATCTCACCCGACGCCAGGTCGGAGATATAGGTGGCGACCTCGCCGGCCAGGAGCAGAAGCCGTGAGCACCGCCCTTCGTGGTCAATCGATCGGTGTCGGCCTGGGACGGCTGGACGGCGTCCCCAAAGTCCGCGGAACGGCCCTGTATGCGTATGAGCACCCCGTGCCGCAGCCTGCTTATCTTCATCCGGCCCAGGCAACGATCGCCAGGGGAACGCTGGTCCGGATTGACACCGGAGCGGCGGAAGCGTTGGACGGTGTTCTCGCCGTGCTGACCCATCTCAACGCACCCCGACTGATTGACACGCAGGACCCGGAGCTGTTGGTCCTACAATCAGCGGCTGTCGGGTTCCGCGGTCAGATCATCGCCGCTGTGGTTGCGGAAACCTCCGAGATCGCGCGACACGCCGCCGCTCTGGTTGAAGTCGCGTATGCGCCCGCGCCCCATAACTCGGCCTTTAGCGTCGGCGAGCATGGCTACATCTCACCGGGGAGCGCGCCGGGCCCTCCGCGGCAGGTTAGCGAGGCCGAGATCGAGGCCGCACTTGCGGGCGAGCATGGCTACGTCTCACCGGGGAGCGCGCCGGGCCCTCCGCGGCAGGTGAGCGAGGCCGAGATCAAGGCCGCACTCGCGGCGGCGGCGACGGCTGTAGACCAGACCTACACGACGCCGCCGGAATACAACGTGCCGATGGAGCCTCACACGTCGGTCGCGATCTGGAATGACGGCATCCTCACCATGTACGAGTCGACGCAGGGCGTTCATTCCTTCCAAGCGGGCCTGGCGCCGCTGTTCGGCCTGGAGCCGGAACGGGTCCGGGTCATCGCGCCGTACGTGGGCGGCGGATTCGGCTCAAAGCTCGAAGTTCACGCGCAAGCCGTCCTCGCGGCGATGGCGGCACGCGAACTGCCCGGTCGCGCCGTGAAGGTGGCCTTGACCCGGCAGCAGATGTTCTCGCTCAGCGGTTACCGTCCACCGACCATCCAGCACGTGCGGCTCGGGGCCGACCTGGATGGCACACTCACCGCGGTGGCCGTCGATGTGCTCGAGCAGAGCTCCAGAACGAAGGAGTTCACCGAGGGATCCGACGGACCGGCCCGCATGATGTACGCCGCTCCGCAGCGTCGGACGACGAATCGCCCCGTGGTCCTCGACGTTCCCGTTCCAACCTGGATGCGGGCGCCCGGCACGTGCCCCGGGATGTTCGGGCTCGAAGTGGCCATGGACGAGCTCGCCGTCGCGTGCGGCGTCGACCCCATTGCCCTGCGGGTTCGCAACGAACCCCAGGTCGACCCGGAGACCGGGCAACCACACACGTCCCGACATCTCCTCGAGTGTCTACAGCTTGGTGCGGGACGATTCGGCTGGGATCATCGCGACCCGGCGCCGCGGACTCGGCTGCAGCACGGCTGGTGGAGCGGCACGGGCGTCGCCAGTGCCACCCACCCGGACTGGTACGAACCTGACAACACCGCTCGCATTCGCTTCGACGCTGATGGCACCTATGTCGTCCAGATTGCAGCGGCCGAGATCGGAACCGGAAGCTGGACCGCGTTGACTCAGATTGCGGCCGAGGCGCTGGGCTGCCCCGTGCAATGCGTGCGGATGGAAATTGGCGATTCGAGCCTGCCGCGCGCCTCGGTCGCCGGAGGTTCGTTCGGGACGCGCAGCTGGGGGGCAGCCATCGTCGCCGCCGCCGGGGCGTTCCGCGATCAGCACGGCGCCCACCCGGAGCCAGGAGCTGAGACCGAGGCTCAGGCGCCCGAGCTAAATGACGATGATTTGTCGCGGCACTCCTTCGGTGCCCAGTTCGCCGAGGTGCGAGTCAACGCCGACACCGGCGAGATCCGCGTTTCACGGATGCTCGGTGTTTTCTCTGTCGGACGCGTCATCAACCCCGCGACCGCGCGCTCCCAGTTCATCGGCGGGATGACGATGGGCGTAGGGATGGCGTTGCACGAGTACGGAGTCATGGACCCGCGGTTCGGCACCATCGTGAACCACGACTTCGCGGACTACCACATCCCCACCTGCGCAGACATCGAGGACCTCGAGGCAATCTGGCTCGAGGAACAGGAAGCGGCCCCTGGCCCGTTGGGGGCTCGGGGACTCGGCGAGATCGGGATCGTCGGCGCAGCAGCCGCGATCGCCAACGCGGCCTACCACGCGACGGGCGTCCGGGTGCGGAAGCTTCCGTTGACCCCGGACGCCTTCCTGTGACGACTGCGTTCGTGGTGACTTGAGAAAGGACGCGCGTTATTCGACCACCCCGGCAGCCTCGATGCTGATCGACCACATCATCTACGCCGCTCCCGATCTTGAGATCGCAGTAGCAGACATCGAAGGACGCTTCCGTGTGCGCCCGAGCGGTAGCGGAAGCACACACGGGGCAAGGCACTCACAACAAGCTGCTCTCGCTCGGCCCAAGAACGTATCTCGAGATTGTCGCCCCTGATCCTGAGCGTGTCGTTGGGCCATCGGTGGGCGTCCTAGCATTATCTGGGTGACCCGAGCGATGCGCGACGGTGATTTGCGTGGTTGATGCCGACGATGTCCGGCGGATCGCGATGAGCCTTCCGCACACGGTGGAGATTGACAGCGACGGTTTCGACTTCCGTGTGGGCAACCGTGGGTTCGTGTGGTCATACCCCGAGTACGTTCCGGGTCAGCGGCGGGTCATCCGCACCGACATCGCCGTCCTGTACGTGGGCGACGAGGCGGAGAAGCAGGCGTTGCTGCTGAGTGAGCCGGAGGTGTTCTTTACTACCTCCGCCTACGACTGGTCGCCGCTGGTCATGGTCCGGCTGGAGGCCATCGACATCACGCGGCTCCGCGAGCTGGTCACCGATGCCTGGCACATGCGGGCTCCAGCCGAGTTGAAGGTCGAATATCCGCTCGTGACCGGCGACGGCGACAGGTGAGTTACGGGCGATGGTGGGATTGCGAACCTAGCCCGACATCTCGACTTCGCCCGCCGCACCCCGCAGTCTGCCGAGCATGATCACCTGGCTGCGTGGACAGCTTCCTGGATCTCGTGCGTAGCCTCTGAGAATGCCTGAACAACCCCTTGCCGCCCGCCCGCTGGTGATTATTCCTGCGCGGCTCTCCGAAACCGCGAGTGCGCTGCGCTTCGGCGCGGAGGTGGCCGCCACGAAGTTGCTGCAGGCAGTGTGGGCCGCAGGCGGTGAGCCCCTCGTGGTACATCCCACAGCGCCAGAACCTCGGATCGAGGAGCTAGCAGACCGGTTCTGGATGGCCAACGCCATCTTGCTGCCAGGCGGCGGTGACGTCTCACCACGCTGGTACGGGCAGGACCCGCGCGCCAGCTCGTCTGGGGTGAACGAAGATCAAGATGCCTTCGATCTAGCGATGGCCCGTTGGGCAATCACAGACAGGATTCCGCTGCTCGCAATCTGCCGCGGAAACCAGGTCGTCAACGTGGCGCGCGGCGGCTCGCTGGTGCAGGACATGACCGAGGTCATTGGGCGTAACCATCGCGGGAAGGTGCACGACATCGAGCTCGCCGAAGACTCTCCGCTGCGCGAGGTCGTTGCAGACAATCGGATCACCATCTCGTGCTCGCATCACCAATGCATCGACCAGCTCGGTGACAAGCTGGTGCCTGCCGCGTACGCGGCCGACGGCACCATTGAGGCTGTCACTCTGGCCGGACACGAAGGCTGGCTTCTGGGCTTGCAGTGGCATCTGGAGGACTTCGCCGATACCGACCCCATTCAGCACGGCATTTTCCAGGCGTTCATCGCCGCTGCCAGGTAGGCCGGGAATCCGGCACGGTCAGGTGAGCCACCACGCGAGGCGTCGTTTGCCGTCCCACCGGCGACAACGCTCGATCGTCGCGTCCAGTTCACCACGTGACCCCAGCACGCTAACCGCTTTGCCGACCTGATCACTGGGTACGCGACGCGCCAGCGTCACGTGTGGGCTCCAGCGCCCACGTCCGAACTGACCAGCCGGATCGGCGCCACAAGCGAGCGCGACCCGCTGCTGGAGCTCCAGCAGTTCGACCGAGGCCAAGACCTGGCGCACCAAGATGCATCTCCCGTTCCGAGGGCCGAAGATCATCACTGCCCCGATGCGTACCGTGAGCTCGAGACCGGCAACGATCTCGGGAAGAACGGCCTCCGCCGCTTCGGGGATCGCGTCGGCCGCGTACAAGGTGACATGAGGTAGGTGCTGCCCCATAGGCTCCGGACGCCTAGCCCTGGCTAGGCCGGCCGCAGCCAAACGATCCCACTGGGCAACCAGCGCCGCCTCGGCTGCTGAGTCCAGTGTCAGCTCCACGGACTGGGCCACTAGTCGGCCAGCCGTTCGACGATGCGCCTCAGCTGATCGGCGTACGCGGTTTGGAACTCGGGCGAGTCCGCCGCCAATCCGGTGAATCGCCGGGCAATCTGCGGGATCACAGTCGGGGCGAGCGCGGCCGCGAACAACATCAGCAGGACGTAAGCCGGATCCAGATCGACGGCCAACTCCCCCGCGTGTTGCCGGCGCCGCAGCTCTTCGACCATGTCGGTGAAGTACGGATCAGGATCGGCGAGATCGGTCCCGCTGTCAGCCAACCCCTCCCAAGCCAGCAGCCGCGCGAAAGATCGCTGCTCGACGCTCAGCCGTAAGAACGCCGCGACCACCTCGGCGATGGACAGCTCGGGCCGGCTCGCGTCAGCACTGGTCAACCGCCAGCGCTCCTGGAGCGTTCGATAGAGGCCCTCTTTGCTGTCGAAGTAGTACGAGATCAGCTGCTCGTTGACGCCGGCGCGGCCGGCGATGGCGCTGATTCGCGCGCCGGCGAACCCATGCTCGCCGAATTCCACGACCGCGGCATCAAGGATGCGCTCTCGAGTGCGCTCAGGGTCGCGTTTGCGGTCCTGGCCACGAGGAGACCGGCGAGGTTGGCTCATGACAATCAACCCTAACATAATCATATGTAGATATGATTTAATCATGTATCTACTTGATAAAGTAATACATCGGCGTGATACTTCAGTCATGACCATTTCTCAGAAGCTTGACGTCATGATCATCGGTGGCGGCATCGGCGGCCTGTGCCTGGCGCAGGGCCTGCACCGGGCTGGCTTACCGGTAGCCGTCTATGAGCGCACCGAGGCCCGCACCGACTGGCTGCAGGGCTACCGCATTCACATCAACCCTCACGGCAGCCGCGCGTTGCACGACTCACTGACGCCCGCCGCATGGCAGCGATTCCTTGACTCCGTCTCGTTTAATGGCGGCGGCTTCGGCTTCGTCACTGAGCAGCTGGACGATCTGCTGCGGTTCGCCGGATCGGAGATCCTGCCCGACGCCGACCCGGCAGACAGGCACTACGGTGTGAGCCGAATCAGCCTCCGCGAGGTGCTGCTGTCTGATCTCGACGATGTCGTACGGCTTGGCAAGACGTTCGAACGCTACGAAATCGGCGCAGACGAGCGAGTCACCGCCTACTTCACCGACGGCACGTCCGCGACCGCAGATGTGCTGATCGGCGCCGACGGGGCCAATTCGCGGGTACGAGAGCAGCTGCTTCCGCACGCGGAGCGGATCGACACCGGCGTCCTCGCCGTCGCCGGCAAGCACCGCCTGAACGGAGCCAGCCTGCCTCGCAGCCTGCGCGAGGACGCCAATATGGTCGTCCCGGCCGGTAGCGGCTTCCTATTCACCGCTGTTTGGCAGCCGGACCGCAAAAATCTTGTCGAGCAGACCGCGCCAGATGGCTTCCTGCTCGACAACACGACGGCCTACACGTTCTGGGCGTACGCCGACAAGGCCAGCCGCTTCCCAGCTGACACGGAGACTCAGAGCGGAGACCGCCTGCAGAGCCTCGTACTCGACCGTACGACCGACTGGGCGCCGGCCCTGCGCGAGCTGATTGGCGGTTCAGACCCGGCGACCGTGAACGCGATCCCGGTCCGTAGCGCGACGCCCGTGGAGCCGTGGCCGACTGGCCGGGTGACCCTACTCGGTGACGCCATTCACAACATGACGCCAATGGCCGGCATCGGCGCGAACACGGCGCTACGCGATGCCGATCTGTTGCGCCGCCAGTTGATTGCCGTCGCCTCCGGAGAGCAGGACCTCGTGCCTGCCCTGCACGAGTACGAGGAGCACATGCGTCGTTACGGCTTCGCGGCGGTGAAGCGATCGCTGAGCAACGCGCGTCAAGCCGGCTCGGCCAACAGGTTCGCTCGCGGCGCCTTCCGCACTGTTTTGCGCATCGTCGCTGCGGTGCCGCCACTGCGGCGCCGAATGGTCGCTTCGCTCGGCCAGTGACCCAGTTAGCGAATCAGTGTGTCGACCGCTGCGGCGACGAAGAGCAGCGCAAGGTAGGAGTTCGTCCAATGAAAGAGCCTCATCGGCTTCAACGCCGCATCGGTCAGGCCACGCTGCGCCCGAGCCAGCAGCAACGCGGACTGCCACAGCAGCGCAACGCCAAGGACCATGGCGGCGGCGGGATAGAACCAGCCGGTGTGTGCCACTGGCCAGAGGGTCAGCGACACGAGCACCGTCGCCGCCGAGTACGCCATGATCTGGCGAGCCACCACAGGGGCTGATCGCAGAACCGGCAGCATCGGCACGTTCGCAGCCGCGTAATCCTCCCGATAACGCATGGCCAGCGCCCAGGTATGTGGCGGGGTCCAGAAGAAGACGATGAGGAACATCACGAACGGGGCGAGCGCAAGGCTGCCGGTCACTGCGGTCCAGCCGATCAGCGGTGGGAAGCACCCCGCGATGCCGCCCCAGACGATGTTCTGCGGAGTACGTCGTTTCAGCCACATGGTGTACACGACGATGTAGAAGGCGTTCGCACCCAGGGCGAGCGCCGCCGACAGCCAGTTGACGAAGTAGCCCAGCCAGAGTGTCGCGGCGATCCCCAAGATCATTCCGAACACCGTCGCACCGAGCGGACCGACGGCGTGGCGGGGCAGCGGGCGACGACGCGTACGGCGCATCCGCTCGTCGATATCGCGGTCCAGAACGCAGTTGAACGCGTTGGCGCTGGCGGCGGCCAAACAGCCGCCCACCATCGTCGCAAGAACCACCTTGAGTGGTGGAACTCCCCCCGCGGCGAGAAACATCGCAGGCACGGTGGTCACCAGGAGCAGCTCGATGATCCGGGGCTTGGTGAGCCCGAGGTACGCGGTGGCGACGTCGCGAACCCGGATGAGTTGACGGCTGCCGCGAACAGTCCTCACCCCGAGATCGACGTGGGCTGCACGCCTGCCTATGTCAACCTTGTCGGCGGCCACCCGATCTGGCACGTCGATGCTCGTCACAAGCTCTACTCACTCACTGCTAGTCGGCTCTGGTCAAATCTGCTTCTTGGGCGCCGCCCATAGTCCGTACATCGAGCGTCAGCTCGCGAAAGCAGGGTCGTTGCAAAGGCGGCCACTCGAGGCTGAGTCTATGGCTCGCCGCTGGGATTGACACCTCATGACGTGGAGTTCTCGAAGATCGCTACAACGCACGGTTTAGTTCTCGGCCTGACCCTATATCCGCGGCTTACCGGCCCCCGATAGGCTCGCATTGTCCCCGCCTGTTCAACGAGCAGCGCCGCATGTGCATTTTCAGATTGAAAGTCACGGAAGGATATTTCCTAGGTGAGTGTGACTGACACAGACCTATCCGGCGCAGTCCTCCCGGAGTGGTGGACCGACCTCGATTCTCGCGCCGTCGACACCATACGCGTGCTGGCCGCCGACGCCGTACAGCACGTCGGCAATGGCCATCCAGGCACCGCGATGAGCTTGGCTCCGGTCGCCTACCTGCTGTTTCAAAAGGTGATGCGGCACAATCCGAGCGACCCTAACTGGCCGGGACGGGATCGATTTGTGCTCTCCTGCGGGCACTCCAGCCTGTCGCTGTACATTCAGCTCTACCTCGGCGGTTTCGGGCTGGAGCTCGACGACATCAAGGCCTATCGATTCTGGGGATCGTTGACACCGGGGCACCCGGAGCACGCGCACACGAAGGGCGTAGAGGTGACCACCGGGCCGCTGGGCCAGGGTGTCGCCAACGCGGTGGGCATGGCGATGGCGGCTCGACGGACGCGCGGATTACTCGACCCCGATGCCGCGCCCGGCTCCTCCGTCTTCGACCACCACATCTACTGCCTCGCCTCCGATGGCGACATCGAGGAGGGCGTGTCCTCGGAGGCCTCGTCGCTGGCCGCGACGCAGCGGCTCGACAATCTCACCCTGATCTACGACAGCAACCGCATCTCCATTGAGGACGACACCAACATCGCCCTCACCGAGGACACCGCGGCCCGGTACGCGGCGTACGGCTGGCACGTGCAAACCGTGGACTGGACCCACGGCGACGCTCATCACTACCAGGAGAATGTGGCGGCGTTGCAGGATGCTCTGGAGACCGCGAAAGCAGTCACCGATCGGCCGAGCTTCATTTGCCTGCATACGATCATCGGCTGGCCCGCCCCCCACCTGCAAGGCACTGGCAAGGCCCATGGCGCCGCGTTGGGTGAAGAGGAAGTCGCCGACACCAAGAAGGTCTTGGGCTTCGATCCGGAAAAGACCTTCGAGGTTGCCGACGAGGTGATCGCGCACACGCGGAAGCTCGTCGACCGCGGAGCCGTCGCCGAGCAGGAGTGGCAGGAGGCCTACGACAGCTGGGCAGCGGAGAATCCGGAAGGCAAGGCTCTTCACGATCGACTGACGAAAAACGAACTCAGCCCTGGATGGGAGGACGTACTGCCAAGCTGGTCGACCGATCCCAAAGGGGTTGCGACCCGAGCAGCTTCCGGGAAGGTGCTGAGTGCGATCGCTCCCAAGATGCCGGAGCTATGGGGCGGGTCAGCCGACCTCGCCGAATCCAATCTCACTACCCCGGAAGGCGAGCCGAGCTTCCTGCCCAGCGACCGGCAAACCAAGATGTTCCCCGGCGGGCCATATGGCCGGGTGCTGCACTTCGGGATTCGCGAACACGCCATGGGCGCGATCATGAACGGCATCAAGCTGCACGGCGGCTTGCGGCCGTACGGCGGCACCTTCTTGGTGTTCAGCGACTACATGCGGCCCGCGGTCCGGCTGGCTGCACTCATGGAACTGCCCGTGACCTACGTCTGGACTCATGACTCGATCGGCCTCGGCGAGGACGGCCCGACACATCAGCCGATCGAGCACCTTGCCGCACTGCGGGCAATTCCTGGGCTAGACGTCGTGCGCCCTGCGGATGCCAACGAGACCGCGGCAGCGTGGGCGGTGATCTTAAAAAACAAAGACAGGCCAGCCGGGCTGGCCCTTACCCGGCAGGCCGTGCCCATCTTCCCACGCGGCGAGGACGGCTTCGCCGACACCTCGGGAGTAGCCAAAGGCGGCTACGTCCTCAAAGACTGCGAAGGCACTCCGGATGTGATCTTGATCGGGACCGGCTCGGAGGTGCAGTACGTCGTCGAAGCTCAGAAGCAGCTCGCCGACCAGGGCATTGGAGCGCGGGTGGTATCGATGCCGTGCCGGGAATGGTTCGATGAGCAGGATCAGGGGTATAGGGACTCAGTCATCCCGCCAGAGATCAGGCCACGCGTCTCGATCGAGGCTGGGGTCGGTCTCGGTTGGCGCGACCTCGTCGGTGACGCCGGCCGGATCGTCAGCATCAATCACTATGGCGCTAGTGCGGCCGGGAGTCTTTTGTTCAAGGAGTTTGGTTTCACCGCCGAAACCGTCGTAGTCGCCGCGCAGTCCAGCCTCGAAGCGGCACCCGGAACCGCCGCGCCCACGCACCCAGCAGCCAGCGGGCCGATCGGGCCCGCCGACGAAGAGGCCCATCCGGGCGTCACGATCAGCTGAGCCCAGCTGACGTCCCCACCCCTATCCAGGAGAACTGATCATGAACGAACGGCTCAAGGCCCTCGCAGACGCCGGAGTGTCGATCTGGCTGGACGACTTGTCGCGCGAGCGCATCACATCAGGCAACCTTGCCGATCTTGTGTCCAACTACTCCGTCAGCGGCGTTACGACTAACCCGACGATCTTCGCCACTGCGCTCGCTCAAGAACACATGTACGACGACCAGATCAGGGAGCTTGCGGCACGCGACGCAGACCTGCACGACGCCATCAAGGTGCTGACCACCGACGACGTACGCAATGCGTGCGACATCATGGCAGCGACCTACACGGCAAGCAACGGTGTCGACGGCCGCGTCTCCATCGAGGTCGACCCCGATCTGGCCAACGAGACCGAGGCCACCACAGCACAGGCCACTGACCTGTGGAAGGTAGTCGACCGACCCAACGTGCTGATCAAGATCCCCGCGACCAAGGCCGGACTGCCCTCGATTACCACGGTCACCGCCGAGGGCGTCAGTGTGAACGTCACGCTGATCTTTGCGCTGGAGCGTTACCGCGGGGTGATCGACGCCTACATGACTGGATTGGAGCGGGCTTCGGACGCCGGCCACGACTTGAGCAAGATCCACTCCGTGGCATCCTTCTTCGTCTCGCGGGTGGACACCGAGATCGACAAGCGGCTCGAGGCAATCGGCTCGGACGAGGCGCTGGCCCTCCGCGGCAAGGCCGCCGTCGCGAATGCTCGGCTCGCTTACGCGCTCTATGAGGAGGAGTTCAGCGGCGAGCGGTTCGCCGCTCTCGAGGCCAAGGGCGCCAACCGGCAACGGCCACTGTGGGCATCGACCGGAGTCAAGAATCCTGATTACCCGGACACGATGTACATCAGCGAGCTCGTGGTTCCGAACACGGTCAACACGATGCCGGAGAAGACCATGATGGCCTTTGCCGATCATGGTGAGGTGCGTGGCGACATGGTGACCGGCACCAAGGCTGAGGCGCAGCAGGTGCTCGACGATCTGGAGCGGGTCGGCATCTCCTACGACGATGTGGTTGACGTGCTGGAAAAGGAGGGCGTCGAGAAGTTCGAGGCGTCCTGGAACGAGCTGGTCGTCGACGTCCAGCAGGAACTCGAAGCCGCCAAGGCAGCCCTCTAACCCGGCAAGGCCAGAGGCACTCACGCCCAGCTGCAAGCGTCGGTTAGGGGCCGCATGATCATTGAAATGCGTCCGAATCTCCTTCGAGACGAGCGGGATCGGCGGCTTCCCCGGATTGCGGGCCCGTGCGTGCTGGTGATCTTCGGTGTTACCGGTGACCTGTCAACTAAGAAGCTGATGCCCGCGGTCTACGACCTGGCCAACCGTGGGCTACTGCCGCCTGGCTTCGCCCTCGTGGGGTTCGCACGCCGCGAATGGGCTCACCAGGACTTCGCCAAGGTCGTACACGGTGCCGTTCAACGACACGCACGAACGCCGTTCCGCGAGGAGGTCTGGCAGCAGCTCTCAGAGGGCATCAGGTTCGTGCCGGGTGAGATCGGTAATGACGAGGCCTTCGGCAGGCTGGCCGAGACGATCGTCGACCTCGACGAGGCGCGTGGCACAGGCGGAAACCATGCGTTCTACTTGTCAATACCGCCGAGCTTGTTTCCGACCGTTGTGGATCAGCTGCGCGAGCACGGACTAGCCGAGGAACACGCTGGCCGATGGAGCCGGGTGGTTATCGAGAAGCCATTCGGCCACGATTTGGCCAGCGCCCGACAACTGAATCAGATCGTCTCCAGCGTCTTCCCGGCCTCCTCGGTGTTCCGCATCGACCACTACCTCGGTAAAGAGACCGTGCAAAACATGATGGCGCTGCGGTTCGCCAACCAGATGTTCGATCCGGTATGGAACAACAAATACGTCGATCAGGTCCAGATCACGATGGCGGAGGACATCGGGATCGGGGGCAGAGCTGGATATTTCGACGGCATCGGCATCGCCCGCGACGTCATTCAGAACCACTTACTTCAGCTGCTGGCCCTGACCGCAATGGAGGAACCTACGTCATTCGAGGCAAGCCAGCTGCGAGGGGAAAAGCAGAAAGTGCTCGCGGCTGCCCAACCACCGGTGCGAATGGATCTGCACACCGCACGCGGGACGTACGCGGGTGGCTGGGCCGGCGGAGAGCGAGTCAAGGGATATCTGGAGGAGGAGCGGATCCCGCGATCGTCAAAGACGGAGACGTACGCGGCTATCCGCATCAACATCGACAACCGCCGCTGGGCTGGGGTGCCGTTCTACCTGCGCACCGGAAAGCGCCTGGCTCGACGGGTGACTGAGGTCGCGCTCGGTTTCAAGCGCGCACCGCACCTGCCCTTCGCCAAGACCGACACCGAGGAGCTGGGGTACAACGCCATCGTGCTGCGGATCCAGCCCGACGAAGGGGTCACCTTGCGTTTCGGCGCCAAGGTGCCGGGCACCCAGATGGAAATCCGTGACGTCAACATGGACTTTGCCTACGGCGGATCCTTCACCGAGTCCTCTCCCGAGGCGTACGAACGGCTGCTCTTGGACGTGCTGCTGGGCGACCCGCCGCTGTTTCCACAACACGAGGAGGTGGAGCTGTCCTGGGACATTCTGGATCCGATCCTGGACTACTGGGCGGATTTGCCTGACCAACCTGAGGCCTATGAACCAGGGTCCTGGGGACCGAAGTGCGCCGACCTGATGCTGGCTCGTGACGGATTCAGTTGGAGGCGGCCGTAGTGATCATCAGCCTCACCGACACCACGTCGGCCACGATCTCCTCGGAGATGGTGCGGGCTCGGCGCAGCGTCGGCTACCCAGCCCAGGGCATGGTGCTGACCCTGATCATCGTCTGCGATGAGTCCGAGTTCCCTAGCGCGCTGGAGGCCAGCATGGCGGCCGGCCGCGAGCATCCTTCGCGGATCTTGCTGGTGGTCAGCGCCGGCGGCCGAGGTCCCTCGCTGGACGCCGAGGTGCACATCGGTGGGGGCACCCCGGGCGAGGTGGTCGTCATCCGGATGCACGGTGCGGTAGCGGCACATCCCGCCTCGGTCATCCGTCCGCTGCTGTTGCCCGACTCCCCAGTGGTGATCTGGTGGCCCGGCAAGGTCCCGAACAACCGTGCTGGTGACGAGTTGGCACAGCTAGCCATGCGTCGAATGACGGACGCCGCAGCCTCCCCTCGCCCGCTCGCGGCGCTGAAGGCACGCGCCCGGGATTACACACCAGGTGACAGTGACCTGAGCTGGACGCGGCTGACGCCTTGGAGGGCGTTGCTAGCCGCTGCCCTCGACCAGTACCCGGCCAAGATCAAATCCGTGGTCATCGAGTCGGAGCGCGGCAATCCTTCCGCCGACCTGCTGGCGGCATGGCTGCATTCTCGGCTGAAGGTCGAGGTGACCCGCAAGACGAGCAATGGGCCTGGCCTCACGGCGGTGCGCATGAGCACGGCGGCCGGCGACATCGCGATCACTCGGCCCGACGGTCGGCTGGCCTCCTACGCCGTGCCCGGCCAGCCCGAAAGGCTCGTCGCCCTGAAGCGCAGGGATTTCACCGAGCTCATTTCCGAGGAACTGCGCCGGATGGACGCCGACGAGATCTACGAACAGACCGTCAAGTCTCTGCTGGACGGCGAGAGGCAGACAATCAAGAAGTCCGCGGCCGGGAACGCTTCTGGCAGGACGGATGGGAAGAAGAAGGCAAACAGCGCGAAAGGCCGCAAGATGGCAGCAGGGAAACGCTAAGGATGGGCGCGGCAAATGGCGGCGTCAGCCCCGAGATCTTGCTGCATGCCGGACCGGATGAGGTGGCGGAAGCCCTCGCTGCCCGGCTTATGGCCAGGCTCACCGAGATCCAGCGGGATTTCAGGATCCCGCAGATTGCGCTCACGGGTGGGCGGATCGCGACGAGGGCCTACCAGCGACTCGCCAACGAGGGATCTAACTCCGCGGTGGACTGGTCGCGGGTCGAGTTCTGGTGGGGCGACGAGCGCTTCGTACCCGCTGATGACGGCGACCGCAACGCCAAGCAGGCTCTTGACCTGCTCGCCCAGCCGCTGGCGCTCAATCCCGGCCGGATTCACGAGATGCCGGCCAGCGACGGCGGCCTTGACCTCGACCACGCCGCTGAAGCGTACGGGCGCGAGCTTGGCGATGTTGTCTTCGATGTCTGCCTGCTCGGCATGGGACCAGACGGCCATGTGGCCTCGATCTTCCCCGAGCACCCCTCGTCCTACGCCGAAGGGAATGTCATCCCCGTACGAGCCTCGCCCAAACCACCGCCAGAACGAATCAGCCTCACCCTCCCGGTGATCAACAAGTCGCACGAGGTCTGGTTCGTGGTGAGCGGCACTGACAAGGCCGCGGCTGCGAAAATGGCGCTGCTCGGGGCTGGGCCGGTGCAGGTACCCGCCGCTGGTGTATCCGGGGTTGAACGCACCCTCTGGCTGCTGGATCGGGATGCTGCCGCGGAACTGCCCGCAGATCTTCAGCAGCGTGGCCGCATTTAGCTCTGCTAGAGCGTCCATCTGAAGGATCGGGACCAGCCGTCGGGATCTTCGCGCTCGTAGAAGCGATGGGCGTCGAGGCGCGCCGATCCCGATTCCAGCCCAAGCCAAACAGCACCATGATCACGAGCCCAGGCCTTCCCGGCATCGAGCAAAGCCTTTCCTATCCCGCTGGAGCGGCGGTCCGGGGCGACGGCAAGGTCCTCGACCCACGCGCGTTGGCCGAAGCGCACCGACACGATGTCCAGATAGATCGTCGCAAACCCAACGACTGCGTGGTTGTCATCCGCAAGCAAAATGGCCGCACGATCATCCGCTATGGCCGCTCTTAGACGGTCGGTGGCAATGGCGGGTGACCAGTCCGACGGGCGTATCCCCGGAGGTGCGAACAGCCAGTCATAGGCGGCCACAATCGCCGGGAGGTCAGCCGGATGCGCATGCCGGATCATGTCGGCAGTGCCTGCAGCAGTCAGGTGGACTCAGTAGATGACTTCGCCGCGTTCGCGCCGGGCCCGCAGAGCTTGGAGCGCCTCGGTCAAGATGTCGGCCGCTTCCTTGTCGGTGCGACGCTCCTTGACGTAGGCGAGGTGCGTTTTGTAGGGCTCGATCTTCGGTGGTGGGGGTGGATTCGAACAGTCGAGGTTCGCCGGCAAACCGCATCGTGGGCAATCCCAGGTCTCCGGGATCGTGGCATCCGCAGCGAATGCGGGCCGCGTTTCATGACCGTGCGCGCAGTAGTACGTGACGTAGAGGCGCGGCGCGGCATCGCCCCGCTCGGCCTCACCCATCGGTCCAGCGCCCACCCGGCTGCCACGAATGGCACTTCCACCAGCCACGTTCGTTCTCCCTCGCCCTTCCTAGCTGTGGATCAGTCGGTGTCCTGTGAGTCGAGCGACCGGCCGGTGGTCGTCAGCAGTCAGGCACCCAGCTTGTAGAGCAAGCCGAGCGCCACGATTGCTGCTAGCCAGACCACTCCGATGATGACAGTGAGTCGGTCGAGATTTCGTTCTGCGACCGAGGACCCACCAAGGGAGGAAGAGATCCCACCACCAAAGAGATCTGACAAACCGCCGCCGCGGCCTTTGTGCATCAATACGAACAATGCGAGCGCGACGCTGGTGATCACCAAGATGATGGAGAAGATCAGGATCGGCACAGTCATCATCGGCACGAGAGGCACTCACGTAGCCTAACTCACGGATTCGCAAACAAGTCAAAATCTCAATGAGCGTTGGATTCGCGGCGTTCCTAGATCACCGGCATGTCGTAAAACCGTGCAATAGCAGCGAACTCGTCGACCTTCAGGCTGGCGGCGCCGACCAAGCAGCCGTCGATGTCGGGCTGTGCCATCAGGGCCCCGACGTTGGTCGCATTGACCGATCCCCCGTAGAGGATCCTGACCTGCTCCGCGATGTCGCCGCCGTGCCGCTCCCGGATCCAGGTACGGATGGCTCCGCACACCTCCTCAGCATCCTGTGGCGTGGCCACCCGTCCAGTGCCGATGGCCCAGACCGGCTCGTACGCGATGACGAGCTTTGCGATCTGCTCCGGGGTCACCCCAGCAAGCGCGCCCTCCACATGGTGCAAGGTGTCGGGCACCTGTCGGAACTGCTGCCGGACCGCGAGGCCCTCACCGACGCAGACAATCGGAACGATCTCACTCGAAACCGCCTTCAAGGTCTTCGCGTTGACGATGTTGTCGTCCTCGCCGTGGAAGCGCCGGCGCTCGGAGTGTCCGACGACGACGTATTGGCAACCGAGCTTCGACAGCATCTCCGCGGAGATGTCGCCGGTGTAGGCACCGTTGTCGAACGCCGACACGTCCTGAGCCCCGTAGCCAATCTCCAGCCGGTCCCCGTCAACCAGCGTCTGTACGGTGCGCAGATCGGTGAACGGCGGCAGCACGATGACTTCGGACTTGTCCGGGCTGTGTTTCTTGTCCTCCAGTGTCCAGGCCAGCTTCTGCACCAGACCAACGGCCTCGACGTGGTTGAGGTTCATCTTCCAGTTGCCCGCCATCAGCGGCTTTCGAGGCATCGGCTATGCCCCTTCTTCGAGGACGGCCAAGCCCGGCAGGGTCTTGCCCTCGAGATACTCCAGGCTCGCGCCGCCGCCCGTCGAGATGTGACCGAACTGGTCGTCGCGGAAGCCAAGGTCACGAACTGCCGCAGCGGAGTCGCCGCCGCCGACGACCGTCAGCCCCTGTGCCTCGGTGAGCGCTTGTGCCACCGCCTTGGTGCCACCAGCGAAGCTCTCCCACTCTGCGATCCCCATCGGCCCGTTCCAGAAGACGGTCTTGGCGCGCTTGATCACCCCGGCGAACACCCGTGCCGAGTCCGGGCCGATGTCCAACCCGAACTGGTCAGCCGGGATTGCATTGGCGGGCACCACGCTGGGCACGGCGTCTGCGGCTACCTCGGGTGCCACCACAATGTCGGAGGGCAGCACGATTTGTTTGCCGCCAGAGGCCGCGTCATTGAGATATCTCCGTACGGCCTTGATCTGATCCGCCTCGAGCAGGCTCTTGCCCACCTCGTAGCCCTCAGAGGCGAGAAAGGTGAATGCCATGCCGCCGCCAATCACCAAAGTGTCCGCGATCTTGATCAAGTTGGCGATCACCGCCAGCTTGTCAGAGACCTTCGCTCCCCCAAGCACCACGACGTACGGGCGCGAAGGTGCTTCGGTGAGCTGCCCGAGCACCTCGACCTCGGTCTGCAGGAGCTTCCCGGCTGCATTCGGCAGCCGCTTGGCGAGGTCGTACACCGAGGCCTGCTTGCGGTGTACGACGCCAAAACCGTCTGAGACGAACACGTCGCCGAAAGCCGCGTAGCGGTCGGCCAGCGCAGACCGTTCGCCATCGTCCTTGGACTCCTCCCCCGGCTCGTAGCGGACGTTCTCCAACATCCCCACCTCACCGTCAGCGAGTCCGCTGACGACCTCCCGCGCCGACTCGCCGACAACGTCCTTGGCCAGCCGAACCTCTGAATCCAGCAGCTCCGACAGCCGCTTGGCTGCCGGAGCCAACGAGTACTTGGGATTCACCTGACCCTTGGGCCGACCCAGATGTGCCAGCACGATGATCTTGGCGCCCTGGTCTCGGAGCTGGCGCAGCGTTGGCAGCGAGGCGCGAATCCGTCCATCGTCGGTGATCGTTTGCCCATCCAGCGGCACATTCAGGTCGCAGCGGATCAGCACCCGCCTGCCAGCGAGGTCACCAAGATCAGACACTGACTTCACGCTTGATCCTTTCGCAGCCATGCATAGCGCCGGTATCCCACGCAGCGTGGGATACCGGCTGCCGACTAAATGCTCAGAGGGACTGGCCGATCAAGCCGACCAGGTCGAGAATGCGGTTGGAGTAGCCCCACTCGTTGTCGTACCAGCCGACCACCTTCACCTGATTGCCGATCACCTTGGTCAGAGGTGAGTCGAAGACGCACGAGCTGGGATCATTCACGATGTCGCTTGAGACGATCGGGTCGGTGCTGTACCTCAGGTATCCCTTGAGCGGGCCATCACCAGCGGCCTGCACAATGCCGTTGACTTCCTCGACCGACGTCTCGCGCGGAGCCTCGATGGTGAGGTCGGTCACAGAGCCAGTCGGAACCGGAACCCGCAAGGCATAGCCGTCCAGCTTGCCTTTCAGTTGTGGCAGCACCAGGCCGATCGCCTTCGCCGCACCCGTTGAGGTCGGGACGATGTTCAGTGCGGCCGCGCGCGCCCGGCGCAGGTCCTTATGCGGGCCGTCCTGAAGGTTCTGGTCCTGGGTGTACGCGTGAATAGTCGTCATCAGGCCTTTGACGATGCCCAGGCCGTCGTCGAGCGCTTTTGCCATAGGGGCGAGGCAGTTTGTGGTGCAAGATGCGTTGGAGATGATGTGGTGCTTGGCCGGGTCGTAGTCGCCATCGTTGACGCCCATCACCACGGTCCAGTCCTCATTCTTGGCCGGCGCGGAAATGATCACCTTCTTGGCGCCCGCATCGATGTGCGCCTTGGCCTTCGTGGCATCGGTGAAGAAGCCAGTGGATTCGATCACGATGTCAGCGCCGATCTCGCCCCAGGGAAGCGCTGCGGGATCACGTTCAGCATAGGACTTGACCACTTTGTCGCCGACCTTGATGCCGCCGTCGGCGACCTCTACCGGCACATCCAGCCGGCCCAGGATCGAGTCGTACCTCAACAGATGAGCTTGCGTGTCGTCGTCGAACAGGTCGTTGAAGGCGACGACCTCGATGTCGGCACCCGAGGCCAGCAACGCGCGGTAGAAGTTACGGCCGATGCGGCCGAAGCCGTTGATACCAACACGGACGGTCATGATCACGATCTCCTTCGGGGGGGAAGGCCCATGGCAACTGGGCCAGAGACCACCTTAACGAACTTCGCGAGCGCTGTAACCGCCGGTTTTGCTGGTGGTCAGGTCCGCGTGCGAGAGCTACTCCTCATCGAGCATGTCTGCGCTGAGGCTGGCCTCGGTATTGGGTATGCCCAGCTCGGCTGCCCGCTTGTCCGCGGTTGCGAGCAGTCGGCGAATCCGGCCGGCGACGGCGTCCTTGGTCAACGGTGGCTCGTGCATCTGGCCCAGCTCCTCGAGGCTTGCCTGCTTGTTCTCGATGCGCAGCAATCCGGCAGCTCTGAGATGGTCTGGAACGTCGTCTCCAAGGATTTCCAGGGCGCGTTCGACTCGCGCACCCGCAGCCACAGCCGCCCGAGCCGACCGGCGCAGATTGGCGTCATCGAAATTCGCCAGCCGGTTCGCCGAGGCGCGTACCTCTCGGCGCATCCGGCGCTCTTCCCAGATCAGCAGAGACTCATGGGCCCCGAGCTTGGTCAGTAAGGCAGCGATGGCGTCGCCGTCGCGGATGACAACCCGGTCGATGTTGCGTACCTCGCGAGCCTTCGCCGGTATCCCGAGCCGGCGAGCCGCGCCGACCAACGCCAGTGCGGCCTCCGGCCCTGGGCAGGTCACTTCGAGCGCCATGGAACGGCCGGGTTCGGTCAGCGACCCGTGCGCCAGGAATGCCCCGCGCCACGCGGCGACACAGTCGCAGAGGCCACCGCTCACGACCTGTGGCGGCAGGCCACGAGCCGGTCGGCCATGGGAATCGATGAGGCCGGTCTGCCGTGCCAGCGCCTCGCCATCCTTGATCACACGGACCACGTAGTGCGTGCCCCGCCGGATGCCGGAGCCGTTCACAATGACCAGCTCGCTGGGATGGCCGAAGACTTCGCTGATGTCGGTCCTCAGGCGCCTCGCTGCTGCGCCGGTGTCTAGTTCGGCCTCAATGACGATCCGACCGCTGACGATGTGTAGGCCACCGGCGAACCTGAGTGTCGCGGCAACCTCCGACTTGCGGTCACAGGGCTTGGTCACCTTGATGGTCGCCAGCTCTGATTTCACCTGGGCGGTCATGGCCATTGGTGAATGATTACACAGCCTGGCCATGCATCTTGGCGCTTTGCTGAGACCGGATCGCGCGGCGCCGTGCTGAGGAGGAGCGAGGGGACACGCTTTTCGTCCCGGAGCGACGACGAAGTAGGCGGCACAAAAGCGCGATCCGGGCGGAGCGAGCGCAGCGAGCGGAGCAATCAGGCAGGGATCGCGCGGCGCCGTGCTGAGGAGGAGCGAGGGGACACGCTTTTCGTCCGGGAGCGACGACGAAGTAGGCGGCACAAAAGCGCGATCTGGGCCCGCGATGTTCGCGCCGCTGATCTGCAGGAGGAGCCGACGAAACGCATCAAGATGCAGAGCTGATTCTCCGACACAGTCGTTTCGTCGGAGCCGACGAAGACAGCGGCTCCCCGGCGAACATCGCCGCGAGCACAGCGAGCCATCAGACACAGCGAGTGCAGCGAGCGGAGCAATTAGACACGGATCGCGCGGCGCCGTGCTGAGCCAGGCCGGCGCGCCGCTGTCCTGGACGAGCGAGCACGCAGGCATGCTCTTCCGAACCAGCTACACCTACGTCAGCTCACTGAAGCCGAAGCCCACAACCCGCCGCAGCAAGACATCGAGTGCTTAGACCCCCAGAATTTCGGCGTACGCGGACGCCAAGCGCAGTGGATCATGACGCAGTGAGCCATCGCGTACTGCTAGGTCCGCGACCACCAGCTGCGCTCCCAGCGACTCCGCTCTGGAAGCCAGATGCGGGTCGTCGGAAGCAAAACCGCTGTCGACCAGAACGACGTCGAGCCGCAGGTCGGGTGCGTGGTCGGCCAGCAGCTCGATGTGCTTAGCGGCAGAGAATCCCGCAGTTTCGTCAGCCGGCTCCAGGTTGAGGGTGAGGATGCGCCGCGCCTCGGTGGCATGAATCGCTTCCGCGAGCTTCGGGACGAGCAGATGCGGGATCACTGAGGTAAACCACGAGCCGGGCCCAAGCACGATCCAGTCGGCCTCGAGTACGACCTCGATCGATTCCGGGCAGGCCGGCGGATCGTGCGGAACGAGGCGAACCGAACACACCTCTCCCGAAGTCGTGGCAACCCGAGCCTGGCCGCGGACCTCGGACAGCTCGTCTGGCCGGTCGGGATCGAGACCGATCACCTCGGCGGCGATCTCCAATGGCACAGAAGCCATCGGAAGCACCCTGCCTTTGGCGCCGAGGAGCTTCGCCACCATGTCCAGCCCAGCGACGGGATCGCCTAGGCGCTCCCACAGTCCGGCGATCAGCAGGTTGCCAATCGCATGATCATCCAGGGGCCCAGTGCTGCGGAACCGGTACTGCAGAACGTCGGCCCAGGTACGTCCAGACTCGTCATCGCCGCACAACGCCGCCAGCGCCATCCTCAGGTCGCCGGGCGGGAGGCAACCCAGCTCCTCGCGAAGCCGGCCGGAGGACCCGCCGTCATCCGCGACGGTAACAATCGCAGTCAGGTGGTCGGTCACCCGACGCAAGGCAGTCAATGAGGCGGCGAGCCCGTGCCCCCCACCGAAGGCAACGACGGTCGGGAGCGTCGGGCCGAGCGCGCCCGACGTGAGAATGCGCGGCAAGTCGCGGGAGCTCACTCGCGACCCAGATCACGGTGGAGAACGGTTGTCGGCAGCCCTGTGGCACGCAGTCGGCGCGCAAGCTCCTCCGCCATCGCCGAGCTGCGGTGCTTGCCGCCGGTACACCCGATAGCGAGGGTGGCAAATCGCTTACCCTCCGTGACGTAGCCGACCGAGACGACAGACATCAGCTCTTCCATCGATGTGAGAAACGCCTCGGCGCCGCGCTGGCCGAGCACATAATCGCTCACCGGCTTGCTGAGACCCGTCTGTGGTCGGAGCTCGGGAATCCAGTGCGGATTGGGCAGAAAGCGCACATCGAAAACCATGTCCGCATCAACCGGAATGCCGTACTTGAAGCCAAAGGACAGCAGCGTCACCCGCAGTTGATCATCGGTGCTGCCGCCGTACGCGTGGGCGACCCGGGAGCCCAACTGGTGGATATTCAGCGAGGACGTGTCGATCACCAGGTCGGCGGCCGCGCGGAGGGTAGCGAGGGTCTCCCGCTCCCTGTGGATGCCATCCAGCAGCCGCCCGTCGCCCTGGAGTGGATGCGGCCGGCGGACGGACTCCTGGCGCCTGACAATGACGTCGTCGGCAGCCTCCAAGAACAAGATCTCTGGCAGCGTCCCGATGGCGGCCAGCTCCGTGAACATTGTCGGCAGCTGCTCGAAGAAGCCCCGGGTGCGGACATCCAGCACAACGGCCAGCCGCGTCAAGTCGATCTCTCGGGCCTGCCTACAGACCTCCGGCAGCACGCTTGGCGGGAGGTTGTCCACCACGTACCAACCAAGATCTTCTAGGCTGTGCGCGGCCGTCGAGCGGCCTGCGCCCGACATGCCACTGACCACGACCAACCGGAGCGGCTTGGTCGGGCTCTCCGCGTCGAGCTGTCCCTCAATGCTCTCGCTGGTCACGTGGACGATTATTCCTGCATCGTCCGGATCGCGCGCCGCTGTCCTGGACGAGCGAGCGAGCAGCTGCAGGTGCGAGTGAGTGAGGAAGGCAGCAGCTACCCAGCGCGATCCGCGCCGAGCGAGCTTGGCGAGCGAGGCAATTGAACGCTGTCGAGCACCTCGCCGGTGGCCATGTCGATGGCCTCCGGCTGCGGCGCTTGCTGCAGCGCGGCCTTGATCGCCATTGCGGTCTTGGTACCGAAGCCGGGAACAGCGGCAATCTCCTCAACACTCGCCACGCGGAGCTTCTTCAGCGAGCCGAAGTACTTGATCAACGCCTTGCGCCGTACCTCACCAAGACCCGGCACCTGGTCCAGCATCGACTCCACCATCGACTTGCTGCGCCGGGCCCGATGGTGGGTGATCGCGAAACGGTGCGCCTCGTCTCGCAGCCGCTGCAGCAAATACAACCCCTCGCTGGTGCGAGGCATGATCACCGGCTCATCCACGTCTGGCAACCAGACCTCTTCCAGGCGTTTGGCGAGGCCGCAGAGCGCGACATCGTCAATGCCGAGTTCGTGGAGCGCCTTCGCGGCCGCAGCAACCTGTGGTGGTCCGCCATCGACGACCACCAGCGACGGCGCGTACGCGAACTTGCGAGGCGCTCCGGTGGTCGGGTCCACCAACAGCGGGCCTTCATCGCTCTCGGTGCTGGGGACCAGACCATCCGCTGCCTGTCTGGCCATGGCAGCACGATCATCGATGAGCCGGCGGAACCGGCGCGTGATCACCTCGTGCATCGCGGCGACGTCGTTCTGCCCCTCGACCTGACGGATCACGAATCGGCGATACTCGCCCTTTCGCGGCAGCCCATCCTCGAAGACCACCATCGACCCGACGACTTCTGTGCCTTGCAGGTTGGAAATGTCGTAGCACTCGATGCGAAGCGGTGCCGTCGGCAGGTCTAGCGC
>Ga0075433_10000218_pt1 | contig 32573 bp, 27 predicted proteins | sample RhiMethybrSRZTD2_FD_75299 | JGI IMG/M metagenome (GOLD analysis project Ga0075433, IMG submission 75299) | Populus rhizosphere microbial communities from Tennessee, USA - Rhizosphere MetaG P. TD hybrid SRZTD2 | ecosystem: Host-associated > Plants > Roots > Rhizosphere > Soil | place: USA... | reverse complement strand
CAAGCCAGCTCGGCCTGGGGATGGACATCGATCGAGTCGGCGTGTACGCGCCCGATCCGTCCGCAGCCAAAGAGGGCGAAGCGGATCAACCTCTACTGCTGCCTTCCAGCTCGTGCGCTAGCTCGGTGAGCTCGTCGCCACCAGCCATTTGGCGGGTGAGTTCATCCAGTGCCACCTCGGAGCGTTTCTTGTCCAGCACGGCCTGGCCCAGCTTCAAGATGATGAAGTGGTTACCCACCAGGTACGCGTGATGTGGGTTGTGAGTGATGAACACCACGCCCAGTCCGGCATCGCGTGCGGCCGCGGTGTACTTGAGCACTACACCGGACTGCTTGACACCAAGCGCGGCCGTTGGCTCGTCCAAGATCAAGACACGGGCACCGAAGTACACCGCGCGGGCAATCGCGACGCATTGCCGCTGGCCGCCGGAAAGGGTGCCGATGGGTTGGTCGATGTCTTTGACGACGATGCCCATCTTGCGCAACTCCTCATCGGCAATGCGCTTCATGTCCTTGATCTTGAGTCCAGAGAGCGGGAACTTGCTGCCCGACATCTCTGAGCCGAGGAAGAAGTTCCGCCAGACCTCCATAAGGCTGACCACAGCGAGATCCTGATACACCGTGGCAATGCCGTGGTTCAGCGAATCGCGAGGTGAAGAGAAATGGACCTCTTCGCCATCGACTTTAACAGTTCCCTCGTTGTGGGGGTGCAAGCCGGAAATGATCTTGATCAACGTTGACTTGCCTGCCCCGTTGTCGCCGAGCACACAGGTCACCTCGCCGGCGTTGACGACCATATTGATTCCCTTGAGAGCCCGGATCGCTCCATAGGTCTTGCCAACATCCGTCATCTCAACTAGGGGCTCACCCTCGTGGAGTGTGGGATCGGCGTGCTCTTGGAGAGTGTCGGTCATGTCAACCCACCTTTCTCAGAGTTGAGAGTCGCTTCACATAGAGGTTGACCATCACCGCGAGCAGCAGCATCACACCGAGGAAGGCCTTGAACCAGTTCGGATCCCAGCCGGCATAGACGATGCACAGGCTGGTCATACCGAAGATGAACGCGCCGATGGCCACACCCCAGGCATTGCCGTAGCCGCCGGTCAGCAGCGTGCCACCCACCACTGCGGCGATGATGTACAGGAACTCATTGCCCACGCCATTGCCGGCCTGCAACGTGTTAAATCGGTACAGGTAATGCATGCCGGTGAACCAGCACAGGAACGACACCGTCATAAACAACCCCACCTTGACCCGCAGTACCGGTACCCCGACAGCTCGGGCGCTGGCGGCGTTGCCCCCGACAGCAAAGATCCAGTTGCCGATCTTGGTCCGCTGCAAGATCCATGCCGACAAGGCAACAAACAACAACCACCAGATGACAGTGATCGACAGCGAAACCGGGCCGATCTTGAACTCGTGCGCAAAGATGAAATTCAGCGCGCCGTAGCCGTCCATCTGGTTGATGTTGGGGCTCGAGACCGACCCGGTCACCAGCTTGGTGACGCCGAGGTTGGCGCCTTGGAGCACAAAGAACGTACCCAGCGTGATCAGGAAGCTGGGGATTCCAGTGCGCATCACCAGGTAGCCGTTGATGAAACCGACCGCCAGGCAGAAAACCAGCGAAATGATCACACCAATCCACAGGTTCAGCCCCAGCTCATAGCACAGCATGCCGTTGAGCAGGCCGGCGGCGGTGACGAGCACACCGGCGGACAAGTCGAACTCCCCGCCGATCATCAACATGCCGACACCGACAGCCACGATGCCAATGGTCGAGGACTGGTAGAGGACGGTGAAGAAGGCGGCTGGCGTACGGAACGCCGGTGCGACGATCAGGAAGAAAATGAAGATAACGATGGCCGCAACCAGAGCTCCGATCTCGGGTCGGCCGAGCAGTCGGGTCGTCCAGCTGACTTGGACACGGTTAGAGGCCTCGGCTGGCGTAGACGGTGCGGTCTTGACGGGTGTACTCATGTTGCAGCTCCGATGACTTGTGTCCACGGTGGTCGGGTGAATCACTCGCCCGACCACCGTCGAGGCTTCGAACTATCGAGTGTTGTTCTTGACGAACGGGAGCGTTGCGTCGATGTTGCTGCTGTCGACGAACGACGGACCGGTGAGGACTGCTTTGCCACCACCGAGGATATTGCCGTTCTTCTTATAGAGATAGAGCTGTGTGATGGCCATGTAGCCCTGCAGGTAAGGCTGCTGGTCGATGTACCACTGGACCTTGCCGTCCTTCACAGCCTGCGCTAGGTCCGGATTGGTGTCGAAGGTGCCGATCTTGGCCTTGGTACCGGAACCCTCTTGAGCCTTGATGGTGTCCAGGGCTTGTGGCGCGCCGAGAGTGATCACCCAGTTGATCGACTTGTCCTCGCTCAGTTTGGCCTGGATCGCTGAAGTGACCGCGGAGTCGTCCGCCCCGTTGACCTGCAGGTTCTCGGTGTTCGAGAAGCTGTCCTTCACGCCCTTGCACCGGTCCTCGAGTGCCACCGAGCCGGTCTGCTGGATGGTGCAGAGTACCTTGGTGGCGCCGTCGGCCGCCATTTTCTTGCCCGCTTGCTGTCCGGCGAGGAACTCGTCGGAGGAGAAGTGGGTGAGAGCGCCCGCCTGCTGCCAGTAGGCGAATCCGGAGTTGAAGCTGTCCACCGGGATGCCTGCGGCGGTTGCTTTCTTGATCGTCGGAATGAGGGCATCTGGAGTCACAAGTGTTGTCGCGATGCCATCCACCTTGGAGTCGATCGCGTTCTGAATGAGAACAGCCTGCTTGCTTGCTTCGGGATCGGCCGAGTATTTCAGTGTCGAGCCCGTGTCCTTCGCTGCCTGTTCGGCGCCAGCTCTGATTCGATCCCAGAATGTGTCGCCCGGGGTCTCATGAGTGATCATCGCGAATGTGTAACCAGAGTTGCCGCCGCCACCACCACCGCCCTGATTCTGTGGTTGACTCTCTGGGGCGCCGCCGCCACTACAGCCAGCGAATGCGAGTACTGCAGCCGCCGTAAGCGCGGTGAGACTCAGGCCCTTCCCGGCCCAGCCCTTTGCGGATCGAATCATCTGTGATTCCTTTCGTTGTGTTTTCGGGTTAGACCCGAACGTGCGAGACGTAGTGAGCGGGAGCTCACGGAACTGAACTTAAGCAGCGAGGAAGGTTGGGGCTAGAAGCGAGGCGAGATCGTCGCCTATACGTGATCAGTGCCCGTCGTGAGGGCGGTGAGGCTGTCGAATTTCGCGACAGCCGGCACATGCGCGTTGCCTGCTGCGTGATGGTACAAAGAATCCGATGAAACGCCGGTCGTGACACACGTGCGGGATTATTCAAAGCGCTCGAGCCGAGGCAAAATGCCTCGACGGATGGGCTGCTCATCGACATGACCTCCAGTGCCGAACGTCGGCGCCCGTGCCGACGCGCCCTAGCGTCGCCTATTTACTGAAACGTTGTCAATAGTTTGTTCTAACATTCTTACTTGCATCTGACCTGCACTAATGACAATGGTGGCAGTATGAGCGTTTCGCGTAGCGGTACAGCAATCTTCAATGCGGGACGCTAAACCGACTGTCATTCCTTGTCAACAGATGAAGAGCAGAGGTCCGCTCTACTTGCCGTATTTGGCCAGTCCGGAGGTGTCACCACGTGCAATGTCGGAGAACATCGCCTTGGATTTGCTGGGGTCCCACAAGACGGCAGAGCCGACCGGCGTTGGAGCACCGGTACTCGACACCGGCACGGTCAGGGTCAGCCCGTCGCCGCCAGAGATCCGCTTCATCGCGTAGGCCAGCCACAGTGCCTCCGGGAATGAGGTGTCGCGGCCAAGTTTGATGGCCTCAGCGGTTGCCATGTTGAACCTCCAGTACCGGACCGGATTGAGCACGGTGGCCGGCGAGGCAGCCTTGTCGGCAACGGCAGCCAGCATCTCGCGCTGCCGCTGGACGCGACCAAGATCACCAAGCGGATCCGCCTTACGCATCCGCACGTAGCCCAGCGCCTCGGTACCACTGAGGGTTTGGCAGCCTTTAGGCAGGTCGATGTGGCTGTCGCGGTCCTTGATCGCGTTAGGCAGGCACATCCGGATGCCGCTGAGCGCGTCGATGATGTTGACGAAGCCGCCGAATCCGATCTCCATGTAGCCGTCCATGCGTAATCCGGTGTTCTGCTCCACCGTCTGTACCAACAACTCCGGGCCGCCAAAGGCGTACGCAGCGTTGATCTTGTTCTTGCCGTGCTTGGGAATGTCGACATAGGAGTCACGCGGCACGGAGATCAGTGCCGGCTTTCCGCCTGGGGGCAGATAGACAATCATGATCGTGTCGGTACGCTGGCCACCGGTGTTGCCGGTACCCAATCGGCGCTGCTCCGCCTTCGTCAGCCCGGCCCGAGAGTCTGAGCCCACCAGCAGGAATGTCTTGCCGGGTTGATCAGCGGGTCGCTGTCCGGCGGGGGCTGCATCCACGCGGGCTATTTGAGTCCAGGCGTACGCCGGTACCCCGACAAGCCACAAGATCAGCAGCAGCAACAAGATCAACAGCATTCGGAAGAGGTTCCGGACCGGACGCCGGCGCTTCGCGGATGCCGGCCCCGACGCGCGGTTCCCTGGTCCGCGGGGGGGTCCGGCGGGTGGCACCCCTGGCCGACGGGGAGCGGTTTGGTAGCCGCTGGGACTAGGCGCGCCGTACGGGGTGCCGCCCTGCGGCGAGTACGGCGCAGAGCCCGGCGGGCTGGGCATCACCCGGGTGCGCTCTGGCTGTGCCTGCTGGGGCTCGCGGCCATACAGCCAGTCCAGATCCTCGTCCCGACTCGAAGACATATCGCAAAGGTACCTGGGCGGCTCTGGCCGGAGCCGGCGGCGGACTGAGCCCTAATCGGCGTGCCTTCAACATCGAAACGCCGACTACGCCACATACTGGCAGCGTTCTTCCCCGCTCTTCTTCCCCCGAGAGGCACTGAGTTGCCCAAGCCTCAGCAGCGAAGCGAACGCATAAAACGCCGCCGCGGCCTGACATTGCTGGCCATGACACTGGTGCTGCCTGGCTCGGCGCAGCTGGTTGCCGGCAGCCGCCGCGTTGGTCGGCTGGCACTTCGTATCTGGACGTCCCTGGGGTTTCTGGCGCTGCTGGCTGGTGTGCTGGCCCTGCTCGAACCCAAGCTGTTGCTGTCCATGATCACCTTTGGTCCGATGTTGACCGCGATCCAGATAGTGCTCATCACACTTGGCCTGGGCTGGGCTGCCCTGATGATCGACGCCTGGCGATTGGGACACCCCCAAGAGCTTGGGCGCTCGGCACAGCTCGTCTTCTCAGCACTCGGCCTGGCATTGGCCTTCACGATCTTCGGCAGCTTCATCGCAGCTGCCTCGATGGCTTCAGCACAGCATGAGTTGACGACGACGGTGTTTTCCGGCGGCGGTGATCAAACCGCCGAACAGGGCCGCATCAATATCCTGCTCATGGGCGGCGACGCAGGACGGGATCGGGTAGGACTCCGGCCGGACAGCATGACGGTCGCGAGCGTGGACACCGAGACGGGCCGGACGGTGTTGATCAGCCTGCCTCGCAATCTGCAGTCCGCACCGTTTCCGAGCTACTCACCACTGCATGCACGGTTTCCCCAAGGCTTTCACTGCGCCAATGGCTCCTGCATGTTGAACGCGGTCTACACCTATGCCTCGGAGCATCGCGATCTTTATCCAGGAGTGCACAATCCCGGTGCTCAGGCGACCAAAGAGGCGGTAGAAGGTGTTACCGGACTCAAGATCAACTACTGGACACTGATCGATCTGAAGGGTTTTGAGTCTCTGGTCGACGCAGTTGGCGGCATCACCATGGATGTCTATCGCCGGGTTCCAATCGGCGGTGGTAGCAGCAAGATCTTCGGCTACGTGCAGGCTGGAAAGAACCGGCACCTCAACGGTTACGAGGCATTGTGGTTCGCCCGCTCTCGCTCAGACTCCTCCGACTACGACCGGATGGTCCGGCAGAAGTGCGTCATGCGTGCCATGCTCAATCAGCTTGACCCGATCACCGTGTTGACCAAGTTCAACAAAATCGCGGCAGCCGGCAAGGAAGTAGTCGCGACCGATATCCCGCCCTCGGAAATCGCCACCATGATGGATCTCGCGCTCAAGGCCAAGGCTCTGCCGGTATCGAGTGCCGCCATGGTGCCTCCGTTGATCAACCCAAACTTTCCCAACTACGACGTGGTGCGCAGCACGGTCGAAAAGACCATCACCGCCTCGGAAGCGATCGATCGTCCGACGGCAGAGCCAACACCGGCAGCGGCGCCCGAGGCCACACCAAAGCCCAAGCCGGCAGCCACACCGTCTCGGGGTGCTCAGACTGACGATCTGAGTAAGGTCTGTGCGGCCTGATTGAAGAGCACAAGTATCAGCTGCGAGCGTCGGTAAATCGCGCGCCCGCCGTGCTGAGGAGGAGTGAGCAGAGGCGTTTTTTCCACGGCGAGCGACGACGAAGTAGGCGGATCAATGCGCGCGATGCGCGAGGAGCTCCAAAATAGGTTGCGTGATCTCGCTGATCGATGGCAGCGGCACCCGCTGGCCTGGTGTGTCGGTAGTCATGCCGGTGCTAAATGAGGAACGCCACCTTGAGGCCGCTGTTTGCCGGGTGCTCGACCAGGAGTATCCCGGTGACCTGGAAGTGATCATCGCCGTAGGCCCGAGCAGCGACCGTACCCGCACCATCGCCGACAATCTTGCGGGGACAGATCCGCGAATTCGCGTAGTCGACAACCCGGCCGCCCGTACGCCGACAGCGCTGAATCTGGGCATTGCAGCCTCCCAGCACAAGATCATCGTGCGTGTCGACGGACACGGTGAACTCACCGAGGGCTATATCAAAAGAGCCGTCGAACTGCTCGACGAGACCGGTGCCGCGAATGTGGGCGGTGTTATGGACGCACAGGGAACGACACCGTTCGAGGAGGCAGTGGCCGTCGCGTACACGACGCGACTTGGACTGGGCGGTGGAGCATTCCATCTCGTCGGTTCGCCGGCAGCCGAGGCGGAGACCGTATTTCTCGGCGTTTTTCGCAAGGACGCCCTGATTGCGGTGGGCGGCTTCGACGAGACCATGCACCGCGCACAGGATTGGGAGCTGAACTATCGCTTGCGCACCAGCGGTCACAAGATCTGGTTCTCTCCAGAGCTGCGGGTGACCTACCGCCCGCGATCTAGCCTGCCGGCTTTGATGAAGCAGATGTATGAGACCGGTAAGTGGCGTCGTGAGCTTGTGAGGCGCCATCCGGAGACCGCGAACGCTCGCTATCTGGCCCCACCGCTCGCATTGCTGGGTGTGCTGGGCGGCTCGCTTCTAGGACTGCTGGGTGTTGTCTTCGATTCCCGGCTGATGCGAGCCGGTTTTCTTGCGCCAGTTGGATATCTCGCGCTGATCACGGGTGGTTCGTTGGCCACCGCCCGACGGATACCCGCGGCAGCTCGGCTGCGACTACCTCTGGTGTTGGCGGCGACTCATCTCGCATGGGGAGCTGGCTTCTTGATTGGCCGAGCGTCCTCCCGGTAGTGGAGGGCCTCGCCTGGCTGTGGCACACTCGATCCTGTTCCGCATTGCGGCACGCTGTTCGTATGCATAGGAGTTTCGATCTCGGTGACGTCAACTGAGCTGGACCACGGGCGGTCCCTGGTGGGGTCGGTGCTCCGAGCAATGCGGCTGTTGGATCTGTTCGATCGCGGCCGGCCAGAGATGTCGCTGGCTGAGTTTGCCCGCCGGAGCGGGTACTCGAAGTCGACGACCTACCGACTGCTTATCACCCTGGTCGAGGCGGGGTGGCTGGAGCGCAGTCCTGGCAACGGATTTCGGCTGACGATCAAGGCGTTTCAGGTCGGCAGTGTCCTCGTCGACAGCCTGGAGTTGCGGCGCGAGGCGGGACCGATCATGGCCAAAATGGTGGCTGAGCTCGACGAAGCGGTTTACCTGGTTGTCGCCGCCGGGACGCGTGCTGTGTGTCTGGAGCGTGTCGACGGCGGGCAGGGGGTGCGAATGGCGGACCTGTATGTCGGGGGATCGCAGCCACTGAACCTAGGAGCTGCGCCCCGCGCGTTGTTGGCGTTCGACGAGGACAGGCTGTTGCCTTCCTTGCTGGAGGAGGGTCTGAGCCGGAGGACTGAGCACAGCCTCGTCGATCCTACAGATCTGCGGAGCGATCTGGCTGAGACGCGACGCCGCGGCTATACCGTTTCCGACGAGGACGTGACGCTAGGCATTGCAGCCATCGGAGCCCCAATTCTCGGTACTGACGGCGTTGCCCTCGCGGCCCTTAGCTTCGGCGGCCTACGCCAGAACATCTTGCCACCGAAACGAAGACAGGTGCTTTGCCTGTTGCACGCTTGCGAAGAGCTCTCGACGCGACTGGGCTACTGGCAGCGAGATGACCTCTGGCCCGCCGGAAATCACCTCACTGATAGTCCTGCCTCTACGGCTGACTGAGTCAGTGAGCTGAACCTCCACGTCCCTGTTTGTTTTTCGCACAGGTCAAGGTGGGTATACGGCACTGTTTTGAAGCCCGCTAGACCTTCATTTTCACCTGTTGACAGCTCATGATTGTCAGGTCTAGCGTGCCGCATAGTAGAACGCTGTACCGCGTGGCGGAACGGCCCATGCCGTTCGGGGGACTGCGAGGCGAGGGGCATGGAACGCGCCGTCCGGATTCCCAAAGGAGAGTCGCCATGTCGACTACGCACGGGGCTAATGCCCATTCGAATGTCCCGGTCGGGCGGGCCGCGACCGGAGACTACACCGGCTACCTGATCAAGTTGACAGTAATTTCCACGTTGGGTGGGTTGCTGTTCGGCTACGACACAGGTGTCATCTCCGGCGCGCTGCCATTTTTGAAGAAGGATTTGAACCTGTCGGATTTGCAGGAGGCGAGCGTCGTCAGCGCGCTGCTCTTCGGCGCCATGATCGGAGCTTTGATCGGCGGCAAGCTATCCGACGCTTTGGGCCGCAAGGGCGCTCTGCGGTTCTGCGCCATCGTGTTCTTTATTGGTGCGTGTGGCACCGCCCTAGCGCCGTCGTTCGGGGTCATGCTGCCCGCTCGCATCATCCTTGGAATCGCGGTGGGTGCTGCGGCCGCCACGGTACCTGTGTATTTGGCAGAGATGGCGCCGGCTCATCGCCGCGGCCGAATGGTGACGATAAATGAGTTGATGATCGTTGGTGGTCAGTTCTTGGCCTTCGCCATCAATGCGCTTATCAACGCCCTGTTTGGCGGCGCGAGCGTTTGGCGCTGGATGCTGATTGTCGCGGCCATTCCGGCGATCGCACTGTTCATCGGCCTCTTCTTCTTGCCCGAGTCTCCGCGGTGGTACGCGGTGCGAGGGCGGCTCGACGACGCCAAGCGCGTTCTCCACCTCAGCCGGCCTCCGGAAGAGGCGGCCGAGGAATACAAGGTTGTCGCGACGCACGCCCAACGGGATGTCTCTGAGGACAAGGGCGCGGCGCTCCGTGACCTCCGGTCATATGCCTGGATGCGTCGGTTGTTGTGGATCGGGATTGGCCTGGCCATCGTGCAGCAGGCGACCGGGATCAACACTGTGAACTATTACGCGCCCACGATCCTGGAGTCAGCGGGTGTCGGAACCAGCGCGGCGCTGATACTCACAATCGCCGTTGGTGTCGTGGGCGTCGGAGGAACCATTCTCGGTATATATCTACTGGGCCACATAAACCGACGTCCGTTGGTGATGACCGGTTTCATTGGAGTGGCGGCAGGCCACTTGATTCTCGCCCTGATGTTCCTGCTTCCAGAGTCCCAGACTCGGGCCTACCTCATCCTCCTGGGGATGCTGGTCGTAGTGTTCTTCGTGCAGACCTTCATCGGCACACTGATCTGGTTGCTGCTGTCTGAGATCTTCCCGATGACAATCCGTGGCTTCGCGATGGGCACGGCCGTGTTCATTTTGTGGACCACGAACACGATCATCTCTTTCGTCTTCCCACTGCTGGTAGGGGCGCTGGGTGCGACGCTGACGTTCGGCTTGTTTACGATCGTCAATGCGATCTCGCTCCTGTTCGTCTGGAAGTTCTGTCCAGAGACTCGTGGCCGGACACTGGAGGAGCTCGAGGACGACTTCCGCGAGCACGATGCTGCGCATCTCGTCCATACGCCTCCGGCAGGCGTTTACGGCTCATGATTCGGGTCGCTGTGGACGGCTCTTCGCGGATTGACACTATGTCTTAACAAAGTTAGGGTGACTCATGCCGCTGGTGCGTATCGATGTCCAGAAAGGGCGTACGCCGGAGGAGCTCCGTAGGTTGGCCGACACTGTCCAAGACGTCATGCTCGATGTCTTTGCGGCTCCGCCGGGTGATCGATACCAGATCATTACCGAGCATGCCGAGGGCCAGATCATCGCTGAAGACACCGGCCTTGGCCTAGAGCGTACGAACGGCATCGTGATCATCCAGATCTTTCAGCAAGGAAGATCAACTGAACAGAAGGTGGCCGCGTACGCTGAGCTAGCCAAGCGACTGGAGGCCGACTGTGGTGTGCGACCAGAAGACTTGATCATTTCGGTGATGGCGAACCGGCACGTCGATTGGTCGTTCGGTCTCGGCCAGGCACAGTTCTTGGACAGCACCCTGACATCAGTGGTCAAGCCGGACGCTTTGTCTGGACAAAGTCTTGACAGCAATAGGGGAGAACAATACGTTGCTGAGAGAGCCACAATGCGGCCAGATCTTGATCTTGATCTCAAAGGAGAGCGATGACCAGCGATCCTCAAGACCGTCCGGATGCACAAGGTGAGCCGCCCCTGGATGTGCTCACATTTGGTCGCAGTGGCGTCGACATCTATCCGTTGCAAGTCGGCGTTGGACTTGAGGACGTCAAGACATTTGGCAAATACCTTGGGGGCACCACGGCCAACGTAGCCGTGGCGGCCGCTCGACTTGGACGGAAGGCGGCCATCATTACCGGAGTAGGTGATGATCCTTTCGGCAGGTACGTGCGCAAGGCACTTCGTGAGCTGAATGTCGATGATCGTTACGTCGTGACGAACACCGAATATGCAACTCCGGTGACATTCTGCGAGATCTTTCCACCCGACAATTTCCCGCTGTGGTTTTACCGCAAGCCGTCCGCGCCCGACATGCAGGTCAGACCATCGGACATCAACTTCGATGCAGTACGCGGAACTCGGCTGATGTGGCTGTCGGTAACCGGTCTTAGCGAGGAGCCAAGCCGCGAGTCGCACTTCGCGGTCTTGGATGCTCGGGCGCGCAAGCAGTTCACCGTACTTGATCTTGATTACCGTCCGATGTTCTGGGATACCCCGGCGCACGCCACCGAACAGGTGCAGCGCGCTCTGCCGCAGGTGACGGTCGCGGTCGGCAATCGTGAGGAGTGCGAGGTGGCAGTCGGGGAAACCGAGCCTGAGGAGGCTGCGAATGCGCTGCTCGACGCAGGCGTGGAGCTGGCGATTGTCAAACAGGGACCTAAGGGTGTGCTAGCCAAGACCAGAAGTGAACGTGTCGAGTCGCCACCGATTCTGATTCGACCGCTCAACGGCCTCGGCGCGGGTGATTCCTTCGGCGGCTCTCTGTGTCACGGCTTGTTGGCGGATTGGCCGCTGGAGAAGGTGCTGCAGCACGCCAATGCCGCTGGCGCGATCGTCGCCTCCCGGCTGGAGTGCTCGACCGCTATGCCGACCGCCGCGGAGATCGAAACCCTGCTCGACGGTGGCGATCCCAACGAGCATCTCGCAGATTCCCTGGCTGTCCACTTCGAGACGGCGAGCACTCGATGAGCACCGCGACCGACGCTACGTCGGAAACCCAGTTCGCGAGCTCGATCGGCGAGCTCAATGAGATTCGAAGCCGTCAACCGCAACGCATCAAGCAACTCCTCAGTGCTCGGCGCAAGCGAGAACTGTTCGGGCCTGACGGCAAGTTGATGATCATTGCGTGTGATCATCCAGCACGGGGCGCTATCGGCGCGGGGGGCAAGGCAACCGCTATGGCGAGCCGGACGGAGCTGCTGGACCGGCTCGTGACCGCGCTGACCCGTCCGGGTGTGGATGGCCTGCTCGCCACCGCTGACATCGCCGAGGACCTGCTGATGCTTGGCGTCTTGGAGGAAAAGCTGGTGTTCGCCTCCATGAACCGGGGCGGCCTACAAGGCGCAGTCTTCGAGATGGATGATCGCAACACCGGATACGACGTACCGGGGACCGTCGAGGCGGGGTTCGAGGGTGCGAAGATGCTGCTCCGGATTGATCTTGAGGACCCGGGCACGGTGGCCACTCTGGAGCGATGCGGCCAGGCAGTGACTGAGCTCAATCGTGCTGAGCTGATTGCGATGGTGGAGCCCTTCATGACCAGTCGCTTTGACGGCAAGATTACCGTCGACCTGTCCCCGGAGGCCGTGATCAAATCAGTGCACATTGCCCAGGGCCTTGGCGCATCGAGTGCGTACACCTGGATGAAATTGCCAGTGGTGCACGAGATGGAACGGGTGATGGAGGCGACGACGCTGCCAACGTTGCTGCTTGGCGGCGACCCCGACAGCGCGCCGGACGAGACCTACGCCGCCTGGCAGGCGGCGCTTGCACTGCCGTCGGTACGCGGGCTGGTGCTCGGACGCACCATGCTCTATCCGGCCGATGACGATGTTGCAAAGGCAGTCGATACCGCCGTCTCGCTTGTCCGGTAACGACGATGGATTCCCGCTACCTGCTTCAGTCCGACTCGACAGGCTTGGGTTCGTACCAGGTCGAGGTGACTCCGGAGTCCGCGGGCTGGGGCTATTCCTCCCTCAAGATCATTTCCATGCGGGCAGCGGGAAGCCATCGCTTCGAGACAGGTTCGGACGAGATGATCGTGCTGCCACTGAATGGGTCGGTCGTGGTCCAGGTCGATGACATGGACTGCGAACTGAAGGGCCGTTCTTCGGTCTTCGAGGGCCCAACTGATCTTGTATACGTCGGCACCGGCAAAACGGTGACTTTGCGATCGGCGGAAGGCGGGCGGTTCGCGCTCTGCGGAGCACGTACCGAATCAGCACGTCCAGTCCGTTATCTCTCGGCATCCGAGGTGCCGCTCGAGCTACGGGGCGCCGGCCAATCCAGCCGCCAGGTGCGTAACTTCGGCACCCCGGGATCACTTGATGCTTCCAAGATCATCGCCTGCGAGGTGATCACTCCAGCTGGGAACTGGTCGTCCTATCCGGCTCACAAGCACGACGAGTCGACTGACACCGAGTCCGCACTGGAGGAGATCTACTACTTCGAGATCGCTGCTGGGCCGGGCGGCCAACCCGGCTTCGGATTCATGCGGACCTCGTCCTCGCCAGGCCATGACATTGAGCTCTTGGAAGAAGTTCATGATCGAGACACGGTGCTGGTGCCGCATGGTTGGCATGGCCCCTGCGCCGCGGCGCCGGGTTTCGACATGTACTACTTGAATGTCATGGCCGGACCGGGTGCCGAACGGGCCTGGAAGATCACCGACCATCCCGACCAGGCGTGGGTTCGCGACACCTGGGAAACTCAATCCGTCGACCCGAGACTCCTTTCGGAGACCGTCTAGGAGGCTTGAGATGTCAGAAAAAATCCGCCTTACTGTGGCGCAAGCGCTAGTGAAATTCCTCAGCGCCCAATATTCAGAATCCGACGGCGAGGAGCAGAGGCTCTTCGCCGGCTGTTTTGGAATCTTCGGACATGGAAACGTCGCCGGCATCGGCCAGGCCTTACTTCAGGCCGAGCTTGAAGAACCTGAGTCGTTGAAGTACATCCTTGGTCGCAATGAGCAGGCGATGGTCCACACGGCCGTCGCGTACGCCCGGATGAAGGACCGCCGACAGACCTATGCGGTTTCCACAAGTGTTGGCCCCGGCGCTACCAACATGCTGACCGGTGCGGCGCTCGCCACCATCAATCGACTGCCTGTCTTGTTGCTGCCCGCCGACACCTTCGCCGACCGAAGCGCATCGCCGTTGCTCCAGGAGCTTGAGCTGCCCGGCTCGGGCGATGTCACAGTGAACGACGCCTTCCGTCCGGTGTCCAGGTACTTCGACCGCATCTGGCGACCCGAGCAATTGCCGGGGGCGCTGCTCGCGGCCATGCGAGTCCTGACGGATCCGGCCGAGACCGGCGCAGTGACACTCTGCTTCCCACAGGACGTGCAGGCGGAAGCGTACGACTGGCCTCCAGAATTGTTCGAGAAACGCGTTTGGCACATAGCCCGGCCACTGCCGGAGCAATCGATGCTCCAGGCCGCCGCAGAGATCATCAGGTCGGCGGAGCGGCCGCTGATAGTCGCGGGTGGTGGAGTCACCTATTCGCGGGCGCAGGATGCGCTCGCGGCCTTCTGCGAGGCGACTGGGATCCCCGTCGGGCAGAGCCAAGCAGGCAAGGGAACCCTGGTGTACGACCACCCGCAGTGCCTCGGAGCTATCGGCTCCACTGGCACTACAGCGGCCAATGCGGTTGCCGCAGAAGCCGATGTCGTGATCGGGATCGGCACCCGCTACTCCGACTTCACGACGGCGAGCCGGACGGCCTTCCAAAACCCCGACGTACGGTTCGTCAACATCAATGTCGCCGGAATCGACGCGATCAAGAACGCCGGGCTTGTCGTACAAGCGGATGCGCGCGAGAGCCTTACCGCCTTACTGCCATTGCTCGATGGATATCGGGTCAACGAGGACTACATCAGGACATACACCGAGTTGGACGCCGAATGGGACGACATAGTACAGAAGGTTTACCTGCCGGCGACTCCCAATGCCGGCGCCGACGGCCTGCTCACCCAGAACGAAGTGATCGGCATGGTGAACGAGCTGTCCGATGCGCGCGACGTTGTGGTGTGTGCAGCCGGCTCGATGCCAGGTGATCTTCATAAGTTGTGGCGGACCCGCGACCCGAAGGGTTACCACGTGGAGTACGGATACTCCTGTATGGGTTACGAGGTCGCCGGCGGACTCGGCATACGCCTGGCCTGCCCGGACCGCGACGTCTTTGTCATGGTCGGCGACGGCTCATACCTGATGATGGCTACCGAGCTGGTGACTGCGGTCCAAGAAGGCATCAAGATCATCACCGTCCTGGTGCAGAACCACGGTTATGCCTCGATTGGCTCGCTGTCGGAGTCATTGGGCTCCCAGCGCTTTGGAACCAAATACCGTTATCGGAATCCCGAGACCGGTCGACTGGACGGCGAAAAGCTCCCCGTTGATCTTGCTGCGAATGCTGCCAGCCTCGGCGTGGAGGTGATCAAAACCACTACTGCCGGTGAGTTCGCCGAGGCGGTCAAGGCTGCCAAGTCCGCGGATCACAGCATCGTGATCTATGTGGAGACCGATCCCCTGATCGGCGCCCCTGACTCGAAGTCATGGTGGGACGTCCCGGTGAGCGAAGTTTCACGTCTCGAGTCGACGCAGCAAGCTCGCAAGACATACGAGGAGCACAAGGCCACTCAGAAATTGTTTTTGTAAAGGAGATTTCGTGTCATCCATGATCACGATAGGCACGGCCCCGGACTCGTGGGGCGTCTGGTTTCCTAGCGATCCTGAGCAAGTGCCTCCCGATGTGTTTCTGCACGAGGTGGCCGAGGCCGGCTACGAGTGGATCGAGCTGGGCCCCTATGGCTATCTGCCTTCCGACGCGGCGAAGTTGTCCGAGCAGCTCGACGAATATGGGCTTGGAGTGCTGGCAGGCACGGTGTTCGAGCATCTGCATCGGTCTGACTCGTGGGACGACGTGTGGACCCAAGTGACCAACGTCGCCGCGCTGACGCAAGCTGTCGGAGGCAAGCACATCGTCGTGATCCCGGACGTGTGGCGCCATCACAAGACGGGGGAGCCCGTTGAGAACCGCGATCTGACTGGGGAGCAGTGGAAACAGAAGACGAGCGGACTGGATGAGCTCGGTCGGAGGATTCTTTCCGAGTACGGACTGCATGTGCAGTTCCACTCCCATGCAGACAGCCACGTCGGCTACCAGCCAGACATCGAGCGCTTTCTGGAATCGACCAATCCGGACTGGGTGAACCTCTGCTTCGACACCGGCCACATTGCCTATTACGGCGGCGACTGCCTGGAGTTGATCGAGAAGTATCCCGATCGCATCGGTTATTTGCACCTCAAGCAGGTCAATCCCCAGGTCATTGAGCAGGTGTTGGACAAGGACCTTTCGTTCCCGGAGGCCGTACGCATGGGCGCAATGATCGAGCCACCGTTGGGTGTTCCGGAGATGCCTGCCCTGCTGGAGGCGGTGTCGGCCTTAGACCGAGACATTGACGGCATCATCGAACACGACCTCTATCCCTGTTCGCCGGATCTGCCGCTGCCCATTGCCAAGCGGACTAAGGCGTATCTGAGTTCCTGCAGTAATGCCAACATCGAGTTTCGGAGGCAGCTATGAGCGATGACCTGAAAATCGCCGTTCTTGGGGTCGGGATGATGGGCTCCTTCCATGTCGACGCACTGAGCAAACGGGTGCGTGGCGCCACAGTGACGGTCGTCAACGACTACTTGGCCGACAAGGCGGCCGAAGTCGCTGAACAAGTCGGGGCCCGTGTCGAGGATGATCCGATCGCGGCCATCAACGATTCAGAGGTGGATGCGGTGCTCATCGCGTCCCCGGGTGACGCCCACGCGGCGCAGCTCAATGCGTGCCTTGACCGGGGTGTCCCGGTGCTGTGTGAGAAGCCCCTAACGACTGATATCGCCTCGGCCTATGCGATCGTGCAGAAGGAGAAGGCGCTCGGCAAGCAACTGATCCAGGTCGGCTTCATGCGGCGCTTCGATCCGGAGTACGCCGAACTGCGGAAGTTGATCTCCGATGGCGGTCTCGGCAAGCCTCTCATGGTGCACTGCATCCATCGCAATCCCGCGGTTGGTGATCATTTCAACTCTGAATTCATGATCAGGGACTCGGTGGTCCACGAGGTCGATTCAGTTCGGTTCCTGCTGGGTGAGGAGCTCACCAGTGTCGAAGTGATCAAGGGCGCTGCCACCGGCAATGCGCCGCACGGCGTCCACGACCCGATGTTGGTGATCTTCGAGACCGAGTCGGGTGCGATTGTCACCGTTGAGAGTTTTGTTCGGACGGGCGTGGCGTACGAGGTACGGACCGAGGTCGTGGGCGAGACGGGCAGCGCCTTCATCGGCCTAGACCAGAACCTCCAGCTCAAGTCCACCGATGGTCGGTGGGGCGGCAAGATCACCCCAAGCTTCGTGGAACGTTTCGGCCAGGCGTACGACATCGAGCTGCAACGCTGGGTGGACGCAGCAAAGGCGGGAACGATCGATGGCGCGAGCGCCTGGGACGGCTATGCCGCAGTTGCCGTCTGTGAGGCCGGCGTTCAAGCGCTCCGGAGTGGGGCGAAGTTCCACGTGCACCTCGCTGGCGGCAGTGTCGCGGCCATTGAGCCCGAGGAGCCGCACGCCGGAATTCAGGCACCCGACCTAGAGGGAGCGTGGCCGTGAAACTTGCACTCGACCCTCAGATGTTCTTCTCGAGCAGCTCGGTCTACGAGTTGCCCGACATTGTGGCGAATCTCGGCTATGACTGGATGGAGCTCTCGCCGAAGGCTGACTTCGTTCCGTTCTTCAAATACCCACGGATCGACGACCCCGGTGTCAAGAAACTCAAGAAGATCGCTTCCGATGCCGGGGTCGGCGTCGCATCGGTGCTACCGGTGCTGCGCTGGTCCGGTCCGGACGAAGATCAGCGGCAGGCCGCCGTACGGGCCTGGAAGCGAGTCATCCAAATCACAGTCGACCTCGGGGTTGATGTGATCAACTCAGAATTCAACGGCAGGCCTGAGGCTCCCGAGACGGCCGAAGCTCAGTTCTTGAAGTCCATGGATGAGCTGTTACCGATCTTCGAACGCGAAGGTGTGCAGCTGATCCTTGAGCCGCACCCCGATGACTTCATCGAGGACGGGCTGGAAGCGGTGAACATGATCCGGGGCTTGAACAAGGACTGGATCGGCTTCCTCTATTGCACTCCGCATGCCTTTCATCAGGGCCACGATCCGGCGACGATCATCGAGGCGGCTGGTGACAAGGTTCGCTACGTGCACCTGGCTGACGCGTGGAACCATCTCACCTCGAACGGACTGCGCTACATCTCTAATCCGCCGGGCAATCCAGTCCGGGTGCATCAGCACATGGAGATGGGCATGGGAGAGGTCGACTACGACGCAGTCTTCGCCGCACTCGCCTCCGTCGGGTTCGATGGAGTGATCAGCAGCTGTGTCTTCGGCTGGGAGGAAGACGCCCGCGGCGTATCGGAACGCCAACGGGACAAGGCACTCGCCTTGATCGACAAGCACTTCGGCTCCGAAACGGCTGGGAACGTCCGGTCGAGCAAGATCACCAGCTAAGCGTGATCATCAGACAGCAAAGTAGCAGCAATATCAGATAGGAAGGCCGACTATGGCAACCACGCTTCACCACTGGAAGGCCGGAGAAGTCTTCGAGGGCAACAGCGGGCGCTTCTCCGACGTCACCAACCCGGCAACCGGCGAGGTCACCGCACAGCTCGCCCTCGCTTCCGAAGACGATGTCAATGAAGTCGTCGCTGCGGCGAAGGCGGCATTTCCCCGTTGGCGAGACCTGTCCCTGACCAGGCGTACGCAGGTGCTCTTCCGTTTCCGCGAACTGCTGAATGAGCAGAAGAAGGAGTTGGCGGCGATCATCACCTCCGAGCACGGCAAGGTGCTCTCGGACGCGCTCGGCGAAGTCACACGTGGTCAGGAGGTCGTTGAGTTCGCTTGCGGTCTACCCCATTTGATCAAGGGCGGCTTCACCGAGAACGCCTCCACCAAGGTCGACGTGCACTCCACACGCCAGCCGCTAGGGGTAGCCGGGATCATCTCGCCATTCAACTTTCCTGCGATGGTGCCCATGTGGTTCTATCCGATTGCGATTGCTGCCGGCAACACTGTGGTGCTGAAGCCGAGTGAGAAGGTGCCGACGGCCGCGCTCTGGATGGCCGAATTGTGGAAGGAGGCCGGACTTCCCGATGGCGTGTTCAACGTTCTGAATGGGGACAAGGTGGCTGTGGATGGGCTGCTAACACACCCCGATGTGGAGTCGATTTCCTTTGTGGGGTCTACTCCGATCGCCAGGTACATCTATGAGACCGGGACAAGTCACGGCAAGCGTGTGCAAGCTCTGGGTGGTGCGAAGAATCACGCGCTGGTACTGCCTGACGCTGATCTTGATCTTGCCGCTGACCAGGCCATCAACGCTGGCTTCGGCTCGGCGGGGGAGCGTTGCATGGCTATATCTGTGTTGCTGGCGGTTGGCGACATCGCCGACGAGCTGGTATCCAAGATCAAGGAACGCGCCCTGAGTCTGCGGACAGGTGATGGCACCAGAGGCTGTGATATGGGCCCGATAGTCACGGCACAGGCCCAGCAGCGCATATCCGGTTACATCGACGCTGGCGAAGCGGCCGGTGCAACCTTGGTGGTGGATGGACGCGACCCTGAGGTCGATGCCGAGGGCAACGGATTCTTCGTCGGACCGACGCTCTTTGATCATGTAACTCCCGACATGAGTATCTACAAAGATGAGATCTTTGGGCCGGTGCTGTCGGTAGTTCGGGTCGATAGCTACGAAGAAGGCGTGCAGCTGATCAACGACAACCCGTATGGGAACGGCACGGCGATCTTCACCAACGATGGCGGTGCAGCCCGGCAGTTCCAGTACGAGGTGAAGGTCGGCATGATCGGCATCAACGTGCCGGTTCCGGTGCCCATGGCCTATTACTCGTTCGGCGGCTGGAAGAACTCGCTGTTCGGTGATACTCACGCTCACGGCGTCGAGGGTTTCCACTTCTTCACCCGCGGCAAGGTGGTTACCTCACGCTGGCTGGACCCAAGCCACGGCGGTTTGAACTTGGGATTCCCGCAGAACGTCTGAGGCATCGCCGGCAACCTGGTCTTTGATCGAGCTCTACAAAAGTCCCAATGGCGAGTACCGCTGGCGGCTGAAGGCCACCAACGGACAAGTCATCGCGACTGGTGGCGAGGGTTACTCAAGCAAGGCGGCAGCTCAAAACGGCATCGCGTCTGTGAAGCGCGCGGCAGCAGACGCCTCTGTCGAAGAGGTTTGACCTTCAGCTGAGGCCCGCCGTTCGGGTTCAGGCAGCTCGTCCTGTTGGTAGTGGTTCGTCGATGCATCGATAGCGGTCGTCAGTAGGCATGGTCCAGTCGACTCCATCATGATCACGGAGCGCGGCGAGCCAGGCGAACGTCTTTCCGCGATGGTGTCGTCGGCAGAACGGGTCCATGTTTTTGCCGCAGGTTGCTCCCTTTGGCACCGGGTCGTGATGATCAAGGTCGCATCGATCGGCGGGTACCGTGCAGGTGGGGAAGCGGCAAGTGCCGGCCCTGATCTTGATGGCTTCCGCTAATCGGGCCGACGGGTAGCGCCCGAGTTCGGTCACATCGAGCAGACGGCCCTGGTTGTCGGTGAGCAGTCGGGTGAACAACACCTCAGTGCGGCTGTCGTGGTCGAGGGCTTTAGCGATCTGGTCGCGCAAGATCTCGCCAGGAATGAAACCGGAGCGGTCGGCGAGTTCACCAGGTGCTTCGCTGGCGCCGAGCAGGCTAGCAAGCGGCACTACGACACCGATCCGTTGCACCTTGGGCTGCTTGATCAGCTTGCGTGCGGTGCTCGAGGTCTTCTGTGGTGTGGCATCGATCGGTTCGCCGATCGGCTCACCGTCCCGGTCGATGGGTTGCAGGTGGGTGCCGAGCACTTCGCCGGTGTCGGGATCAATGTGCTCCACCTCCAACCAATCCGTCTTCTCCTCCACGGCGACATCGGAGTTGCCCCTGCTGTCCCCCTCGGCGTCGTCCGGTTGGTCGAAGGCAAATCTGCTGAGGAGCAGATCGGCGAACAGATCAGAACGGCGTTGCTGCTCGCTGCGCGGGTCGTCGGCCCCGAGGCTCCGGGCGGTGGCGGCGAGCATGGAATCTATAGCGGCGGCATCAACTGCGGAGACTTCGCCAGTGACATAGCCCATACCGTCCGCGCCCTGCACTACAGTGACGCGGCGTTCGGCCAGGGCGCGGCGGTGCCGTTCGGCAAACGCGAGCGGTTCCAGCTGCACGACGAGCCGGAGCAGCCAGACGCTGAGTTGTTTCGGTGATCGTGTCTGGGCCGCATCGACCGCCTTGTCGTCGATAGCGGCAAGGGTGGCGGCTTCGGTGACACGCCGGGCCACCCGATCGATCACCCGGATCTGCTCAAGATCAACTTCACCGCGCTGAAACGCATCCCAGACCGTAGGTAAATCGCCGGCCACTCGACGGCTGCGAGCTAGCAGGCAGCGGACCGGGTAGGGCTGATCCCGAAGCATCAGGGCGAGTTCATCGGCCACGAATTCACCCGGTTTGGTCCGGGTGTGTTGCCGGGCGCCAAATCCAACTCGTGCGGCCATGTCCTCGGCGATGCGGCGATCAGCGTACTGAATTGCCGCCTCCGCCAGCCGTGCCATTGCGGCAGCCGCCTCGCGGCGCGCATCGCTTACTGCCTCCCGCGCCTCAAATGTGGCGTCGCGGTCGTCCCCCGTCATGAATTCATCATCACAGTAGCCACTGACACTTTTCGAACGTATGAGCGAAATCAGTGTGAGCTCAGCCACGTCGTGCGAGCGGGATGCCTCAAGTGATTGCGCGCTCCGCCTCAGCGATCCCGGCCAACTTATCGACAGTGCCACCGATGACTAGGACCGATGATCCACCGGTGCAAAGCGCTGTGACAATGCCGTCCCGGCAGGTAACCCATGGATCACTGACTCGGACTACGCGCCGCGCCGGCGCATCATCGACCTTGAGCAGATCCGTTTGGCTCAAGCTCCGCTCCCCGTCCACCCAAGCCGCGGAGTCTGCCTCGGGCGGTGGACCCGAGTACCTATCAGCATGACTGCGGACTTCAATCGAATAGTCGTGTACGCCCGGTGGCAGTGCCTCAGTGAAGCCGAAACCTAGCGGGTGAAGTGCACAGGCGTACACCTCTGGTGCTTCGTAGCCTTGCCATCGTCTCCCCGTCACCACGGCAGCTGCATTGGGCGGGTCCGTGAGGTCTACAGCCAGTCCAACCTGCCAACAGACCAGCTCCCACACCGCGGTAAGCCAATGGCCCGGCGCCTCGAGGGCGAGCGGCAGGCTGATGACATCGCCGGGCTCGACAGCCAGTTCATCAACCAGCAAGTTTGAGGTCTTGTCCACCCAGTTGCTGAAGCTGATTGCTGAGAGTTCGGTGCGCTCCCCGGAAGCGAGATCGTAATAGGTAAGGAGCGGCGCGGATCCGTTGGTTCCGACGCGTTGTCGCAGTCGCTCGGCGAGGAGTGCGCTCATAGCCGCCAGCGTAGGAGCAACACAGGCTACGCCAGTCGCACGACGCCGCTAACCTTTCCGCATGCGTTACGTGCTGATCATGGCCGGTGGATCGGGAAAGCGGCTCTGGCCGCTGTCTCGGCAAGACATGCCCAAGCAGTTGCTGCGCGTGGTCGGCGGCAAGAGCCTGCTGCGCATCGCGTACGAGCGCCTGGACGGCATTGTGCCGCCCGATCAGGTGTTGGTATGTACCGGTGCCGACTATGCCGACACCGTTGCCGCGGAGCTGCCCGAGCTGAAGCCGGCCAACATTCTTGGCGAGCCTGAGGGCCGCGATTCGCTGAATGCAGTCGCCTGGCCCGCGGCTGTCCTCGCCGCTCGCGATCCCGATGCGGTCATCGCGGTGGTGACTGCCGACCACATCATGCATCCAGCTGACGCTTTCCAGCACGCGGTGATCGAGGGCTTCGAGGTGGCGGAGAGCGCCGAGGACTTCCTGGTGACATTTGGAGTAGTGCCGACCGGTCCGCACACCGGGTATGGGTACCTCCGGCGGGGCGAAACGATCCCGGGCCATTCAGACGTGTTTTCAGTGGTCGAGTTCAAGGAGAAGCCCGACCGCAGTACGGCTGAGGAGTACCTGGCGTCCGGTGAGTACTGGTGGAACTCCGGCATGTTCGTCTGGCGAGCCCGTACCTTCCTTGATCAACTCAACCTGCTGCAGCCCAAGACCCATGATGCAGTCCTCGAGTTGGCCGCGGCGCCCTACCGTCTGTCAGAGATCTATCCGGAGTTGCTCAAGATCAGCGTCGACTACGCCGTCATGGAGCCGGTCTCGCGGGGCGAGGGGGGTGCGCGTGTCGCAGCGGTCCGGTTGCCGATTACTTGGCACGACGTCGGCGGCTTCGCAGCTCTCGGCGACCACCTGCCCCGCGACGAACACGGCAACGCCACCCATGGCGTCTCAGTGCTGGTAGATGCGCGGGACAACTTGGTGATCAACAACGCCGAGGACGGTCGGGTGGTCGCGGTCGTCGGACTTACTGACACCGTGATCGTGCAGACGCGACAGATAACTTTGGTGTGTCCGATCTCTGAGGCCGAACGGATCAAGGAGCTGGTTGCCGAGGTAACGGCCCAGCTCGGTGGCGACTACGCATAACTGGCGGCGAGCTCTCGACCGCTAGGCACCACTTGGCTCTGGAGAGTTGGCCACCGGGTACTTGGCCATGAAGTCCTTGATCGCCGCTCCGCTGACTTCGGTGCAGGCCTGCCGAACACCTCGCTGCGCCGCCGGGTTACCCGGGTCGTTCGGGTCGGCGGTCCAACGGGTGAGGACAATGTTCTTTCCAGCCGGGAAGCCAGCGCCGTCGGTGTCAGACCACGGTGCCGCGATGAACTTGTCCGCCGGATCGTAATCGTCACTGCCGAAGGTCTTGGCGATGCGCTGCAGGTTATCGATCTGCTTGCTTGGGGCATCGGCGCGATACCAGACAACCGTGTAGCCGTGCTCCAGATTGTGGACCAGCGTCTCTACCGCCGGGCGATCGGCTTCAGCATAGAAGTGCTTGCTGAACGGTGCCGGGCTGGGATAGTGCGCCCCCGAATCCGGAGGAGTCTGGCTGTAATTCACCTTGGTCCCCTCGGCAACGTGATCTTGATTCCCGGTGGCTTCATGCTCAGCGACTGGATCACAGCCAGCAGCTGCGATGCTGGCGCCGATGTCTTCCAGGGACGCATTGCGTACGCGATAGTCATCGATGAAGAGATAGACCGGATAAGCCAGCAGCGCTATCGCCAGCACGAGGCATATTGCTAGCAACTTGATGCTGCGGGTCCGCTGCTCCTTCTTCCGCGCGGCTTCCAAGGACGCCAGCTTGTCGCGGCGGCTCTGTGGCGCGGATGCAGCCTTCGTGGAGGCCGTACGGGTGGGCGACGTCTTCTCATCGCTCTTGGCTTTCGCCACCTGGTTACTCCTACCGATCCGTCTCAAAGAGTGGCGAGTCTATCTCGAACTGCTGAGTGCCGCCTGTCACTAAGTCGACAGACATGATGGCACGCAGTAGATCAGCAGCTTCAGGCTCCAGCCTTGCGCCGGCGAGCAGCCGAGCCGTTCGTTCCGGCGCATCGAGGGCGACCAGCTCCTCATATCGATGCTGTTGTCCGGTGGCTGCCAGCGCCGCGGCAAGCACTGCCTCTTGGCTCCCGAAGCTGAACATGTCCCTAGTGGGATCACGCAGCAGCTGCCCGGCAGAGGAGTCCCTCCCATCAACCAGCCGGCCGAGGCCACGTACCACGGCTACTGGACGTCCGCGCAGCTTGCCTTTCACCAGATCCGCGGCCGCTGCGAGCTCGTCGGCGATGGCCATCGCGGTGATCTGCAGGTCATTTCCGTACGCATCCCGGGTACCGGCGTAGTTGTCCAGAGCCCGTACCCCGCTGATGCCGATCGCATGGTCAGTCTGACCCATGCGCCACGGCCGTCCGGCGGTGTCTGAGACGACTACGCCCAGCCGGAGTCCAGTCGCAGTCACCAACCCCGTATGGACCTCCGCCGCGCTCTTATCCGGATCCCGCGGCAGCAGCAAGATCGACTCGGCCGAGACGTTCGATCGATCGATCCCGGCCGCGGCACTCGTTAACCCGCTCGGAGTACGGGTGATGCGGGTCTCGTCACGGCGGGCGACGGTGTGCCTGGTTTCGGAGGCGATCATCTCTGCGCGGCGCGCCGCCGGCTCCGTTCGGCCCTCCGCCTTGCTGATGATCTTGGACGTCACGACGACCACATCACCGTCACAAAGTGGCCCGAGAGGATCCGCATCGATCGCGGCGAGGATCACCGCTACAAGATCAGTTCCGGGTGCCACCTCCCCGATCCCCTCGGGCGCAAAGATCGTGATCACTTGCGGCTCGTGAGCCGAGCCGGAATCACCTCCTTCAGCAGGAATGATCATGATGTCGCGGACTTGATCGCGTACCTGACGAAGGCAGCGGTGCTGGCCGCATCACGCATGATCAGATCAGTGACGACGGCCTGCAAACCAGCCTGCTGGACACGCTCAACCGATCCAGCGTCAGACGTATCCATTGCCCAAGCGTCCAACACCCCACCGCGCGACCGAGCACCGTAGTGCAAACCCACCGCTGCCGCGTCCACTTCGACGCCGATCGCTGGCAGCAACCGGTGGGCCATGCCCAGCACGGGCGATCCGGAGAGGATTCCCGAGAATCCAACGACCGGCGCTGGCGTCCGGCGCAGCGCATCACGCAGCCCCGGCACGGCGAGGATCGGACCTATGGACACCACCGGGTTGCTGGGCGCCACCAAGATCAGGTCCGCCTCCCCGATCGCTTTAGTGACACCGGGCGCCGGCGCTGCGCTGTCTACGCCGACCAGCGTGATCGCGAGGGCGTCCGGCTGTGCATGCAGTCGTACCCAGTACTCCTGAAAGTGCACTGCTTGCAGCTCATCTGGCGCCTCAGGATTCGCAATCGTGACATGGGTCTCCACTCGATCGTCAGTCATTGGAAGCAGCCTGAGCCGGTCATCGTTGGCCAGCCAGCGGGTGCACAGGGCTGCTGTGACTTCCGACAGTGAATAGCCGGCGTTCAGCAGCTGTGTCCGTACCAGATGGGTGCCTATATCGCGATCACCGAGTGAGAACCAGATCGACTCGATGCCATAGGCGTCGAGTTCGTCCATGATGCGCCAGCTTTCGTCTTTCCGCCCCCAGCCGCGTACTGAGTCCGCACCTCCGCCGAGGGTGTACATGATCGTGTCGAGGTCGGGGCAGATTCGTAAACCCTGCAGGGTGATGTCGTCGGCGGTATTCCCGATCACGGTGAGGTCGGCGGCCGGATAGGCGTGGCGTACACCTAGCGCAAATTTGGAGCCGCCGACACCACCGGCCAAGATCACGATCTGCACCGCACCAGTGTTCCACCGGGCGATGTTCTGCAGGGAAGTAATAAGCAGTTTGTAGAGCGCCTCTCCCGGAGTCTGTGGTGTGGATACGCTGAATTCGTGGAAAATCTCATGCGGTTACGCGAGCCGGCAGCCTGGGTCGCTTTGGGAGCCGTCGTACTCAATCTCGTGCTCACCATCGTGGCGATAGCCACCTTCGATGGCGCACTGGCAAACGCGGGATGGGTTTTGAGTGCCCGAGTTGCAAACCCGGTGCCCTTAATCGTCCTGGCCGTCCTGGTCAGCTTTTGCGTGGTCCGTGAGCGTACGCCCCATGCTCGCCAACTCACCGTCGCCAGTCTGGTGGTTGCTGGGATCTCAGTGCTATTTGGTCTTGTGCTTACGCTGCTGGGATTTGGCGCCACCGCGCCAATTCTCGCGGTGTTTGCCACGCTCGTGCCGCAGGCGATTTCGGTGCTTGCGGTGGGACTGCTGATCAAGCTGCTGCAGCTACAGGCCGTGCCCCGCCGGCTGCCTCCTGGAATCGGCCTGATACCGCATGAGCCGGAATCGCTTTCTGGGACGCCCGTGCCAGATCAGCGCCTGCAACCGACCTGGCACCCGGACACAGCTGCCGGCGCCGTATGGCATACCGCTGGTGATGCCGCGGCCGGAGCGCCGGCATCGGGCTGGGGAAGCGATGCATCGACAGCGGGCTGGCAGCCCATTCCCACTCAACCCAACGGGCCCACTCAACCGAACGGGACCGCTCAGGCCAACGGACCCACCCAGGCCAACGGACCCGCTCAGACCAACGGCCCGCGACCGCCCGCTCCTCCCGCGCGTCCTCAGGATCCCTGGGCTGACCAGGGACGACGGAATCCGCCGACGCCTACACCCGACTGGTGGGGGCGCCCGCAGTCATAACTGCCCTCGGCGTGCCCAAGCTTTACCCAATATCAAGAAACCACTTGACTTTCGGGTATTGACAGGCATGTAATTTCACCAATGTCATTTGCAGTCTTCTGCTGATCCGGCGGAGCCACTCGAATGAGTTGCTGCACAGCCAGGGGGGACCGAGTAGCAGCGGGTGGCAGGTTCACAACATACGGATCAACCTACGGGCGAAACCTGTGGGCTCGAGGGAGGCACAACTTGATGTATGAGCTGAGGGGCACCAATGAGGGGGGTGCACTGAGCTGGCAGGAGCGCGCACTCTGCGCGCAAACCGACCCGGAGGCGTTCTTTCCAGAGAAGGGCGGTTCCACGCGTGAGGCTAAGAAGGTGTGCTTGGCGTGCGACGTGCGCGGCGAGTGCCTCGAGTATGCGCTGGCGAACGACGAGCGCTTTGGCATCTGGGGCGGTCTCAGTGAACGGGAGCGCCGAAAGCTCAAGAAGCGGGCTGTGTAGCCGAGACGCACTATCCGGCACTCAGTCGACTCGCGTAAAGTAAGGGGCCGCCCAACCGGGCAGCCCCTTTGCGTTGTGGGGCCCGATTGGTAATCGGGGGGTTGCACACGATCTGATGGATAGTCACATCACCCTGGATCTCGGATTCGATGAGAATCCCTGGGCCTGGGCTGACTACGTCGACGAAGACGCCCATCGCGTCGATGTTAGTAGCGCGCATGTCACAGCCGTCCTCGTCACCTTGGACGCGGCGCGATGGCTCCCGGCCACTCTTGAGGCACTCGGCAAGCTTGATACCCGACCAGCTCGCCTCATCGCAATCGATAACGCCAGCAACGATGCAACCCGAACGCTTCTTGACGGCGCATACGACGAGGGCGTACTGGATGCTGTTTATGACGGCAGTCGGGAATTCGGATTCGGTGCCGCCGTAAAGGCCGCTCTGGAGTGGGATTGCTCGAATCTCCAAGACGATGCGGACACGATCGGCTTTCGCGCTATATCAGTGCAGGACTCTCACTGGCTCTGGCTCTTGCACGATGACTGCATGCCTGCGCCGGATGCGCTGTACCAACTGCTGGCACATGTCACCACGGACCAGAGCATCGATCTCACCGGGCCAAAGCTGCTACTTCCTCGTCGGCGGCATGGCGGTCAGCCGATCAGCGAGGTTGGCGTCAGCATTTCCGGCACCGGCCGCCGCGAGCTCGAACTCGACCTGGACGAAATTGATCAAGGGCAACGCGACGAGCCTCAGGAACGTCTGGGGGTCTCGACCTGCGCCATGTTGGTCAGAACTGCGGTCTGGGAGCAGCTCAACGGCTTCGACCCAGCCCTGCCGGTCTTCCGGGACGGCGTCGAATTCGGCTGGCGTGCCCATCTCAACGGCTACAGCGTGGTCACCACGCCACGTGCAGAAGTCACACACCGCCAGGTGGGCCGTGCTGGGCTGCGGCCTCACGGCCTCACGGGCCGGAGGCCGGGCAAGGTCGACCGGCTGCTTGGAATGTTCGTCGTGGCCGGTCACGCAGAACGCAAGATGCTACTGCTGGTATGGCTTCGGCTGGTGTGGAGCTGCCTGGTACGAGCGGTTGGTTACCTGCTCGGGAAGGTGCCGGCGCGAGCGCGCGATGAGATGCTGGCGCTCGGTTCCTTCGTGGCCCATCCGCGTCGGCTGGCGGCCATGCGGAGGCGGACGGCGGCTATCGACCCGGTGCCCGGCACACGCGAAGTGGTCGAGTCCCTTCGACCCCGATGGTGGAGCGGCCTTCGGGTGGGCCTTGATGCCGTAACCGGCGCTGCTTCGGAGCGCTATCGATCGCTGGCCGGCGACAGCGATGTCGCAACACTGGACGAGCTGACCGGCGACGACTTCAGCGCAGCGACCGATGATCGGCCCAAGAACATCTGGCTTAACCCCGGCGCTCTCATGATGGTGGTGGCGGTTGTTGCAAGCCTTATAGCTGCGCGCGGGTTGTTCGGCCGTGGCTCGCTGGCCGGACCAGCGTTGCTTCCGGCCCCGGACAGCGTGGTCACGTTGTGGCATACGGTGGTCAGCGCCATTCCAGGGGCGCCCGCCCAAGTGACACCGCCCTGGGTTGCGCTCACGGCACTTGGCTCTACGGCTTTGTTCGGCCAGCCGGAGTGGTTCGTCACGCTGCTGATCTGCGGCGCCGTGCCGTTGACGCTGTTGGCGGCCTACCCGCTGGCCCGGCGAGTGATCAACGACCGTCGAGTTCGGCTATGGGTCTGTGGCACGTACGCGCTGCTGCCGGCATTGCTGGGGGGTACGAATCAGGGCCGCCTCACGCTCAGTGTTGTCGCCATCGGTCTACCGCTGTTGGTCATGGCGGCGCGAGGCCTGGTGCTGCGGCGGACCCATACTCCAGAGGCCTGGCGTGGTGGCTGGGGCGCCGGAGTCGTGCTGGTCGCACTAGTGGCGTTCGAGCCATCCATGATCATCCTTGCGTTGCTGGTCGCGATCCTCGGGGCCTTCGTGCTGCGGCGAACCCCGCGCAAGGTCGGACGCATCGGAATAGCGCTGGGAGTGCCGCTGGTGGTACTGCTGCCGTGGTGGTCCAGTTTGATCTCGGCGCCTGGGCGGCTGTTCGTCGGGCCGGACTCGGTGCTGGACGGAGCGGGCACGCCGCCGCAGGCGTGGCAGTTGTTGCTCGGTCGGGAAGTCGGACCTGGTCTGCCGCCACTCTGGGTTGGAGCAATCGTCTTCGGCGTGATCTGGGTTGTCGCCATCGTCGGACTTGGCCACCGCCCGACTCGACGCGCTGTTCTGGCAGCCTGGGCGGCTGCATTGCTTGCTCTGGCCATTGCTGTCGTGTTGTCGAAGTTGGTCGTTCCAGTGCCCCCGGCGGGCACGGAGGTGCGGCCGTGGGTCGGCAGCTACCTGCTGCTGGCGTTCGCCGCGCTGATCATCGCAGGCGGCATGGGACTTGACGGAGCCTCAGCAGATATCAAGGAACGCAGCTTCAGCTGGCTACAACCAGCCTCGGTACTAGCCGGCATCGCTGTCTGCCTGGTCAGCCTAGGTGGCGCCGTGTGGTGGGTATGGGCCGGTGCGCATGGCCCGATCGAGCGTGCCCGACTGAACGCGATTCCGACGTACGTCATAAACGCTATGCAGTCAGACACCCGCCCACGGCTGCTGGCCATCGACCTCTCCGAGGGCTCCGCGCGTTATGCGGTGCTGGCTAATGACTACATCAGGCTCGGTGATGCCGATCGTGGTTTCACCTACGGCGGTTCCGTTTCGGCGCGCGAGCAGGTTGATGATCTTGTGGTGCGTCTCGTGGCAGGAACGGCTGATAGGGATATTAATCCGCAGCTGACCAACCTTGGGATCGGCTATCTCTGGGTCACCGGAGCGAACCAGGACGTCAAGGCCAGGATCGACGACACACCAGGTTTGGGCGCGGCGAGCGGAAACGATCGCGGCATCGTCTGGAAGGTAGACCCTGCAGTAGCGCGCACGACACTTGTCGAAGGTTCCCTTAGCTCGCCTGTTGGCCGGTCGCCCGCAGCGCTGCCAGTTGGCGAAGGCCAGCGACAGCTTCATGTTGGTGAGTCGGCCGATGTGCGGTGGCGTGCCGAGTTGAACGGTCAGGTCCTGACACCAGCGTCGGCTGGCTGGCAGCAGGCCTTTGCGGTGCCCGCCCGCGCGGGAACGGTGAGTTTCGTACTGCCGACGATCATGCCTTGGCTGCTGCTTGGGCAAGGCTTGGTGCTCCTGGTCGCTGCGGTGCTCGCCGCACCAGCGATCCGGCGGCCAGAGGTACGTGATCCGGCCAAGACGGCTCGGCGCGCCGCGACACTTTCGGAGCTGGCGTGATGTCTGATCTTCGTCTAGGTAAGTCGACGCATCCTGGCCGCCGCGCTCTAGCCCTCAGTGCAGCACTGGGTGGTGTCTTGTTGCTCCTCGGTGGCGGCACGTTGTTCCGGCCGGAACCGCCAGCGTTCAACGGGAATCGCGCACCGCTGGTGGGCCGCACAACCACGATCTGCACCACGTCGGCTCCGCAGAAGGGCGAGCCCGGCGGGAAGACCGAGGTTTCGGCAGTTGCCATCCGGGAAGGCTCTGATCGATCAGGCTTGCTCACCGGATCGACGCTGTCGTCGAAACCGGCTGAGCTGAAGATCACTCAGCAAGGTAAGGGCACACAACTCCTCGGAGTGAGCTCACCGATCGTGATTTCGGGTGAGGGCGCGATGGCAACGGCGAACAGCGCGGTGATCACTGGCGACGTCATGGAAGGTCAGGAAGCCGGACTGAAAGCGGCACCCTGTCTGACTCCGGGGACCTTGCAGTGGTTCTCGGGCCTCGGCACAACGCATGAAGATCGTACTGAGTTGATCTTGACTAATCCTGATGATACGCAAGCCCAAGTTGATCTTCGCTACTATGGCCCCCGCGGTCGGATCGCTGTGCCAGGCAGTCCAGGCCAGGTCATCCGTGCGCATGAGTCCCTGACCCTCTCACTGAACGGCCTAGTGCCAGCCGACGGACCGCTGAGTGTCGCTGTGCAGGCGACTCAAGGACGGGTGACTGCAGTCGCGAAGCGGGGCCAAAGCGAACAGTCCAAGCCGGCCGGAGTCGATTGGCAGATCCCCTCGGCCGCGCCAAGTCCAGTTGTCGTCATCCCGGGCGTCCCAGAGGATGCCGGCAAACGCCAGCTGGTCGTCACCAATCCCGGTAATTCGCGAGCCACCGTTGGTGTCCAGGTGCTCGGCTTTCAGGGACCCTATGAACCCAGCGGCGCAGGCTCTCTCATCGTGCCACCCGAAAGCACTGCAACGGTGAGCCTTGAGAATGGCTTGGCCGGGACCGCCGGCAGCATCAAGCTGACCAGTGATGTGCCGGTGACAGGCGCCGTCATTTCCACCAGCCGGCGCGGCGGAGCAGCGCCTGATCTGGCGATTCAATCCGCTGCCGCCCCCTTGATCGGGACAGGTGTCAGCGCAATTGGCACCAGCAAGGCCGCCGACAGCGAGCTGATCGTCAGCAATGCCGGTGATACGGATGTGCAGATCACCTTCGAGGTAGTCGACTACGGAGGCGTCAGGCTGCGAAGTGGGGAGATGGTTCTAGGGTCCAACAGCACGGCCACCAGGCGGCTGACCTCACAACCGCCCTCCTATGTCATCGTCGAGGTGCCTGACGGTTCATCGGTGGTGGGCGGTGTGGTGTTGACTCAGCCACAGCGGAAGGTGGCAGGGCTGGCCACGATTCCGCTCGCCTCAAATCTGGCGAGCCGGGCGACTGCGACGAAACCTGACTACTCGGCAGGCCGGTAATTTTCCCCTGAAAATGCGTCACAGGTGAGTCAATAGGGGTGTTTCGACCCCTCAGGCTCAAGGAATCGATGCAACACCTGAGTGGAGGTGTTGGTCGTGGGGCGGATGGTTGCTCCGGAAGAGTT
>Ga0075433_10000214_pt1 | contig 32840 bp, 36 predicted proteins | sample RhiMethybrSRZTD2_FD_75299 | JGI IMG/M metagenome (GOLD analysis project Ga0075433, IMG submission 75299) | Populus rhizosphere microbial communities from Tennessee, USA - Rhizosphere MetaG P. TD hybrid SRZTD2 | ecosystem: Host-associated > Plants > Roots > Rhizosphere > Soil | place: USA... | reverse complement strand
TCTCCTCCGCGCTCCACCACCCGAAGAGAACGCTCCGCGCGGGCTTCACCGGCATCGCCGCGAACGCCCGCGCCAGCTCCAGCGCCACCGACGTCCCCGACGCGTTGTCGTCCGCCCCGTTGTTGACGAGGTCGTCGCCCCTCTTCGCCAGCCCGATGTGGTCGTAGTGCGCCCCGATCAGGACGAACTCCTTCTTGAGCGCGGGATCGGACCCGAGGACGACCGCCAGCACGTTCCGCGTATCCCCGCCCTGCGCCTTGAAGGGCTGGAACCACGCGCCGGCCGGCCCCGCGGGCGCGAGCTTCCACTCCTTCACCTTCCCCGCGATGTACGCGGCGGCCCGGTCGCAGGCCGGAGTCCCCGACCCGCGCCCCTCGTACGCGTCCGAAGCGAGTTCCTCGACGTGCTTGAACACGCTGTCGGCGGTCAGCGTCGCGGCGAGCGTTTCCGCGGGATCGGCCGATTTCGTCTGGAGCAGGAGCAAGGCGGCTACGAGAAGTGTCATGACGACATGTTATACGACGGTGACCACGGAGTCTCGAGTCGAGCGTTGAAAGTCGAGGGTCATCCCCAGGGTCGCGAGTCGTCCGTCACGCGTCGCGGGAGAAGAGGAGCCTCCGACCCGTGACTCACGACGGAAGACACGCGACTTCCGCTCTTCGACTCTCGACCCTCGACGCGCGACTCGCGACTTCCCGCATCACAGGACAAGGCTGCGGCCGAATCGTTTCAACCACTTCTCCGCTTCGGCGTACGCCGGATGGAGCTCCGCGACCCGGGACCAGAATCCGGGCGAGTGATTCTTGTGGTCGATGTGCCCCAGCTCGTGCGCGACCATGTAGTCGAGGATTTCGGGAGGCGCCAGCATGAGGCGCCAATTGAACCTTAAGCGGCCCGTCGACGAGCAGGTCCCCCACCGCGTCCGGGCGTCGCTGATCCGGACCGATCGGTAGGCGATTCCGAATCGCCTGGCAAGATCGCGGACCCGCGGCTCGACCTCATCCTCCGCCAAGGCCTGGTACCAGTCCTCGAGCGCGTACCGCACCGCGTCCTCGTTCGGAGCGGGCAACGAAACCGCGAGGGTGTCGCCGCGCCGCTCGACGGCCGGCGGCCCGGCCGCGACCTCGAGCGTCAGTTCCATCCCGAGCAGGGGCAGCTTCGTGCCGGTGACGAATTTTCGGTTGGGGACGATCTTCTCGAGCCGGTCGAACCGGGCGAGATTGCGCAGGAGCCAGCGCGCCTTCGACTTGATGAATCGCTCGGCTTCGGAATCCGGAGACCGCCTGGGAAGGACGACGCGCACGCCCCGGTGGAGATGGACTTCGAGACGCGCAAAACGGGCGCGGGCGCTCCTCGTCAATTCGTACTCGACGACCCGGGCGCCGAGATCGATCTTCAAAACCGCCCCGTGATTGGCGATGCGCGATGCGTGACGCGCATCATTTCTTCGGCTCCGGCTTCTTCTCTTCCGGTTTCTTCTCGTCGGGCTTCTTCTCGTCCGGCTTCTTCTCGTCCGGCTTCTTCACCTCCGGCTTGGTCACCAGCCCCGCCTTGGTCTTCCGGAGCTTCTTGTAGTTGTCGGCGGAGATGACGTAGTACCAGTCCGCGAATCGGCGGGCGAGCGCCTGCTCGCGCTTCTTCCCCGCCGCGACCTTGAGGTCCCGGTCCTTCTTCGCGTTCTCGTACTCCTCCTTGTCCTTCTTTTTCTCCTCGTCGCTCTTCGCCGTGCCGTCCTCCTTCGTCTCCTTGGGCTCGACGACCGCGGGGAACGCCGACTCCTCGAACTGGGTCTGGATGAGCAGGTATCGGCTCTCCTTGCCGAGCTCCTTCCCGTCGTCGGCGTCCGACACGATCTCGCCGAACCACAGGTGGTACTCGACCCCGTCCTCCGTGTGGACCGACATCTCGCCCTCGTTCGCGTACAGCCGCCCCTGCGCCGCGTAGAAGCCGCGCTCTGCGAGGTCGCGGAGATCGGACCGCTTCAGCTGCGCCTTCTCGCTCCGGAAGTGCTTCGAGAGCTCCTCGGGCTTCCGCCGCACGTCCACGATCTTCAGCTCGTCGAGCGCGGAGACGACGTCGTCGACCGACTCCTTCTTCAGCTCCTCCCCCGCCGCGAGCGTGTCGAGCTTCCAGTCCCCCTTGTCGTCCTTCGCGAGCGTGTTGAGCTCCTGGTTGCGGATCCGTTCCGCCGCCTCGTCGATCGTGTAGGAGTCGAGGACGAGCTTCTTCAGCTGGTAGGGGGAAACCTGGAGCAGATCGGTCTCGACCCAGTCCGAGAACTTCGCGGAGACCTCGTACGGGACCTTCACCTCGTAGACGCGCTTCTGGCCCGGCCGCCGCACGTACCGGTAGCCCTCCTTGCCCTTCACCGGCTTCCCGAAGATGAAGTCCGCGAGGAGCTTGCCCTGCGCGTCGCGGAGCGCGATCCGCGCCCCCCGGCCAGTGCCCGCGGCGCCGGTCTCTGTCGGGTCGACGACGCCGTACAGCTCGTGGTCCTTCGGCTCGTCCGATCGCACGTCGTCCTTCCGGAGATCGATCATCGCGGCCGCCGTCTTCGCGAGCCGATCCTTCGCGTCCGCCGGATGGTCCCACTTCGACGGGATGATCCACTTCCCGTCCTTGAGCACGACCTTGAACTGCCGGGTGCGCGCCGTCGAGTCGTCGTAGTCGGTGACGTCGAGCGCCGCCGCGGCGAGCGGATCGGTGAACCCGGGGTAGAACGCCCCGCCCTGCTCCTCGAAGACGGTCGCCTTCGGGAGCGAGGGGCGCGAAACGACGACGAGGCAGGCGAGCGCGAGGGCGATCGCCGCGTGGACCAGGGTGCGCATCGAGTCGGTCATCGTCTCGCCTCCAGCTCGCGCCGGATCCTCATCGAGAGCGCGATCATCGCCGCGATCAGCGCGGGAAGGGTCGTGCCCAGGAGCGCCATCACCTTGACCTCGTTGTGGATCCGGTTCACCTTCGCGTCGCGCTCCGCCTCGCTGCGGGCGACCGCGGTCTCCTTCTCGTCGTCGATCCGGCGCTTCTCGATGTCCAGTTTTCTCTGCTCGGTCTCGCGGACGCTCTGGACCATGATCTCCTTCGTCTGGGCGTCGACGTCGGCGCGCGATTCGATCTTCCGCACCGCCTCGTCGAACCGGGCCTGCGCCTCGGTGCGCCGCTTCTCCGCCTTCTCGTCCGCGGCGCGCGCCTCCTCGAGCTGTTTCTTGTCGTGCTCGCGCCGCGCGATCTCCATCTTTTCGAGCGTGCGGTGTCGCGGACGGCGCGACCGGAGCTCGATCGTCCCCTCGTCCTTCGCCAGGGCGTCCACGCAGTTGAGGATGAAGGTGACGTTGTCGAAGTCGAGGCCCTCCATCCCCTGCCGGCGCAGCTCGAAGAACTGCTCGGAGACGAGGTCGAGATCGCTCACCATGATGGCGTCGATGGAAATCTCCCCCGCCTTCCCGAGGACGCGCGCCGCGAGGATCGGCTCCTCGACGCCGGTCGAGGGAATGTGCCGACGCTGGGGGTTGAGCCCGCCCCCGCCGAAGAAGGGGTTGGCACGCCAGACCTCGGAGTACGAGAGGACGCCCGAGGCGCGGCCGGCCCGGACGAGCGGCGTCACCTCGATGCCCTTCACGTTCCCCGAGTGGACGCACCCCGAGAAGAGGAAAACGAGTTCCTGGAGTTTCGCCGCGATTGGGCTCTTCTGGTTGAAGGGTTCCGTCGCGCCGTTGGCCCGGGCGACGAAGACGACCTCCTCCGGCACCTCGGTGAGGGTTGGATGGGGATTGTACGTGTCCCAGATGACGTCGGTGGGCTCCCAGCTCAGGCCGAGGGCGCGGTAGAACTCGCGCGCGTTCCCCTTGGGCTCCGGCGGCGCGCCGCCCATCATGCCGCGCCGTCCCCCCTTCATCTCGTTCGCCCCGATCGAGGGATTGATGATCGGCAGCGGGTCGTCGAGGAGCAGGGCGGGCTTCCCCTGCTTCACGTAGTTGAAGAGGTTGTCGAGCTGCGCCTGCGTCAGCGACGAGGGCATCGGCGCGATGAGCACGTCCATCGTCTCAGCGATCGCCGCGTCGGGCGCCACCTGGACGACCTCGTACTGCTTCTTCAGCTCCTCGACGATCGCCCACGGCTGGGAGGGCTGCATCGTCGTGAACTCGAACCCGCCGAACCACTTCGCGTCGGTCGTGAGAATGCCGACCTTGAGCCGCTTCGCCTTCGAGACGACGCGGATCGACCGGGTCAGCTCGTACTCGGGCGAGATGCCGCGGTAGAAGAACGGGATGACGACCTCGTCGAGGCCGCTCGTCACGGCCGCGCCGAGAAAGACGTCCGCATGGCCGCCGTGGCCGCCCTCGCGGTCGCCGAGGCGCACCGACTTGATCTTGAACCGGTCGTCCGCGTCGCGCGCCGCCTCGGAGGCCTTCGTGGTCTCCGTCACGCGGATGTTCACGCGGCCGCCGCCGAGCGCGTCGAGGTCGCGCAGGAGCGTCAGGAGATTCTCCCGGGTTTCGACGTAGTCCTGCGGCACGTCGGGGCTGACGTACGCCTGGATGAAGACCGGCTTGCCCGCGGGGATCGCGGCGATCGCCTCCCGGGTGTGCGAGGAGACGGAGTGGAGCCCCTCGGCCGTCAGGTCGACGCGGAGGCCCGACCGGTCGCAGAGGACGACGAGGCACGCCGCGCTGACGACCAGGCTGGCGATGCGGATCGGCAGGTGCCACTGCTCCGCGCGCATGCGGCGGCGCTGGAGGAGCGCCAGGTTCATCGCGAGCCCGACCGCCGCGAGGCCGGCGAAATAGGCGACCGCCTGGAGGCTTCCGACGCCGGTCGTGAAGTCGCGGAACGCGTCCGTCACGCCCGCCGAGGCGACCGTCTCCCCGAGGAATCCGGCGGCCTTGCCGAGGAAGACGGGCACGGCGCAGAAGAGCGCGCCGAGGATGAATCCGACCGTGACGCTCTCGACGAGGAGCGACGCCACCATCGCGATCGTGATGAGCGCGCCGCCGAGGAGGACGTAGCCGATGTACGTGCCGAGCATCAGGCCGATGTCGGGCCGGCCGAGGAAACTGAGGTCGATGATGAAGGTGAGGGAGAAGGCGAGGGAGGCCGCGTAGATGCCGAGCGCCGCGAGGTACTTGCCCGCCAGGAGCGCGCCGTCGGACGCCGGCAACGTCAGGAGAAGCTCGTCGGTGCCGTGGCGGCGCTCGTCGGCCCACGTCCCCATCGAGACCGCGGGCGCGAAGAAGAGCAGGATGTACGGGAAGAACTGGTTGAGCGTCGCGAGGTTGGCGAGGTTCGCGTCGAAGAACTGGTCCTGGATGAACTGCGCGGTGGCGCACAGCGCGATGAAGACCATGATGAAGACGTAACCGGTGGGGTTGGTGAACCACCGGACGAGGTCGCGGCGGGCGATCGCGAGGGCGGTTTTCACGGCTTCGCCTCCGTGAGGCCGTGGAAAACCTCGTCCTTCGAGGGCCCGCGCGCGGCGAAGTCGGTGACGCTCCCGTCGAAGACGATTTTCCCCGCGTGGATGAAGAGGATCCGGTCGGCGACCGCCTCGACCTCCTGCAGGATGTGGGTCGAGAGGAGAATCGTGCGCTCGCGGCCGAGCTCGCGGATCGTGCGGCGCATGTCGCGGATCTGGTTCGGATCGAGGCCGCTCGTGGGCTCGTCGAGGATGAGCACCTCGGGTTCGTGGAGGAGCGCCTGGGCCATGCCGACGCGCTGGCGGTAGCCGCGCGAGAGTTTCTGGATCGGCTTGTCGAGGACGTCGCCGAGGGAGCAGAGGGCGACGACCTGGCCGAACCGATCCGCCAGGCGGTTGGACTCCATGCCGCGCGCCTCGCCGAAGAAGCGGAGCAGGCGGCGCGGGGTCATGTCGAGGTAGAGGGGCCCGTTCTCGGGGAGGTACCCGATCCGGCGGGCCGCCTCGAGGCGCTGGGTCGAGACGTCGAAGCCGGCGACGCGGGCGGAGCCCGAGGTGGGCGCGAGGAAGCCGGTCAGGAGGCGCATCGTGGTGGTCTTGCCGGCGCCGTTGGGGCCGAGGAAGGCGACGACCTGGCCGCGCGGGATCGAGAAGGAGACGTCATCGACGGCGGCGAAGTTCCGCCACCGCTTGGCGAGGTTGGTGGCCTCGATCATCAACGAGGGTGCGTCGGACATGACGAGAATGAATACGTATGCGGAGGCGAAACGTCAAGACGGGGGTTAGCTTCCAGTACCCAGATTCCAGTATCTGAAGTTTCGAGTTTCGAGTAGCTCCAAGACTTGTTACTGCTCGCGGCTTGAAACTTCAGGAGCTGGGATCTGGGATCTGGCAGCTGGGAGCTACGCTCGCTCCTTGATCATCCACAGCTCGCTCGGCCAGAGGGCGTTTTCTCTCACATCGACCGCCCCCTCGCCGACGTACGGCAATGCCATGCGCTGCCAGGGTTCGGAGTCGAGGTGGGAATTCTCCATGATGACGGTGACCTTGTAGGGCGCGCCGTCGGCCGCGGTGACTTCCTCGCCGACGTTCTTGCCCTTCTCGATCGCGGTGTGGATCGCGTGGCGAAGGGCGAGGAGCCCTCCGCGGTTTCCCACGATGAAGCACTCGGCGCCCTTGGCGTCGAGCCAGTAGATGTGCAGAAGCTTGGGGTCGCTCATGGCCGCCTCCCTGACCGCTCCCCCGCGCTCCCGAGACCCCGTGCCGATCCCGTTCCTCACTAATGATACGCCGGGATGGTGCATATGGGTTGGGAAATGGGTGGAACATCCCAAAGAGGTGCTGAGCGAGTATCCAGAGCCCAGATCCCAGATCCCAGGATCTGAAGTGTCGAGCTGTGAGCCCGATGGGGATAGGTGGAATTTTCCGATTCGCGGTCGGGCTTGAAACTGGAAACTTCAGGACCTGGGATCTGGGATCTGGAATCTGGAAACTACCCCCTTCCCCGCAGTCCTCGATAAGGCGTCATGGGTGGAACATCCCAAAGGGGTGCCGGGTGAGCCTCCAGTGCCGAGATCCCAGATCCCAGAATCTGAAGTGTCGAGCTGTGAGCCCGATGGGGATAGGCGGGATTCTCCGATTCGCGGTCGGGCTTGAAACTTGAAACTTCAGGAACTGGGATCTGGGATCTGGAATCTGGAAACTACCCCCCCCTTCCCCAAAGTCCTCGATGATGCGTCGCGGTCCGGGTGTGCTAACATCTCCCCATGAAACTGGCCGTCTACCAGTTCGCCCCGCTGCTCGGCGACGTCCCGCGCAACCTGGACGTGATCCTCCGGCAGGTCGCGGGGATCGAGGCGGATCTCGTCGTCTTCCCCGAGTGCGCGCTGTCGGGGTATGGATTCGAGTCCGCGGAGGATGCCGTACGCGCCGCGGAGCCGATTCCCGGGCCCTCGACGGAGCTGCTGGCGCAGGCGTGTCGCGATCGCGATCGCTGGGCCATCGTCGGGATGCTGGAGCGCGACGCCGCGACGGGCGCTCTCTACAACGCCGCCGCCGTGATTGGTCCGGGGACGATCGCGGGGGTCTACCGGAAGATGCATCTCCCCTTCCTCGGCGTCGACCGGTTCGCCGCGCGGGGAGACCGCGGGTTTCCAGTCTTCGAGACGCCCTTCGGCAGGATCGGCGTCCTCATCTGCTACGACCTGAGTTTTCCCGAGGCCGCGCGTGTCCTCAAGGTGAAAGGCGCGCAGCTGCTTTGCGTCCCGACCAATTGGCCGGAGGCGGCGACGATCTCATGCGACCTCTCGCCCTTCGTCCGGGCGCACGAGAATCACATCCATGTTGCGACGGCGAACCGGATCGGCGAGGAGTCGGGATTTCGATTCCTGGGGCGGTCGCGCATCGTGGACTGCGAGGGGCGCCTGCGGTCCGAGGCCGCGGCTGAAAAAGCGATCCTGGTCGCGGAGTTGGACCTCGCGGCGAGCGACCGGAGCCGCAAGGTCATCGTGCCGGGTCGGTACGAGGTCGACCGGATCGCCCACCGCCGGCCGGAGTTCTACGGGCCGGTGACGCACGTCCCGCCGCCCGCGTGATGGCTACTTCTTCCGCACCTCGAGACTGATCAGCTCCGATTTGCCGTCGTCGTTGACGAAGATGAGCTTGGTCGCGGTGTCGTCCGATTCCTCGGCGTGGAGCTCGGTCGTGTCGACCCAGAATCTCCACTTCGACCCCGTCGTCTCGGCGCGGAATTCGTACTCCGCCTTCTTCGCGATCGACTTCACCTCGCCTCCCTTTCCCGACTCGCCGCGGCCGGGGTAGTACACGTAGAAGACGGACGGCCCCTTGGTTTGAAAACAGGCCGAGTGAAAGCGGGCCGGGACGCCAATTCCGAGGCGAAGATCGACGTACCTCGTAGTGCCCGGCCGGATCTTCGCGCGGAATCCCGTGATCTGATCCCACGGCAGCGGCAGGTCGCCCAGGTCGAGCGTCCCGCCCACTTCCATCCCGGGCTCGTCGTCCTGCCAGGCGATTTTCGTGCCGTCGATCTTGCCGCCGGTCGGCGTAAGCCCCTCGAGGAGGAGCTTCATCCACTCGCCCTTCTCCATGAGGTTCCAGCGACGGTCGAAGATTCCTTTCGCGAGCTCGGGCTTCCTGCACAACCCGGCGGCGAGTTCGAGGATGCGGCGCGCGCCCTTGCGGTCTTTCGCGAGGACGGCGTCCGCTTCGACGACGAGCTTCGGGCCGATCACGGTCTCGAGAAATTTCCGGATCGCGCCGCCGCCCGCCTCGACGAGATCGGCGTGCTTCGCCCAGACCGCCGCGAATTCCTCGGCCGCCCGGACCGGGCCGCCGGTCGCAAGGAGGCGATCCCCTTCCTGGAGCGCCCAGCCGGCGAACGCGGCGAGCGCGCGAAGCCTGTCGGACTCCTCGGGGAGCGCGCGGGCGAAGGTCATCGAGGCCGGGACGCGGTTGACGGCGAATCGGAAGACCGCTTCCTCGAGGGATTTGTCCGGAAGAAGTTTCTCGCGCTTCAGGTCGTCGATCCGGACGTCGGGCGCGATCGCGGAGAATTCGATCTCGACCTTGCCCCCGGGGACTTCGAGGACGAGGCGGTCTTTCTTGAGCTCGCGCAGGGTGCCGGTATGGCGTCCGAGCGCCACGGGCTTGCCGACGCGCCCTTGCAGCCCCTCGAGGAAGAGCGTGTCGACGCGGACGGTGGCTTCGAGGAGGACGCGATTCCAGGCGAGGCGGTCGAGCGCGTCGGCCGGCCGTCCTTGCGCCCACAGCTCGACTTTCTTCAGGAGCTCGGCGGGGGCGACGCCGCGGCCGCGTTCTCGCTCGAGGTCGGCGAGGAACTTCCCGAGATCGTCGGGCGCCTGGAGGAGGATGAGCGCGAGCAGGAACGCCATGCCGTGTCTCCGCACCGGATTCTATAGCGAAGTACGCGCAAGGAAATTGAACCGCGATGAAATTCGCCGATTCACGGCGCGAGCAGGTGAAGGGCCAGGGCCAGGGCGATGACGGTCCAGGCGATCGTCGAGAGAATTACGGCCGCCCATGCGAATCCGTGGTCTTTGGCTTTACGGAAGGCGCGCGCCGAGTAGATGAGGCCCAGCGGCATGCCCAGCATGAAGATGCTCGAACCGAGCACCTTGAACGGGCTGTCTCATCAGAAGACGTAGGATATCCCGACGCCGGCGAAAGGCAGGAGCGCGAAGGCGAGTGCCAGCTTGCCGGAGACGTGCGGTCGCGCCGCGAGCCAGAGGCCCGCGACCGCGCCGACGATCAGGCTCGCGAACTCGAGAGGTTGCATCGTGAGTGTCTACGCGGCCGGGTTCACCTGAACGGTCATTCAGGACAATAATCATCCCAGGCGACGGCCGCCGCCTTCACGACCAGGGCCGGGCTGAGGCTGGCCCACTCCCCGTCCCACTGGCGCTGTTCCTTGAGCCACTGCTCCAGTCGGTCCGGGGACCAGTGGATACGGCCGCAGCAGGCGGGCTCTCCGTAGGCGTCCTTGAAGTTTTGATAGGCGTCCGACAGGTTTTCAAAGGCCATGGGAGGAGCATACACTGCTGGAATGCTCCGCCACTTCGTGCGTTTGCTCGAATCCCTTCAATCGGAACAGCAAGTCCTGGGCAAGAGGGCGATCGTCATCACGCTGGTGATCGTCCTCGCCATTATCGGAACGACCGCCGTGTTGTTTCTCAGGCGATAGGAACCGGCGCGGATCGCCCTCTCTGGAAATGGGCGGTGAGGGGATCGAACCCCCGACCCTCTGCGTGTAAAGCAAATTGCCCGCTTTTAGCCCCTTGCGTTCCCGAGCTTAACCAGAACCCCGCTGGCGGTTACCAACCCGTTACCAATTGTCAGGGAAAGGAGGGCTTGGCAAGCTTCGGAAGTACCTGGGCCTGCGGCCTTGATAGCTGTACCGTGTCCTACACCGCCTTCGGATTCAACTTGTCGTTGATTGCCAATAGCATGCTCTTGACCGCTTCCTTATGAATCCCCTTCAGGTCGCCCCGCTCATCCGTAATGCCCTCAGCCGCCTTTGATGTTTTCTCTTTTCTGTCCCGAACGTTTTCGGTTGGTATGACATAGACTTTCATTCGAGGGAACTCTTGTTCCAATTGCTCTTTCAGACTGGCCTTGTTGTTGTCAAGAATCACGGCGATATGCTGATACCCCAAATCGGTCAGCATTCTGGCGATTATCGGAACGTTGTCGGCTCCACCCACTCCCCAACCGAAGAAGTCCCCCTGGATCTTGATGTTCAAGGTCTTGCAAATCCGTTTGTAGCAGACAACATCTTCCTGTCCCTCTACGAGAATCACCCTGTCATCAAGGAAGAGCGCATTCCGAGCATCTAGACCGAGGATGTGCGGATTGTTGATGTTCTTGGTAAGACCCTGCATCCTGGTCCATGTCTCTGTCTTAATCTCAGCTATCCTGCTTCGGCTCTCGACGGCATCCTTATACACCCTAAGTAACCGACCCCCATATTCGATAGAATCCCAATCCACGAAGAAGGGAGAGTGGGTAGCGTAAATGATTTGCCGTTGCGCGGAGAACTCCTTAAATAGGCCGAAGACCCTACCCTGTAGGGCCGGATGAAGCGATAATTCCGGCTCGTCAATCAAAATCACGTCCTTGGCTTCGGAGTCATAAAGGGCGTCAATGAGAAACAGCAGACTGATTAAGCCTTCTCCTAGACCCTCGCTATCGTGGTAGCTATTGCCAAACCCTAGCTTCATGTAGTATGACCCGCCCCCTTTGTGCTCGATGTACCAGTCAGGAACCGGAGTAATCACCCGCGCCAGTAAGGAGTCAAACGCTCTCTTGTTCCTGATATTTTCCTGAATCTGGTTGAGCCGATAGGAGAAATGTTCAATTGTTGGATTGCGTCCGATAATACGCGTCGAAGCGCTCGCATACCTCTCGCGGTCGGTAGTAGTATTGTTGAACTGTGGCGCGAATCTACGCCGGGCGGGAATTGCGGTCATCTTGATCCGTTCGGATGGTGTGGCAGTGGTACTGGTTCCTCTAGTTTCAAAACTATATTGCTTGTCGTCATGCGTTACTAAGTAGGTTGACACCTTGAACCCGGCTTCAGAGTTTCTATATGCCTCAGGAATCGGATTGCCGACGTCACTGAAGAGGCTCAATGCCTCAATGATGGTAGTCTTTCCCCCATTGTTTGGCCCAAGAATGACGGTCAGCCCGCCTCCCGGCGACCCATTGGGAAGGGCGAATCTAATTGTCTCTGGCTTGGAGAATCCCCTGAGCCCGTGAACCGTCAGTGACTTCAGCATCATTCCCCCAGAGCCGCTCTCCATGTGGGCGGAAGGTCGATTCTACGCGGGGGCTTGTGAGAGTTCCAGCGGGAATCAACCTCTTGGGACAGCCGCCCGGATTCGCAAGGGCTTTCAGGGGGCGCATCCATGACCTGGGCCGGTTAGGGCTATTCGGTCTTCTTGAGTGGGGTTCCTCCCGGCCCAAGCGGAAGCTCGGGAGGTTCGCTCTTTCCCGGGACATACTCTTCATCAATCTGCATCCGAAGTGGCTTCTTGTCTCGAACCGTCTTGACAAGAGCAAATGCCGCCGGAATAATTCCCTTCGGAGATGTGAGAACTGCCGCCATTCCAATCTTGGGACCCCAACCGTCCAGTACAATCGTCGAATCCTTGATCTCGTAGGGTGGGAGCACTGTACTGGCGTGGAACCTATCACTATGCCAATCGCCCTGTTCAACTTCGACCCATTCAACGGCATTGGCAAGGCGGCTCCGGTTGGCGATGCGTAGCTCAAGGGTGGGATTGTGAAGGTCGCTTCTGTATTTGAAGCTGTATCGAATCACGTCCAATCGCGGACGGTCCCTGACAATCTCTAGTCCGAGTGCCCATCCTGACAGGACCAGTGATAGCGCAATGCCGATGGTCTGGATGATGTCAATCGTGTCCATATTCTCAGTTACCTCAACATGATATGGGGGCGTAGGAAGTCATCGAGTGCTTTCAGAGTCGCATCGACTTTGGCCTTGAACCTGTCTTCGTCCCCTCCCGCCCATATGACCGCTTGAGCCCGTTCCAATAGGGCATCATTGTCGGCGGTCCGTTTCGTCTTCTTGGTCAGTGTGTAATATGTGCGAAAGTTCACAACGAGTTCATTGTGGGACCGCATCAACGGGTCGCAAAGCCCGGGAATACGGTCCGGCCAAAGAACTTCAGCATCCAACCGATTGAGGTAAAACTCCCTTCGGGCTTCGTTGACTTTCTCAAGTCTCTTTGCTGTGGCAAAGAGTTCATCCTGCCTTTGGTTCTCATCCGGGCTTTCTTCCGGATTGTGCTTTCTGTCGCTGGACTCATAACTGTGCATCATCGGATTCCGTGTGTCGTTCAGGATGTCCTTGTAAGCAATGGCCGACTTGAGAAGATGACGCGCCACTTCATAACGAGACTTCCCGCGATGCTCCCGACGCCATGCGCCGAATCCCATCCAAGCCAGTATCAGAGTCGCCGGAATCGCAAGGATGTTTACAACGTCCTTCGTTGTCTCTAGCCAATGGGGAGCGTTCATGTCTCATCCTACTGATTCGTTATCGGTCACGCATTCTGAGAGTCGTAACGCTTCTTAACTCCTTCGTACTTGAGCTTGGTCTCCTCAAACAGCTTCCGAACACCGGAGGAGAGTTTTCTACCCTTTGCGTTCTCTGCTTCAATCAGGAGCATTTCGACCGCGTGTCTCGTTTGGCTTATCTCATCCGCGACAAATCGGAATATGGAACGGAAAGTAGAGTGACTGAGGGGGTCGTCGAATTCGATGCTATCGACTTTACTGGCACCCCTGCCGGAATCGAGGGCCTTTTCGTATTCGAACCGAACGTCCTCCATGTGCTCTTGAACCAGTATGTCATTAGCACGATGGCATTGGAGTGTCACTTGAGCGTTTAGCTGTCGAACCTGGTATATGGACTTGAGAACGTACTCAGGAACCCCAAGTTCAACGAGTCTAGCTATGGCAGAGGCGGGGACCATCTCATACGGGATGCTACGAGAAATGGCGGGCTTGCCCTTCTCAGGAAGTATTTGGTCGCAATACTGAACGAACCGCTCGAAGAGATGGACGCACTCTAGAGCGAAGAGGTAGAGAAGAGCGGACCGTGCCCCTTTCTCTTTGGAGTGCTTGCGGACTTCCAAGAAGGCCAAGACTAAAAGTGGAATCGTCGCGCCGATGATGGCCGCGAAGAGCTGACTTTCCCAAAACGCATTCGTAGCGCGACCGTCCGTTGAAATGATGGCTACCATCGCCCCCTCCGTACCTCTGAATAAGACCGGACACGGCCCCTAATGTTACAGTATTTCTGAAGGAATCTCGAATCCCATTGACAGGAGCCAGTACACATAGCCCAGTATCCTTCAGCGGGTTTCCGCAGGACTATCAACCTGGGAGGCATCATGATTCCAAGGCGACTTCTACGGCGGTTCAGCGTCGAGGATCTACGTGCAGCCATCAGACAGAAGGGCAACCTGGACAAGGTGACGGCCTTGGAGCGCAAGCGAGAGAAGCTTCAGAAGGCGCTTAGCCGGATTGATAGGAAGCTGGCCCGGCTGAATGGCGTGAACGGATCTCCCCGCAAGCCCGCCAAGGCGAAGGGGCCGGGCAAGCGTGGACGGCGCAGGGGCTTCAAAGTCTCGGCTGCTACCCGCCGGAAAATGCGACTGGCCGCACTTCGCAGGCATTCGGGGCAACGGCAAGGCTAAAGCTCCCGCAGCGGGGAAGCCCAAGCGCCGGAAGCTTTCCGCTGCTGGACGTGCGGCTATCAGCGCGGCAGCCAAGGCACGTTGGGAGCGTATGCGGCAGGGGAAGGCGGAGCCAGCGAGGGCCGCTGAATGAGCAAGGGCCATCTTAGTTGGGGCACGATTACCGAAGCTCCACCCACCGGGAGGGTTGCACTACTAGACTTCCGACGTAGTGAATTGCTGAAGCTTCTGAAGGTGCCCTCCCGAGCGGGATTCGCGGACCAATTGAAAGAGATGGCAAATGGCCTAATGGAAGAAGAGTCGTCATCGGTCCGCAAAGCCTGTGCTGATGTGGTGGAGAGACTCGCCCGGCTCTACGGAACCCCGGTCCCCAAGGTAGTCCTGCCGCCCGGTGTCCGGCCCTACAAGACCAAAGAGGGAAGGCTTTCCGAAGTCCTCATGGGAGACTACTCTCCACGGCAGGGCCAGCGCATCAGGCTTTGGATGTACACTTCGAAGCTAAGGAAGGTCGTAGCATTTCGGAGATTCCTTTTCACGCTCGTTCATGAGTTCGTCCACCATCTGGACAACACGCTCTTTTCATGCGCCCGTAGAGTAGAGACCGCCAATTCCCTCAGCGTGGAGTCAAACCCGAGTGGACTCCTTCGCGGGTCACCACATACCCGTGCGTTCTATGGCCGTTGCTGGGATATTTTCTATGCCATTCTCGGACAGCCCCGGAAACAGTTCTTGTGGAGACCGCTGGGCGACGGTAGGTACAGAGCAATCGAAGCGAAGTAGGGCCAGACGGAGTCCTGACTGTCACATTTGAAGGAAAATCCCATGAGCAGCAAGCTCGCTTCCCCCCTGTCCCTGTTTGCAACCGCCATCCTTGGCGGTCTGGTGTCGCAGGGAATTTCACGATGGATGCCAGAGGCAAGGGCGCAGGAGCCGAAGGTCCAAGATGAAGTCAAAGCCAAATCGTTCGCTGTTGTAGACGAAGCCGGTAACCTTCGAATCAGGATGGGTGTCGATAAGGGGATTCTCGGGAAAGACGATACCGCCAGCATTGCCATTTACGGCTCCCCCGACAAGAAGGCATTGCCGCCACTTCTAATTCTAACGGCAGGTCGGGAGGACTCAGGCCTTACGATGACTGGTGGTTCCAACTTTGGAGCGATGCTCAATAGCCATAAGGATGGTCACAGTACCTTCCGCATGGGCAAGAACGGGGATTCTCCCTTCGTTGCGCTGCTCATTGAGGAGGATGGCTCGCCAAGTGTCGTTGTTTCCGATGGCAGAGCTGATCGGGCGGTTATGGGGGTTACGCGGTTGGATGCAATCAAGACGGGCGAGAAAACGACGACCGCGCCCTCATCGCTTAACCTCTTCGACAGGGCGGGCAAAATCATCTGGCAAGCGCCCTAGCCCCCCCCCAAACGCTCCCGTGTGCCTCCAGAGCCCCTCAAAACCTCCGCACGGATTCAGACAGGGGGTGGCTGAGGCAGGATTTAGGGAGGGGCTTGTTGATGGAGAAAACGCTGCGATTCAGACGATGGGTCCGGGCTTGAGGGCGGCTGCCCACTGGACGAAGGCAGCGAAGTCAACGCGAGTCGCCCTGCCGATTTTGATGAAAACCCCCGAAGGGAACTTCCCTGCCCTGCGGAGCCGATTGAAGGTCCGAACGCTGATGCCGGTCTGCCGTGCCAACTCCGAGAGGGTGATGTAGCGCGGAGTGGTGGGCTGGTCTTGCTTGTCGTTGCTCATGTCTTCTTGGACGGTCACGGGGAGTCGCGGAGGGTGGCCTTGAGGCGAGACAGGGACGAAACGAGACCACGTTGAAAAATGCCGAAGTGTGGCCGGTGGCGATGGATCTGGGGCAGAGTCAAGGTCGGCTGAGAAGTGACGGGCGGGGACGCTCAGTGGAATCGTGCCGCTGGCAGGCCAACGCCCGTGCCCTCTTCGCCCTGGTTGTGCCGGTTACCAACTGGTTACCAACTTCTAAGGTTCCAAGCCTCCTCTTCGGTCTTGAACCGTCCGACTGGGTACCCAAACGTCCGAATCCTAGAATCGCCCTCCGGGGGCCCCAGATTGGCTTTTCAGCCCCCTTTCAATAACTACAAGAGAGTGGGCGGTGAGGGGATCGAACCCCCGACCCTCTGCGTGTAAAGCAGACGCTCTGCCGCTGAGCTAACCGCCCTGATGGAGAGTCGAGCCGACCCGCGTACTATACCGCGGTCGCCGGATCGCGTCCTCCGCGATCGATGAGGGTCAAGGCCTTGCGGGAGATGAGGCCCGAGCTATAATGCGCCCCTTCCCCTTCGAATTCGAACGGGCCGTAGCGCAGCCTGGCTAGCGCGCTTGCTTGGGGTGCAAGAGGCCGCGGGTTCAAATCCCGCCGGCCCGATTTGTTTGCACAACCCCCAGATGGTGCAAACAGTCCAACGACTGCGGTCCCTCCGTAGCCCAAACGGAGAGCTCAGAAGCAGATACAGGGCGAAGGTGGACCGCCGGCCCGATGGGCCTGTTCCCCGGAGAAACCTGCCGATGACGAACCCCGAAACGCAGCTCGCGAGCTACTTCGCGAAGTACGAGCCGGCGATGGCCACGCTTGGAAAAGCGTTGCGCGCCAAGCTGCGAGCCCGACTGCCCGGACTGTTCGAGATCGTGTACTTCTACGAAAACCAGAACGCGCTCGTGATCTCGTATTCGCCGACCGAGCACGGCTACGAGGGACTGTGCTCGATCGCGCTGCACCCGGACCGGGTAAACCTGTATTTCACGCGGGGCGCCCTGTTGTCGAAGTCGGATCCGGGCAAACTGCTGCAAGGTCGTGGCAAGACGGTGCGCCACGTCGTGTTGAGCTCGGTCGCGGACTTCGACCGCGCGGAGATCGAAGCGTTGATGGCGGCCGCGTTGAAGCTCGCGAAGGTGAGTCTCGATGCGGGCGCGAAGAGCTCGGTGATCATCAAGGCGGAAGCCCAGAAGGAGCGCGCGCGCCGCGCTGCGAAAGCGCCGCGACCGGCTTCCCCACATCGGACGGCGAAAGTCCGGCGCTGACTCCAGCACGGCCCTCTCGCCGTCGCAAGTTACCCTCCGCAACGGCTGCGATTCCCCCCGTAACGCGATTCCGCACTCCATTCTCGGGCCCTGCAGGTCCCTGGCCTCCTTCATGTTGCGCGCGGCGATTCTGGCACGGGCCGTGCGCTACTCACGCCGAAAGGAGGCCGGACCATGCTCGACCGATGGATCCGCGCGCTCCGGCCGGCGGCGGCCGAGGGCGCGGAATCGTCCTTCCCCGCGCAACTCGTGCTCTCGATCCCCCCGGCCCTGCGCAACGACATCGAGGGCGCCGTCCCCCTCGCCCGGACCTACGATGCCTTCGCCCGCATCTTCTCGTCCGCCAAGAAGTCGCTGAAGATCTTCGTACCCTACGTCGATCCAAGCTTCACCGCCCTCGTCGCCCTCACCCAGGCCCCGGTCCGGGTCCTGACTACAGCGGGAGAGGGTCGAAACTCCCGCGCCAGCCCGGTCCTCGAGCGGTGCGCCACGCTCCGCGATCTGACCGTCCGCTACCTCAACGAGCGGCGCGAGAAAGCCCTCCTCTACCAGATGCACGCGAAGATGCTCCTCGCCGACGGCGCGCGGGGCTACGTCGGCTCCGCCAACCTCACCGACACGAGCATCCACTACAACCTCGAGCTGGGCCTCTACCTCGAACATCCCGAGGTGATCCGTCACCTCGAGCGGCTCTTTGACACTTTGTTCGACCGGGTCGGCGTGCCCTCGAAGCTCCTTTGAGTCCCTTCGACAAGTTCCGGGCCTGGCGCCGCGCGCACGAACTCGCCCTCGCGGTCTTTCGGAGCGCCGAGGCCCTGCCTCCCGGCGGCAAGGACGACCTGGCCTCCGCCCTGCGCCGCGCCGCGGTCAATCTCTCCGTCCGCATCGCGCGGGCCGCGGGAGAGCGTTCGCCTCCCATGGGTTTCTCCAGGACATGGGATCGATCCCGGGCCGCCGCCCTGCGGCTCGACTATCTCCTCCTCCTGGCCCGCGATCTCGGCCGGCTGGCGCCCGGGGAATGCGCCGCCTTGCGCCGGAGTGTCGCGGCGGTCGAGAAATTGCTTGCCACGGGGACCCGCAGGGGAAATGCTGATGGCCACCCATGAAACTTCTCCGGGCGTCCCTGGTCGCCGTCGCCTCCTTCCTAGCGGCCTGCGCGCCGCCGCCGATCGACCCCGGCCGGGTCGACGCGATCGACCAGATCGTCGACCGCCAGCTCGCGAAGGGCCGGAACGTCGGCTTCGCCGTGGGGGTGATCGACGGAAACAAGATGCTGGTCCGCGGGTACGGCCGGATCGCCTGGGACTCGGATGCCAAGCCCTCGGGGAGCACCCTTTACGAGATCGGCTGGATCACCGGCGTCTTCACCACCTGCCTGCTGGCGGATCTGTCGCGCGACGGCGTGGTCGCCCTGAACGACCCCATCCGCCGCCACCTGCCGCCGGAGGTGAACGTCCCCCGCAGCGACAACGGAGAGATCAGCCTCAAGATCCTCGCCACGCACACGTCGGGACTCCCCAGGCTCCCCATGAACCTGGGGCCCATCGACCAGGACCCCTACGCGAATTACGGAACCGACAAGCTCCACGCGTTCCTCTCGGAGCACCGCCTGCGATGGAAGGTCGACGAACGGTACGAGGAATCCACGCTCGGCATGGGCCTGCTCGGCCACATCCTCGAGCGTGCGGCGGGGAAACCGTACGAGGAGCTGGTGACTGCCCGGATCGCGGGCCCCCTGGGGATGCCCGACACCCGGATCACCCTCGCGGAGAAGCTGAAGGCCCGGCTGGCGCCGCCCTTCGACGAGAACGGCAAGCCCGCCCGGAACTGGAACTTCCAGGCGCTCGCGGGCGCCGGCGCCCTGAAGTCGACCGTGAACGATCTCCTCCGGTTCCTGGCCGCCAACCTGGGCAAGGGCGAGCCCCGGCTCGTCGAGGTCCTCGCCTCCTGCCACGCGACGCGCCGATCGGTGACCGACCGTCTGCGGATCGGGCTGGGATGGCGGCAGAGCCCCGTCCGCTCGGGCGGAAACTGGACGATCTGGCACAGCGGCAAGACCGGCGGGTACGTCAGCTGGATCGGATTCGTGAAGGAGTCGAATACCGCGGTGGTCGTCCTCTCGAACACCTCCGGCGACAATGCCCTGAAGGCGACCGAGTCGGTCGCGACGGAGATCCTCGAGCTCCTCAACCCGTGACGATCGGGAGCAGGTCCGGGAACCGGCCGATCGTGTACCGCGCCCCCTCGAGCTCCCCCGGCATGGCGTAGCCGTACGTCACGCCGCAGCAATCGATCCCCGCGGCCCGCGTGGTGGCGAGATCGACGCCGCTGTCCCCCACCAGGATGGCGCGCGACCTGGGAACCCGAAAATTCTCGAGCGATGCGAGCACCGCGCCCGGGTCGGGCTTTCGCTTGGGAAGCGTGTCCCCTCCATAGATCGCGGCGAAGAGTCCGTCGATCCGCAATCCCGCGAGGAGCGATCTCGACATCGCCTCCGGCTTGTTGGTGACGATCACCCGGGGAACGGATATCCGCTCCAATGTCTCGCGTACGCCCGGATAGAGGGTGGTCCTGTCGAGCAGGTGGGCCGAATAGTGCTCGATGACCCGCGCGTGGACCTGCGCCCGGCGCGGATGGTCGGCGCCGATCGTGCGGTCGAGCAGGATCGCCAGCCCCCCTCCGATCGCCGCGATGATCCGAGGCTCGGGGAGCTCCGCCATCCCCTCGTGCCGGAGCGCCCAGTTGAGTGACGCCGCGATGTCCGCCCCGGAATCGACGAGCGTGCCGTCGAGATCGAGAAAGACGAGGTCGTATTTCATGGGGAAGGAACTATAGCAGCGCCGGATTCGGCGCGGTACTCTCAGGTCATGCAGGGCGCGCATGATCCCGGCAAGAAATGGCGGCTGCTCGTGGCGCTCTCCATGGCCGCCGTGATCACAGCGGCGCATTCGGCGATGTTCCTGCTGCTTTCCGGCCTGTTTCCTCGAGAGCCATTTTCGGTCAAGGACCTGATGGGACCCGCGGTGCTTTTCCTCATGATCTTCGGATTCTGGTACCTGACGTACGTGCGTCAAACGCGCAAGATGGCCGAGTTTGACCGGCTCGCCCGGCTGGGTTCACGAATCTCCCGCAAGCCCTGACTGCCGCTTCTGCCTCCGGACTTCGCACCTGGCGTCCTACCCCGGCCGTCGGACCTTGGACTCGGGAATCTTCCTCTTCTTCTCGGGCTCGAAGCTTGATGCTCGAAGCTCGAAGCTGGATAATCCCCCGCATGGCCGACGCGTGGAAGGATGTCGCCCAGCTCAAGTCGGAACTCGCCTCTTCAGTTTCGTTCGAACCCTCGGGCGTGAAGATCACGAACGAGCGCGAATTCGTCGACCGGAAGCTCGATTCCCTCGTCTGGACCTCCGTTTTCGGCGCCGACGCGGGCCTCCGCGACGCGGCCCGGTGGACGATCCGCGCCGCCTCCAACGCGCTGGGCGCGGTCTCCTCGTCCATCCAGGGTCTCTACGACGCCGCCGCCGCGGGCAAGGCGAAGGGATTCACCGTCCCCGCCCACAACCTGCGGGGCCTCATCTACGACAAGGCGCGCGCAATTTTCCGCGCCGCGAAATCGCTCGACTCCGGCGCCTTCATCTTCGAGATCGCCAAGAGCGAGATGGGGTACTGCGACGTGCGCCCCGCGGAGTACGCCCCGTGCGTCCTCGCCGCCGCGATGCGCGAGGGGTGGCGCGGGCCGGTCTTCATCCAGGGCGACCACTTCCAGTTCGCGATGAAGGACTACCAGAAGGACCCCGCCGCGGTCACCGAGGGCATCAAGAAGCTGACGAAGGAGGCGGTCGAGGCGGGCTTCTTCAACATCGACATCGACTCCTCCACGCTCGTCGTCCTCGAGCGCCCCACCGTGAAAGAGCAGCAGCGCGACAACTACGAGCGCTGCGCGGAGCTGACGTCGTTCATCCGCGGCCTCGAGCCCGCGGGGGTCACGGTCAGCGTCGGGGGCGAGATCGGCGAGGTCGGCAAGAAGAACTCCACCGTCGAGGAGTTCGAGGAGTACTTCAAGGGGTACCGCGAGAAGTGGAACGGCAAGCCCATCTCGAAGATGAGCGTCCAGACCGGGACGAGCCACGGCGGCGTCATCCTTCCCGACGGGTCGCGGCAGGAGGTCTCGATCGACTTCAACGTCCTGAAGGAGATCACCGTCGCGTGCCGCCGGCACGGCCTCGCGGGAACCGTCCAGCACGGCGCGTCGACCCTGCCCGAGCGGCTCTTCGACCAGTTCCCGCGCCACGACGCGGTCGAGATCCACCTCGCGACCGAGTTCCAGCGGATCGTCTTCGATCACCCGAAATTCCCCCCGGAGCTCCGGGAGAAAATCCACCGGTGGGTGCGCGACGCGAAGCCGCCGGAGTGGAAGGAAGGCGCGGCCGAGGCGCAGAACATCGAGAAGTGCATCAAGCGCGCGTGGGGCCCGCACAAGCGCGAGATCTGGTCGCTCCCCTCGGACAGCCTGGCCGCGATCCTGGGAACGCTCGAGGCCAAGTTCCGCACCCTGATGACGCTGTTGAACTCGAAGGGGACGCTCTCCATCGTTCGCGATTTCGTGAAGCCGGTCCCGGTCAACGGCCCCAAACCGGCCGGACTCTAGGCCTATGCATAGTTCGGTCGTTACGATCCAACGTCACATAGCCGCTCAACAATCGCTTCATCCTGAGGCGACTGGCCAGTTCACCGCGATGCTGTGGGACCTCGTCCTCGCGTTCAAGATGATCGCGCGCGAGGTCCGCCGCGCGGGGCTCATCGACATCCTCGGCACGATCGGCCACGAGAACGTCCACGGCGAGAAGGTCCAGAAGCTCGACGAGTACGCGCAGGACCACATCTACCACTCGATGCTCGCGGGCGGCCACGTCTGCTGCATGGCGAGCGAGGAGCGCGCGGAGCTGATCCCGGTGCCGCGCGAGTACCACCGCGGCAAATACGTCCTCCTCTACGACCCGCTCGACGGCTCCTCGAACATCGACGTGAACATCTCGATCGGGACCATCTTCTCGATCCACCGCAAGATCACCCCCGGCGACGAGGGGCGCCTCGAGGACTGCCTCCAGCCCGGCCTGAAGCAGATCGCCGCGGGGTACGTCATCTACGGCTCCAGCGTGATGCTCGTCTACACGACCGGCCACGGCGTCCACGGATTCACGCTCGACCCGACGATCGGCGAGTTCCTCCTCTCGCACGAGAGCATCAGGATGCCCGCGCGCGGCAAGACCTACTCGATCAACGAGGGGAACGCGGGCTCGTTCGACGCCGGGACCGCGATGTACGTCTCCTGGGTGAAGCAGAAGGACGCCGCGACGGGCCGCCCCTACACCCAGCGGTACGTCGGGACGCTCGTCGCCGACGTCCACCGGACGCTCATCAGCGGCGGCATCTTCCTGTACCCCGCGTCGCCGAAGCCGAAGCTGCGCCTCCTCTACGAGGGCGCGCCGATGGCGATGATCGCGGAGCAGGCCGGAGGGCGCGCCACGACGGGCCGGGAGCGGATCCTCGAGATCGCGCCCCACGACCTGCACCAGAAGGTGCCGATCGTCATCGGGAGCACCGAGGACGTCGCGACGTACGAGGAGTTCTTCCTCGGAAAACGGACCTAGCGGGATCGATTTTGGCGCCGGACGCCGGAATTCCGGGGTATAGTATTTGCGGAGAGAAGTGCAGCCGGGAGCTTGAGTAGGGGCCAGCCGGAGAGGAGGGGGAATGTCCACATCTCGTGAAGCGGTCTATCTCCGCCACGTCCTCGCCTTGTGCAAGGCCGGATCGCAGATCCCCGTCGAATCGGTCGAAGCGCTCATCGAGGGGGACGGCTCGGTCGACCCGCTCCTGGTGGAGCTCGTCCGTTCCCGGGCGATACGCGAGGACGCCTGGGGCCCGCTCTGGGCGATCGTCGTCCTCGGCGAGCGCCGGTCGTCGCCGGGGCTCGCGGCGATCCTCGACGCGGCCCGCACGGACAACGACCTCGTCCACGAGGGGGTCGAGTTCGCGCTGGGCCGGTACGGCGCCGCGGCCGTGGACCCGATCCTCGCCTTCCTCCGCGACAATCCCGGGCTCGACGGGCGCGTCCACCTCTACTCCGCCCTCGCCCGGACGCGGGACCGCCGCGCGCTCGACTTCCTGATCCGCCAGCTGCGGCTCGACGAGGACTGCATGGGCGCGATCGCATGGGCGCTCGCCGAGACGCACGACCCGAAGGCCGTCGCGTCGCTCGAGGCGATCGTCGCGCGATTCGGCAAGCGCGATCCGGAGCTCGTCGAGGCGCTCGAGGCGGCCGTCCATCCCGGGCCGGAGGAGCCGGCGCCCGCGGAGGACTGGCGCGCCCACTGGACGTGGCTCGAGGAGGAGGCGGCGGAGTCCGAGGAGGAGTCGGGCGAGCCCTCGGGGGCCGCGAATGCGGAGGACGACGCCGAGGGGCCCAATTTCCTGCCCCGCTGCTACGACGTGCGCTGCCCGGTCTGCCGCGCGGACCTCGAATACGACACCACCGACGGGACGGTCAAGGTCACGCAGCCGAGAGACAGCGAGAGGCGGGCGTCGTAGGCTTGTTCAGTCTTGCGTCGGATGGAAGTTTGCCGCCCGGAGCGTGAAGCTCACTCTTCCTCGTTCCGCTTCACCAGATGTTTGTGGAGCTTCTTCAAGGCGATCTTCTCGATCTGCCGCACGCGCTCCCGGGTGATCTTCAGTTTCTTCCCGATGTCCCCGAGCGTCATGGCCTGCCCGTCGAAGAGGCCGTAGCGGAAGCGCAGCACGGACGCCTCGCGATCCGTGATCGACCGGAGCAGGTTGTCGATCCGCTCCGCGTCCATGGCCGAGAAGAGGTTGCGGTCCATCGTGGCCGCTTCCTTGAGGTCGGCGATCTCCGTCGTGGGCCACATCACGTCGAGGCTCACGGGTCGCCCGAGGTTGTCCGAGGCGTTCATCGCGCGCTTGAGGATCTCGATCCCGTCGCCGCCGAGGTCCATCGCCGCCGCGATCTCGGTGATGTCGGGCTTGCGTCCGAGCTTCTGCGACAGCTCCCGGAGGACGCCCTTCCACTTCGCGATCACCTCGACCATGTACGAGGGGATCCGCACGGTCTTGGCCGTGTTCACGAGCGCGCGACGGATCGCCTGCCGGATCCACCACGTCGCGTACGTGCTGAACCGGCACTTGCGGGCGGGGTCGAAGCGCGAGACGGCTTTCAGAAGGCCGAGGTTGCCCTCCTCGATGAGGTCGAGGAAGGCGAGCCCCTTGTTCGTGTAATTCTTGGCGACGCTGACGACGAGCCGCAGGTTCGCCTTGATGAACTGCTCGCGCGCCTTGTGGGCGTCCTCCCGCTGGGACTCCTCCTTCGAGGTCATCTTCTTCATCCGCTTGGCGAGCTCGCGCTCCTGCTCGGCGGTGAGAAGCTTGACGTCCTGGATTTCCTTGAGGTACTGCTCGACGCCTTGTTCCTGCCTGAGGATCGTCATGGGAGGTGGGCATCGATTCTACCGGGACCGACCCGGGGATCAAGGGCGATAAACGCGCTCCAAATATTCGACCGTCCGGTCGACGTCGAAACGCTCCCGCGCCGCCGCCCGGCCGCGCTCCGCGACGGCGCGCGCGGCGTCCGGATTTCCCAGGATCCGGTCGAGCCGCGCCGCGAGCGCCGGAAGATTCCCGGGGGGCACGAGCCAGCCCGTGACGCCGTCCTCGATGATCTCGCGCGTCCCGCCGACGTCGGTTGCGACGACGGGGAGGCCCGCCATCATCGCCTCGATCACGGCCACGGGGCTGCCCTCACCCAACCTTGACGGAAAGGCGGCGACCGTCGCTCCGCGCATCGCCTCGGACACGTCGTCGGTCCAGCCCGTGAACTCCACGCGCTTCTCCCGGGCCAGCGCTTGAAGTCTCGGAAGGTCGGGCCCGTCTCCGAGCACGCGCAGCCCTGCTCCCGGCGGCAGCGCCGAGATCAGGTCGTCGATCCCCTTCCCCGGCACCAGCCGAGCCGCCGTCACGATGAGCGGCGGCCTGAGCGGCTTCGCGGCGACCGTGGATGCCGGGACGCCGTACCGGACGACGTCGCCCCGGCGTCCCGCATGTCGCGCGACGGCGTTCGAAACGAACTCGTGCGAGTCCGCGAGCGACGCGGTGAGTCGATCCAGCGCGCGGTGCCACGCCGGACCCTCGAGCGTATGGAGCGTCGAGCGGATGTGCGGCACGCCCGCGAGCCTCCCACAGAGTCGTCCCAAGACATTCGCGTGGAAGAGATGAGTGTGCAGTACGCCAGGCCGGAAGTCCCGCAGGATCCGGACGAGCTTCGGGATCGCGGATGCATCCCACGACCCCCGCATGCCGACCCGGCGGACGGGCACGCCGGGATCGAGGCGCACGACGCCCTTGAGCGCGATCACTTCGACAGCGATGCCGCGCGCGACCAGTCGCGGAGCGACCCACGTGAGAAGTCGTTGCGCGCCGCCATGGCCCAGGTCGACGATGAGATAGGCGACGCGCGGATTACCGATGACGGATGACGATCCGGCGGGCTTCCCGTCATCTGTCATCCGAAAGATGCTACGTCAGAAAATCGATCAGCCGGGCAACCTCCGACCTCAGCTTGGACCGTTCAACGATGAGGTCGATGAAGCCGTGCTCGAGGAGAAATTCCGACGTCTGGAATCCCTTGGGCAGCTCCTGGCGGATCGTCTGCTCGATGACGCGCGGGCCGGTGAACCCGATGAGCGCGCGCGGCTCGGCGATCGTCACGTCTCCGAGCGCGGCGAAACTCGCCATCACGCCCGCCATCGTGGGATTCGTGAGGACCGAGAGGTAGAGGCCGCCGGCGTCGCTGAAGCGCGAGATCGCGGCGCTCGTCTTGGCCATCTGCATGAGCGAGAGCGCCCCCTCGTACATGCGCGCGCCGCCGCCGGAACCCGAAACGAAGACGAGCGGCAGCGTTCGCTCGAGGGCGTATTCGAACGACCGGGCGATCGTCTCGCCGACGACGGAGCCCATGCTGCCCATCATGAAGCGCGAGTCGGTGAGTCCGAAGGCAACCGGGCGACCTTCGATCCGTCCCGTTCCCGCCCAGACCGCGTCCTTCTCGCCGGTCTCGGCCTGCGCGGCCGCGAGCTTTTTCTTGTAGCTGGTGGCGCCCTCGAACGTGAGCGCGTCGACGGGCTCGAGATTCGTCCACATCCGCGTGAAGGACCCCGGGTCGAGCATGAGGTCGATCCGCTCCTGCGGGCTCATCGTGAAGTGGTAGCCGCACTGCGGGCAGACGAGCTTCTTCTCCTCGAGTTCCTTCTTGTAGATCATCCCCTGGCAGGATTCGCACTTGGTCCAGAGGCCGTCGGGGAGGTCCTTCTTCCGGCTGATGAACTTCTTGATCTTCTCGAATGCCATCCGCCGGCCAGTCTAGCTCTGCCCGGCGCTCCGGCGCAAGGCGGCGATGGCGACCGCGGGGTCGGGGGATCGGAAGGTCGAGGTGCCCGCAACGATGACGTTCGCCCCCGCCGCGCCCGCGACCCGGGCCGTGTCGGGATTGAGGCCGCCGTCGACCTCGATGTCGATCGACGGCGCCAGCCTCCGGAGCTTCGCGACTTTCGGCACGACCGACTCGATGAACTTCTGCCCGCCGAAGCCGGGCCAAACGGTCATCGCGAGAACCATGTCGACTTTCGGGAGGAGCTCGGCGACGCACTCCGCCTCGGTGTCGGGATTGATCGCGACCGCGGCGCGCTTCCCCTTGGAGCGTACAGCCTCGAAGCAGGCGTCGACCCGCCGCGCGTCGAAGAGCGCCTTGCAGGGCAGGGTCATCGTCCAGCCGCGGTCCTTCCACTTGCGCGCGTAGTCCATCGCCACGGCCTCCGCGTGGAACGTGAGGCCGTCCGCGCCGGCGTCCGCGAAGATCCCCAGGTATTTTTCCGGCTCCATGATCATGAGGTGGCAGTCGAGGGGAAGCTTCGTGACCTTGCGCACCGCCTCGATGACGGGCGGGCCGATCGTGAGATTCGGGACGAAGTGGCCGTCCATGACGTCGAGGTGGAGCCAGTCCGCCCCGCCGGCCTCGACTTTCTGAATTTCGTCCTTCAGGCGGGCGAAATCCGCGGCCAGCAACGACGGCGCGATTTTGACCGCGGGCATCAGGCCTCCCTCGGCTTGTCCGTCAGCGCCTCGACCCCGGGGAGTATTTTTCCCTCGAGGAATTCCAGCGCCGCTCCCCCGCCCGTGGACACGTGCGTCATCTTGCCGGCGACGCCGAACTTCTCGACCGCGGCCGCCGTGTCGCCGCCCCCGACGATTGTCGTCGCGCGCCCCTCCGCCAGGGCTTCGGCCACGGCTTCCGTCCCCGCGGCGAAGGGCTCCATCTCGAAGACGCCGAGGGGGCCGTTCCAGACCACGGTGCGCGCGCCGGTCAGCGTGAAGACGTACTCGGAGGTCGTCGAGGGCCCGATGTCGAGCGCCATCCAGCCGTCGGGAATGCGCACGACGACCTGCGTCTCGGCCGCGGCGTCGAACCTGTCCGCGACGACGTGATCCTTGGGGAGAAAGATCTGGACCCTCTGGCGGGCGGCCGCCTCGAGGATCTTCTTCGCCGCCTCGATCCGGTCCTTCTCGACTTTCGAGGCCCCCACCGATTCGCCTTTCGCGACGAGGAACGTGTACGCCATCCCGCCGCCGATGAGGATCGCGTCCACCTTGGGGAGCATGTTCTCGATGAGCAGGATCTTGTCGCTCACCTTCGCGCCGCCGAGGATGAGCATGAAGGGCCTATCGGGGGACCTCATCCGCTCGCCGAGGAACTCGATCTCCTTTTCCATCAGGAGTCCGGCCGCGGCCTGCTTGAAGTACTTCGCGACGCCCGCCGTCGAGGCGTGCGCCCGGTGGGCGGTGCCGAACGCGTCGTTCACGTAGAGCTCCGCGAGAGCGCCGAGCTTCTTCGCGAACTCCGGGTCATTCGCCTCCTCTTCGGGGTGGAAGCGCAGGTTTTCGAGGAGCGCGACCTCGCCGTCCTTCAACTCCCCGGGGTCCTCCCCGGCGAAACGGACGGGGCGGCCCAAGAGTTCCGCGAAGACGGGCGCCACGGGCTTGAGCGAGTACTTCGGGTCGGGCTTCCCGTCGGGACGTCCGAGATGGGACGCGAGGATGACGCGGGCGCCGCGCTCGCACAGGAGCTTGATCGTCGGCACCGACGCGCGAAGGCGCGTGTCGTCCGCGACATTCCCGTCCTTGAGCGGCACGTTGAAGTCGACGCGAACGAGGACGCGCCGTCCCCGCACCTCGAGATCTCTGACGGAAAGCTTGCTCATGTCGGTTGGCCGTTGACCGTTGAGTCTTCCGTCCGCCGTTCGGAACGGTGGACGGCAAACGGTTAACGGGACAGGATCGCGATCACGTCGGCGCAGCGCGTGCTGTACGCCCACTCGTTGTCGTACCACGCGACGACTTTCACGAAGTTGTCGCCGAGCACCATCGTGGAGAGGGCGTCGAAGACGCACGAATGCGCGTTGCCGATCACGTCGCTCGAGACGATCGGGTCCTCCGTGTACTGGAGGATTCCCTTGAGCGGGCCCTCCGCGGCCTCGCGGACCGCGGCGTTGATCTGCTCCTTCGTCACCTTCTGCCTGAATTCCGCCGTGAGGTCGACGACCGATCCGTCGATCACGGGGACGCGCATGGCGATGCCGTCGAGCTTCCCCGCGAGCTCCGGGATGACGAGCCCGATCGCCTTCGCGGCGCCCGTCGAGGTCGGGATGATGTTCTGCGCCGCCGCCCGCGCGCGACGGAGATCCTTGTGGACCTGGTCGGCGGTCCGCTGGTCGTTCGTATAGGCGTGGATCGTCGTCATGAGCCCGCGCGTGATGCCGAACCGGTCGTTCAGGACCTTGGCGAGCGGCGAGAGGCAGTTCGTCGTGCAGCTCGCGTTCGAGATCACCTTGTGCTCGGGTTTCACCTGGTCGAGGTTCACGCCGAGGCAGGTCGTGATGTCTACCTTGTCCTTCGCCGGGGCGCTGAGGAGGACGCGCTTCGCTCCGGCCGTGAGGTGCTTCGCGCACTCGTCGCGCGAGGTGAAGACGCCGGTCGACTCGACGACCCAGTCGACGTCGAGGGATCCCCACGGGAGCTTCGCGGGATCCTTCTCCGAGAGGACCTTGATCTCCCTGCCGTTGACGACGAGGGCCCCCTCCTTCGCGGCGACGGTCCCCTCGAAGGGGCCGAAGACCGTGTCGTACTTGAGCAGGTGGGCGTTGGTCTTCGTGTCGGAGACGTCGTTGACGGCGATGAGGCCGAACTCGGGACGGGAGGCCATGACCCGGAAGACGAGCCGTCCGATGCGGCCGAAGCCGTTGATGGCAACGCGGATGCCCATGGTTCACCTCGGGGGTTGGGTTGCGGGCATTGTAGTAACGACCTTCGCCCGCTCCAAGCTTGAAGCTATACTGTGCGTTCACATGACGCCCGTCGCCGCTCCTCCCCTCGCCGTACCGGGGGCATTTTTCCAGCTCCATCCGCCCGGCCAGCCCGTCCGGCTCGAGATGCTGGCGAAGATCCAGGGCGACCAGGAGTTTCATTTCTACGTTTCGGGCGTGATGTTCGCCGAGATCGCCCCCCTGGTCGGGTCGGACCTCGCGTCGACCGAGGCGCTCATCTTCAAGATGCCCCCGAGCCTGCTCAACTCGAATTACTGGGAGCCGCACACCGCGGAGGCGGAGGAGGCGGTGCGCGAGAAGATGACCTCGGTCATCACGCGCGACGACGGCGGCACAAAGATGCTCTGGAGGTCGGACGCGATCGCCCCGGGCCGCCACCTGCGGGATGGGCTCGACGTGCCGGTCGAACTCCTGATGGGAACCGTCTTCAAGGTCCAGGGGCCCGATCTCCTGAAGCTCGGCGAGGCCTGGGAATCGCAGGGCCCGGTGCCGAAGGACCGGTTCGAGTGGATCGCCTTCCGGGAACTCTCAACGGGCAACGGGGCGATCGATGCGGCCATCCGTCTCCACGACGACCTGACGGTGCGCGTCCCGGGATCGGTCATGGCGTTCGCGGCGGATGGCGGGCATCGGGTGCGTCTCGTGATGACGCGGCGGGCGCTCTTCCGTCGATGCGTGGCGGCCGCGCTCCGGGGGTACATGATGCGCTGCACGGGCCGCGCGGTCTCCCCACCGAACGATCAGACCTGCGAAGAGCTCATCGCGCGCGCGTGGCACGGGCTCACGTCCACATCGGACCGAGATTTCGTCTCCAAGGGGACGACGTACGAGTTCATCGCCCGCCCCGGCCGGACGCCCTGGTCGGGCCACCCCCCTTCCGGCTCCGCGGACGGCACGGACGAGCTCCAGGTCCTGGTCTATTACGACCGGGTCTCGGGCATCTGGGCCCTCGCCTCGTAGGCCCGGAATTGATTCTATTTAGAACTGCCGAAACCGCCTCCTAGGCCCTTCCAAGCCCTGTTCTGGCTCTCCGGGCGCCTTCCCTGCCGGGTCGCCTTGAATTCACTTCGAAAGGGGGTTATGATCAGCCTCGCGGGTCGTCTAAAGAGGATCGTGGAAGGAGTTGCGACCCGGGAGCGCGCCTGCATGGCCAAGCCGTCCATCCGCGAGTTCCTCGAGAACCGCGCCCTGCTGGCGATCAAGCTCTCCTCGGCCGACCTCATGGGCCTCTTCCAGAAGAAGTTCGTCATCCCCCCGAGCACCGTCGGGCTCGTCCATTTCATCGACGGACCCGAGGCGCGCGTCGACGAGGGGCGCGAGCTCCGCGGCAAGTTCGACCTCATGCTCGTCAAGAAGAGCGACCTCCTCATCCGCTTCCCGCTCGCCGACCTGCGGAGCTCGGACGGGTTCCTCGTGAGCACCGTGATCGACCTCCACCTGTCGGTCCACGCGACGCGGTCCGACCTCCTCCAGGATTTTGCCCGGACGCTTTTCGATTTCCCCGGCGTTTACTCGCTCTCCGATCTCAAGACCGCGCTCGGCCCGGAACTGCGCCGCGCCGTCGGGGAGTACGCCCGGAAACGGACGGGGTCGGAGCTCCACAAGCGGGACCACCGCGAGTTCTTCGACGCCTCCGTGCGGCCCGATCTCGAGCGCGTCCTCTTCGGCACCGGCGTCGCGCTCCGCAGGTTCGGCGACGTCACGTTCGAGTCGGCGGAGTACGCCCAGCTCGTGGCGGCGGAGGCGCGGCGGTCGGAGGACCAGCGGCGGCGCGTCGAGCTCCAGGACCGGCGCGAGGAGCGCGTGCGACGTCTCGCCGGTTTCCTCCAGGAGCAGTCGATGCGCGACCTCCTCGAGAAGATCCCCGACCCGCGCGCCAAGGGGCTCCTCTACGCCAAGCTCATGGAGGACGACACGCTCCACCTCGACCCGCGCGAACTGGCCCAGCGGCTCGCGTCGGGCGGGAACGACATCTCGGAGCTCCTCTTCAAGACGCTCGAGAATCTCCTGGCCTCCTCGGCCGGCGTCGGCATCGAGGAGATCGCCGCCGAGACCGCGGGACGCGTCTACGGCGCGGCGGGGACCAAGATCCTCGAGATCGACCCGAAGGAACCGCAGGCCCGGCCCCGGGAGTACAACTTCAAGGACCCGATCCGGAGCGTGCGCGCCTCCGACGGCTCCCACGGGCCGACGCTTCTCGTCGGCTGCAAGCGGTCGGTCCACGTGCTCACCCTCGCGCGCGAGCTCGACTGCCTCGAGTATCCCTTTCCCGGCGACACGCGGCCGCGGGGCGGCGTCAATGCCGTCGCCCTCTCGGACGGCGCGATCTACGCGACGCACTCCGAGTTCGGCCTCCTCCGCTGGGACCGGCTCCGGCCCGGCGTTTCCGGCGAGCTCCTGTACGAGGCCTTGACGTCGGGAAAAAAGACCACGCGTGCCGCGCTCGTGGCGGGCGACCGGCTCGTCTTCGCGGCCGGTGACAAGGTCTACTCCGCTCCCCTCACCGGGAGTACGTCGCCCGTCGCCTACGACTCCGGGCTCGACAGCGGGGTCACCGTCCTCGCCTCGGGCGGCGGGAGCCTCTACGCGGGAACCGAGGGGGGCGCCGTGGTGGCGTGGAGGCTCGACGAACCCGAGCGGGCCACCGTCCTCGTCCGCCGGCGCGAGCCGATCGTGAGCCTCCGCCTCGCGCGCATCGGATCGCTCCCCCACCTGCTCTACAGCGCGCGAGACCTCGCGGTGAAGGCGCGCGTCCTCGGACAGACGCTCGAGACCTCGTACGAGGCGGGAGGCCGCGGCGTCGGCCTCGTCGACGCCACGAGCGATCTCATCTGCGCGGCGGATGCCTCCGGCCACCGGCTCATGATGTGGCGGGCCGCGACGCCGGCCCGGCCCTTCGCCGAAATCGATCTCCGGAAGTTCGCGGAAAAGCCCGTGCTCGATCTCGGCATGATGAAATCGCCGGCCGAAGAGCCGGCCCGGGTGACGTCATGACGACGCGCGTGCAGGCACCCCGCAGGCCTTCCGCCCTTTCCCGGGCGGAGGCGCTCGTCGCGGAGGAGCAGTTCTTCGAGCGGCTCCGGGCGCGGCTGAACGCGCTCCAGGGCATCTTCAATCCCCTCGAGGGACGGATGTACGACGCGTCGGCGCGCCATCGCACGACGCGGACGCTGGAGGACC
>Ga0075433_10000211_pt1 | contig 32941 bp, 31 predicted proteins | sample RhiMethybrSRZTD2_FD_75299 | JGI IMG/M metagenome (GOLD analysis project Ga0075433, IMG submission 75299) | Populus rhizosphere microbial communities from Tennessee, USA - Rhizosphere MetaG P. TD hybrid SRZTD2 | ecosystem: Host-associated > Plants > Roots > Rhizosphere > Soil | place: USA... | reverse complement strand
GGCGATCTGCTCACCGATCTCGGGGTCGGCGGCGGAGATGGCGCCGACGTGGGCGATCTCCTCCTTCTGCTCGACCTCCTTGGACTGGTTCTTGATGCTCTCGACGCCGAGCTCGACCGCGCGCTCGATCCCGCGCTTGATCTCCATCGGGTTCGCGCCGGCCGCCACGTTCCGCAGGCCCTCCTTGACGATCGCCTGGGCGAGGACGGTGGCGGTGGTGGTGCCGTCACCGGCGACGTCGTCGGTCTTCTTGGCGACCTCCTTGACGAGCTCGGCCCCGATCTTCTCGAAGGGGTCCTCGAGGTCGATCTCCTTGGCGATGGAGACGCCGTCGTTGGTGATCGTGGGGGCGCCCCACTTCTTCTCGAGGACGACGTTGCGACCCTTGGGTCCGAGCGTGATCTTCACGGCGTTGGCCAACATGTCCATGCCGCGCTCGAGCGCCCGCCGAGCCTCCTCGTCGTACGAGATGAGCTTCGGTGCCATCTTCCCTCCTCCTGCTCTCCGCAGATCCAGATGACGACTGCTAGCACTCTAGGTGCCTGAGTGCTAACGCATCGTACCCACGGGGCCCCGCAACTGGCAAGGCGGCCGCGGCGCTCAGCAGCCCCGGGCGTGCTCCACGTTGACCAGGACGTCACCTCGGTCGGCGTCGTAGACGTCCTGGCCGGGCCCGCCGTTGGCCACGTCGTTGCCGTCCACGCCGTCGTTCGTGTTCACACAGAAGTCCTGGCCGCGGCCTCCCTGGACCACGTCCGACCCGCCGTCGCCGTAGACCGCGTCGTGGTTGGGCCCGCCCTCCACGTGGTCGTCGCCGCCGCCACCGGCGACCAGGTCGGCGCCCCGCCCCCCGCTGACGTCGTCGGCACCGGCGCCGCCGTCGATCCGGTCGTTGCCCCGGCTCCCGATGATGCGGTCCTGGCCACCGAGCCCGACCATCGCGTCGTCACCGTTGCGTCCGCAGATCACGTCGGCGTCGGGGGTGCCGCGGAGTACGTCGTCGCCGTTCGTCCCGATGATCGTGCACCCCGACGATCCGCCCGCGGGCTCGGCGCTCCTCAGGCCCGCGCCGGCGCCGGCCGAAGCGGGGATCAGGGCGGCCAGGACGATGGCGCCGAGGATCCGGCGCATGTCACTCCTCAGCGGCGCCGGCCTCCACCATCTCGTTGATCTGCTCGACGACCTCGGCGTTGGCCAGCGTCGTGCAGTCCCCGAGTGGACGACCGCACGCGACGTCCCGGAGCAACCGGCGCATGATCTTGCCCGAGCGGGTCTTCGGCAGGTCGTCGGTGAAGATGATGCCGTGCGGCCGCGCGATCTTGCCGATCTTGTGCGCGACGTGCTCGCGCAGCTCCGAGGCCACATCGTCGTCCCCGATGAAGCCGCCCTTCAGCGTGACGAAGGCCACGATCGCCTCGCCGTACACGTCGTCGGGTCGGGAGACCACCGCGGCCTCGGCGACCTTGGGGTCGTCCACCAGCGCGCTCTCGATCTCGTAGGTCGACAGGCGGTGCCCCGAGACGTTCATCACGTCGTCGATGCGCCCGAGCAGCCAGAAGTAGCCGTCCTCGCCGCGCTTGGCGCCGTCTCCGGCGACGTAGGTCTCGGGGCCGTACTTGGAGAAGTAGGTCTCGACGTACCGGTCGGGGTCGCCCCAGATCGTTCGAGCGATCGCCGGCCAGGGCCGCTTCAGCACCAAGTAGCCGCCCCCGCCGAGCGGCACCGACTTCCCGGCCGCGTCGACCACGTCGGCCTCGATGCCCGGGAACGGCAACGTGGCCGAGCCGGGCTTCAGCTTGGTGATGCCCGGGAGCGGCGATATCAGGATCGCCCCGGTCTCGGTCTGCCACCAGGTGTCGACGATCGGGCAGCGTTCGCCGCCGATGTAGGTCCAGTACCAGACCCACGCCTCAGGGTTGATGGGTTCGCCCACGCTGCCGAGCAGCCGCAGCGACGACAGGTCGTGCTTGGCCGGATGCTCGGTCCCCCACCGCATGAACGAGCGGATCGCCGTCGGCGCCGTGTAGAAGATGGTCGCCTCGTACCGCTCGGCGACGGCCCACAGCCGGTCCTCGCTCGGGCAGTCGGGGGCGCCCTCGTACAGGATGCCCGTCGTGTGGTTGGCCAGGGGGCCGTACACGATGTACGAGTGCCCGGTGACCCAGCCGATGTCGGCGGCGCACCAGTACACGTCGTCCTCCTGGATGTCGAAGATCATCCGGTGGGTCGCGGCCACCTGCGTGAGATAGCCCCCGGTTGTGTGGACGATCCCCTTGGGCTTGCCGGTGGTCCCGCTGGTGTACAGGAAATAGAGCGGGTCCTCGGCGTCCATGGGCTCGGGCTCGCACTCGGTCGATTGCCCATCGACCAGGTCGTGGTACCAGTGGTCCCTGCCCTCGACGAACCCGTGCTCGCCGCCGGTGCGGCGCACGGTGATCACGTGCTCGATCGTCGGGCACTCGGCCAGCGCCTCATCCGCGTTGGCCTTGAGGGGCACGACCGCGGCGCGGCGGTACCCGCCGTCGGCCGTGATCAGGACCGTGGCCTCCGCGTCGTTGATCCGGTCACGCAGGGCCTCCGCGGAGAAGCCGCCGAACACGACCGAGTGCGGGGCGCCGATCCGCGCGCACGCGAGCATCGCGACGGGGAGCTCGGGGACCATGCCGAGGTAGATCGCGACGCGGTCGCCCTTCTTCACACCGAGGGACTTCAGGGCGTTCGCGAACTGGCAGACCTCCTCGAGCAGATCCTTGTACGTGATCGTGCGCCGATCGCCGGGCTCGCCCTCCCAGTGGTAGGCGACCTTGTCCCCCCCGCCGGCCTCGACATGGCGGTCCAGGCAGTTGTAGGCGGCGTTCAGCGTTCCGCCCTCGAACCAGCGCACGAACGGCGGGGTCCAGTTCATGACGGTGTCCCAACGCTTGAACCAGGCCAGGCGCTCGGCCTGCTCGGCCCAGAAGGCCTCCGGGTCGGCTCCCGCCTGCTCGTAGATCGCCGGGTCCTGGACCACGGCCCGGGCACGGAAGGCCTCCGACGGCTCGAACACCCGTTCCTCCGTAAGGAGGGCGGCGATGTGCTGTTCGGCCTCGGACATGGGTATGACCTCCTCCGTGCGTGTCTATAGCGCGCATCGTACGGCCGGAGGGGCCGAACGGGCATCCGGGGAATGCGCCTGCAGGTGCTTGCATCCGTGCCTGGGAGGACGGAGCATCGTGCCTACGAGGCCGCCACGGAGGCGGCCTCGAGCCCTACGGGGGAAGGAGGGCCCACGTGGCCACGTACGAGGGGTACTGCGTGAAGGACCGAGAGAAGGTCCAGTTCGAGGGCACGGTCGTCGAGCTCAAGAACGGCCGCAAGGCGGCCCAGGGAACGTGCCCGAAGTGCGGCACCAAGGTGATGCGGATCCTAGGCAAGAGCGACGCCTGAGCCTGGGCGCGTTCGGACGGCCGATGCGCCTAGTTCGGGCCCGCTAGCAGCTGTTCGGACGTGAAGACCGTCCGGTTCGCCGTGCGCTGGTGGCGTGCGGCGAGGTCAGCGACCGTGGTGCGCTGGAACACCCCATCGATCGCCAGAGCGACCTCCCCCCAGAAGCCCTGGAGCCCGCACCGAGAGTCCGCGAAGCACGTGTGATCGGTGGGCTCCAGGCAGAACATCGGGTACAGCTGACCCTCGATCGCGTCCGCGATCTGCGCCACGGTGATCTCGGAGGGGGCCTTGGCCAGTCGGCAGCCGCCCCCGGCCCCCCGGAAGCTCTCGACCAGCCCGGCCTTGTGCAGGGCCCCGAGCTGTTGCTCGAGGAACCGAAGGGGGATCTGCTGTGCCTGGGCGATCTCTCGGGCGGGCACGAGCCCGCCTCCCTCCCGGCGCGTGGACAGCTCGATCATCGCGCGCATCGCGTATTCGAGCCTCTGCGAGATCTTCAGCATGCCGATATCCAGGCCAAATGTAGGAACCGGCCCGTTTCCGTGTCAACGAGCGTACCTCGTGCCTACGGTCTGGGCCGGGGTGGTCCCGAGATGGTCCCGATGGGCCATATGGCACGCCCCCACTCCGGCCGATACTCCCCGAAGCGAGCGGACTACGGTGCGGAGACCGATGTGATGAAGGTCCTGGTGATCGATGACGAGCCCGACGTGCTCATGCTCTGCCGGGTCAACCTCGAGCTGGCCGGGCACGAGGTCGTCGAGGCCTCCAACGGAGAGGACGGCCTCGAGCTCGCGATGGCCGAGCGCCCCGACGCCGTCGTGCTCGACCTGATGCTTCCCAAGCTCGACGGCATCTCGGTGCTCGAGGCCCTGACCGCCAACGAGCAGACCCGCCACGTGCCGGTGATCCTGTTGACCGCCAAGACCCAGCGCGAGGACCGCCGCGCGGCCTGGAAGGCGGGCTGCACCGAGTACCTGACCAAGCCCTTCTCCCCGGTCGACCTGGTCAAGATCGCCGAGCGTGCGGCGGGGATGTCGGCGGCCGAGCGCTCGGACCGCCGCGAGCGCGAGCTCGAGCTCCTCGGCTGCTAGCCCGGCGGGCGAACACCCGGAACCCCTTCCCCCGGGCCCACGTAGACTCGACCCCGTGCTCCCCATCGTCCCCGTTCAGCCCAAGCGGGTTGACGACTACGCCGAGGCCGCGGGCGAGGGCGCGATCGAACGCCTCCGCGAGGCGGCTCGGCCGCTCGGCGGGCTCCGGGTGCTGAACGTCAGCAGCACCGCGTACGGCGGCGGCGTCTCCGAGCTCCTGCACACGCAGGTGCCCATCATGAACGACCTCGGCGTGGCCACCACGTGGGTGGTGATCGAGGGCACGGACCGCTTCTTCAACGTGACCAAGGCGGTCCACAACGCGTTGCAGGGCGCCGAGACCCAGCTGGACGATGACATGCGCCAGACCTACTGGGAGCGTATGCACGCCAACGCCGCCGAGATGCCGGACGACTACGACGTCGTCATCGTGCATGACCCCCAGCCGGCCGCGATGCTCCAGATCCTGGAGGACGACGCGCGCCGCAAGGGACGGTGGGTCTGGCGTTGCCACATCGACCTCTCGGCGCCGTACCGGCCGGTCTGGGACTTCTTCGAGCCGATCGTGAACCGGTACGACGCGGCGATCTTCACCGCGGAGGAATACGTGCAGCCCGGCGTGCAGGGCCCGATGCGCGCGTTCATCCCGCCCTCGATCGACCCGCTCAGCCCGAAGAACGCCCCGATGATGGAGGCCGCCTGGCGGGGCGTCCTGGCGCCGTTCGGTGTGGACCCGGACCGCCCGGTCATCACCCAGGTCTCTCGGTTCGACCCCTGGAAGGATCCGCTCGGCGTGATCGACGCATTCCGGCTGATCCGCCGCGAGGTCACCGACGCGCAACTGGTCATGGTCGGCTCACTCGCCCACGACGACCCCGAGGGGATCCGCTACCTGGATCTGACCACCGAGCACTCGGCCGGCGACCCGGACATCCATCTGCTGACGAACCTGAGCGGCGTGGGCGACAGCGCCGTGAACGCCTTTCAGCGCGCCTCCGACGTCGTGGTCCAGAAGTCGCTGCGGGAGGGGTTCGGGCTGGTCGTGGCCGAGGGGATGTGGAAGTGGAAGCCCGTCGTGGGCGGCGACGTCGGCGGCATCCGCCTGCAGATCGAGGACGGGGTCTCCGGCTTCCTCGTCAACGGCATCGGGGAGTGCGCCGATCGCGTGGTGGAGTTGCTTCGCGACCCCGAGAAGCGGACGGCGCTGGGCGAGGCCGGCCGCCAGCGGGTTCGCGAGCGGTTCCTATGCCTGCGCGAGATCGAGGACACCTTCCGGCTCATCTCGCGCATCACGGCATGAGCCCCCCGATCGTCGTCGCCTCCAATCGCGGCCCGCTGACGTTCGAGCGCGACAAGGCCGGCTCGCTCGTCGCGCGCCGGGGTTCGGGCGGCCTGGTCACCGCGCTCTCGAGCTCGCTGGTCGAGGCCGAGGGGGTGTGGGTCGCGGCCGCGATGTCCGACGGCGACCGCGAGATGGTGGCGGCGTCAAAGGGCGGTCGCATCGACCATGACGAGGAGGGGACCCGCTACCGCATCCGCTACCTGGACATCCCGCCCGATGTGTACGACGGCTACTACAACCGCATCTCCAACGGCATCCTGTGGTTCGCCTACCACTACCTGTGGGACACGGTGACCTCGCCTTCGTTCGGTCAGGACGTGGAGGAGTCGTGGGACCACTACGTGGAGGTCAACCGCCGGTTCGCGCATGCCCTGGCCGAGGAGGGCGAGGCGATGGGCCGCGACACCGCCTTCCTGATCCAGGACTACCACCTGTCGCTGGTCCCGCGGATGCTCCGCGAGCTCATCCCGGACGCCCTGATCGCCCACTTCTCGCACACCTCGATCGCGGGTCCGACATATTTCCGGATGCTGCCGGCCAAGATCCACGACCAAGTCCTGCGCGGGCTGCTCGGCGCCGACGTCCTCGGGTTCCACTCGCCGGGATGGGCCGAGAACTTCCTGCTGTCGGCGCGAACGCTCGCCGGCGCGAGGGTCGACCTCACCCGGTCGCGCATCGTGACCGACGGCAGGCAGGTGGCCGTGCGCATCCACCCGATCTCGGTAGACGGCCGGGCGATGCGACAGGAGGCCGCGACCCCGCAGGTGCGCGGGCTGCGGCACTCGCTGAACCGTTGGAAGGACAACAACCGCCTGATCCTGCGCGTGGACCGCGTCGAGCTCACCAAGAACGTGGTCCGCGGGTTCCAGGCATACGAGCTGTTCCTGCGTCGCAACCCGTCGTGGCTGGGCCGCGTCCGGTTCCTTGCGCTGCTGTCGCCTTCGCGCATGGAGCTTCCCGAGTACCGGGAGTACACGCAAGCATGCCTCGCGGAGGCGCGCCGGGTCAACGAGGCGCTCGGGCGCGAGGATTGGATGCCGATCGAGCTCCGCCTGAAGGACGACTACGTGGGCGCGATCGCCGCGTACGGGCTGTACGACGTGCTGTTCGTCAACCCGGTGATCGACGGGATGAACCTCGTCGCCATGGAAGGGCCGCTGCTCAATCGGCGGCGCGGCGTCCTCGTGCTCTCGCGCAACGCCGGTGCGTACGGACGGCTCGGCCGCTACGCGCTGACCGTGAACCCCTTCGACCTGGACGAGATGGCGGACGCGCTCGAGACCGCGCTGACGATGCCCGTGGACGAGCGCACGCGTCGAGCGCGTGGTCTCTCGCGCCTGGTGCTGGCGAACCCGCCCGAGCGCTGGGTGGGCGAGCAGCTGGAGGACCTCGAGCGCGCCAAGCGCCGACGCGGCCTGTAGTCGCGAGCTCGAGGTCCGAGCTAGAGGCCGCCCAGCAGCCGAACCAGATCCGAAGCATCCGAGCACACGACGTCGGCCGCCTCGATCAGCGCGGGCGGCGTCTCGTCGCCCCGGACGGCGACCCGGACCGCGACGATGCCCGACGCCGCGAGGCGTTCGAGCGCCGCGAACGCGTCGAGGTCCGCGTGATCGTCACCCGCGTACAGCACGGCCTCGAGGCCGTGCTCGCCCGCAAGGCGTTCCACGGCGGCGCCCTTCATCGGCCGACCCGGTGGGACGAGTTCGAGCACCATCTTGCCCTCGATGAGGTCCAGGCCGGACTCGGTCGCGACGGGTTGCAGCGCAAGAAGGAGTGCGGCCCGGGCGGCCTTCGGATCCGGCGCCTGCCGGTAGTGCACGGCCACCGACGAGCCCTTGTCCTCGACCCACGCCTCGGGCACGACGCCGGCCGCCTCCTCGGTCCGGGGCGCCACCGCCGTCAGCAGCTCGGGCGCGTCGTCCTCGAACCCATACAGGCCCACGTACTCGAGGTGGGGAACATCGAGCAGCGCCGCCACCTCCTCCGAGCCGCGCCCGGTCACGATCGCGACGACGCGGTAGCGGCCGGCAAGGGCGGCCAGCGTCTCGCGCGCGCCGTCCACGGGGCGGGCGTGCTCGGGGCGGGGGACGATGTCGGCGAGCGTCCCGTCGAAGTCCAGGACGATGCCCGCGGCACCCGCGCGCTGACGCAGCGCGTCGAGGTCAGGCCGCTTGCGCTGCGTAGTCGCTGCCCAGGAAGATCGCGAGCTGGACGTCCTGGTTGATGTCGGCGGTGCCCGGCTGCAGCTTCTTGATCTCCACATCCAGCGGAGCGAAGAAGTCCTCTGCCAGGAACTCGGCCTCGACCTTGTTGCTCGCGCCGCGGTAGTAGATCGTCGTCACGGCGTACGACGAAGGGGCGTCCGTCGGTGGCTGCGCCTCGACGTAGCCGTAGTCGTCTTCCAGGGTGAGCATCGTGTCGCCGGCAAGGCCCGTCACGCCCGCGCCGTTGAACACGGCGACCCGGACGCCTTCGACCTGGGGGCTCGGCTCGGGCGCGGTGTTCCCCGTCGCGCCCGTCGGGGCCGTCGGCTGCGGCGAGGGAGACGTGGTCGGTCCGCCGCCGCTCAGGCCGGGCACGTCGCCTCCGCCATCCCCCCCGCCGCTCCCCGAGGACGCCGGCGCCTGGAACGCCTGGTCGATGACGACGACGCCCCCGACGACGAGGGCGAGGATGATCGCGAACCGGATCGTGCTTGCGGCCAAGGAGAGGTAGAAGCTCCTGTTGGTCGGTGGCTCGTGCGTGCCCATCCTACCCCGGGCTAGGAAGGAAGCCCAAGCCGCCGCGCCAGGCGCATGCGCCTCCGCGACTCCCGGAGCCGGCGCAGGCGTCGCACCAGCATCGGGTCGTACCGAAGCGCCTCGGGGAGGTCGATCGCCCGCATGAGGAGCTGCTGGTACCTGGTGGCCGAGATGCCGAACCGCTCACGGATCCGGCGCTGTTTGGTCCCGCCCTCCAGCCACCACGAGCGTTCGAAGTCCAGGATCGCGCGGCTGCGTTCGTCCAGCTGGGACGGCCCTTCGTGCGGCTGATCCTGCCCCCGGGCACCCACGGCCCGAGCGTACCGGGCTCTACCGACGCTTCAAGCACCGTTCGGGGGGTCAGCCCGACAGGCTTCGGACCTGGCGAACCGCCACCGTCAGCGCCGCCAGGTCGTTCGCCTCCTCGTGGGCGAGCCCACGCATGAACCGCCGGAGCCGGTTCAGAACGTCCCTATGCGAGGCCACGTAGGCCGCCAGGGCCTCGTCCACAGACGCGTCGCCGCCCTGGTCGAGCACGCGCTCGGCCACCTGCCGCCGGAGCAGGCGCAGGTCCTCCTCGAGCGCCTGGACGGCCCAGCGGTGCCAGCGTGTGGTGGCCGAGACCTCGGCGACCCTGGTCTCGAGCCAGTCCACGTACATCACGTCCCCCACCAGGAAGAACGCCTTCGTGACATCCGCGATCGACCGGCCCGTGGCCTCCGATGCGGCCACGACGTTGGGGCCGTGGACCAGGAAGGGCTCGATCACCTGCCGGCGGGCCACGTCCTCGGGGACGCCGCGATCCATCAGCGCCCAGGCTGCGCGCTCGCGTTCCTGGCGCCACGGCTCGGGGGCAACCTCGGCCACCGCGTCGGCGAAGGTCCGGAAGGGCCCCTCATGCGCCTCGATCGCCCGGCCGAGCTGCCCCGGCACGTGCTGCAGGTACCAGCGGGCGGCCACCTCGACCAGGCGGTCGATGCCGGCCATGAGCTCGTCCATCAGCGCCGGTTCGACCATGCCGACCAGCGCCTCGATCGCATCCCAGCGTTCGACGGCGCCGGTCACGTCGCGCGCGATCCGGTACGCGCGGGTCACGTCGGCGGCGTCGGCCCCCGTCTCGGTGACGATGCGGGAGACGAACGTGATCCCCTGCGAGTTCACGACGTCGTTGGACACCAGCATCGCGACGAGCTCCCGGCGCAGGGGGTGCTCGTTCAGGAGCGCCCCGAAGCGTTCGACGACCTCGGGCGGGAAGTAGCTGCGCAGGTCGCGCTCGAGGTAGGCCGAGTCCGGGAGCGAGGAGTTGAGGATCGCGTTGGTCAGGCTCTGCTTGGAGTACGCGAGAAGGACCGCGAGCTCGGGGCGGGTCATGCCCTTGCCCGCGCGGCGGCGCTCGGCCATCTCCTCGCCACCGGGCAGGGCCTCGAGGTCGCGGTCGAGGTCGACCTCGGCCTCCAGGCTGGTCATCAGGTCCTCGTACGCCTCGATGCGTTGTGCGCTGGTCACGGCCTTCTGCGACAGGATCTGGGCCTGCAGGAAGTTGTCGTACAGCACGTGCTGGACGACGTCCGCCTCGACCCGCGCGAGCAGCGCGTTGCGCTCGTCCGTCGAGAGCGCGCCCCTGGAGATCGCGAGACCGAGCAGGATCTTCAGGTTGACCTCGTGGTCCGACGTATCGACGCCGGCGGAGTTGTCGATGAAGTCGGTGTTGATGCGCCCGCCGCCCAGCGCGAACTCGATCCGGCCCCGCTGGGTGAACCCGAGGTTTCCGCCCTCGGCCACCACCCGGCACCGAAGGTCCCGCCCGTCCACCCGCAGCTCGTCGTTCACGCGATCGTCGGCGTCGGCGTGCGACTCGGAGGAGGCCTTCACGTACGTGCCGATGCCGCCGTTGTACAGCAGGTCCACCGGCGCGCGCAGGATCGCCGATATCAGCTTGCTCGGCGCGAGCTCTTCGGCCTCGATGCCGAGCGCGAGCCTGGTCTGCGGCGAGATCGGGATCGACTTGACCGTGCGCGGCCACACGCCGCCGCCCTCGGAGATCTTCGAGCGGTCGTAGTCGTCCCAGCTGGATCCCGGGAGCTCGAACAGCCGCCTGCGCTCCGCGAACCCGAGGGCCGGGTTCGGCGCGGGGTCGATGAACACGTGCCGGTGGTCGAACGCCGCCACCAGGCAGATCTGGCTCGAGTAGAGCATCCCGTTGCCGAACACGTCGCCGGACATGTCCCCGATGCCCACGACGGTGAACGGCTCGTTCATCACGTCGGTGCCGATCTCGCGGAAGTGCCGCTTGATCGACTCCCACGCGCCGCGCGCCGTGATCCCGAGGTCCTTGTGGTCGTAGCCGGTCGAGCCCCCCGACGCGAACGCGTCTCCGAGCCAGAACCCGAACTCGGCCGAGATCGCGTTTGCGGTGTCCGAGAAGGTCGAGGTGCCCTTGTCCGCCGCGACCACCAGGTAGGGGTCGTCCTCGTCCTCGACCACGACGTGGGGCGGATGCACGATCTCGCCATCCACCAGGTTGTCCGTGAGCTCGAGCAGGCTGCGGACGAACGTGACGTACTGGCGGGTGGCCTCCTGCTTGAGCGCCGCCGGCTCCAGGTCCGTGTGCTTGAGGACGAACCCGCCCTTGGCGCCGGTGGGCACGATCACCGCGTTCTTGACGATCTGCGCCTTCAACAAGCCGAGCACCTCGGTGCGGTAGTCCTGACGGCGGTCCGACCAACGGATCCCGCCGCGCGCCACCCTGCCGGCTCGCAGGTGTACGGCCTCCATGTCGGGCGAGTACACGAACACCTCGAACAGCGGAGTCGGCTTGGGCATCTCGGGCACCTCGGCCGAACGCAGCTTGAACGCGGTCGAGGCGCGGGACGGCAGGTACGCGTTCGTCCGCACGGTGGCGTCGATGACCCCGAGCGCGTTGCGCAGGATGCGGTCGTGCTCGAGGGACGTGATGGCGTCCAGATCGGCCCGGATCGCGGCGCGCAAGGACTCGACGGCCTCGTGATCGCGCGGCCGCGATGGGTCGAACCGCATCTCGAACAGCTCGATGAGCTTCGTCGCAACCTGCGGGTGCGCGGCGAACGCGTCGTTCTTGTACTCCACGGGGAAGCTCGCGTTCACGCGGTGGTGGAACTTCCGGTAGGCGCGCAGGATCTGCACCTGCCGCCAGTCGATCCCGCCGGTGACCACGAGGCGGTTGAGCGAGTCCGACTCGCACTCGCCGCGCCACACGGCCGAGATGCACTCGGCGATGCGGGCGCCGGCCTCCTTCACGTCCAGCGGCTCGTGGTTCGGACCCAGGACGCCGAAGTCGTGCAGGAACCGCTCCTCGTCGTCCTCGTCGCCCTGCAGCGTCGTGGGCCACTCGTCCACCACCCGCAGGCCGAGCGACTCCAGCGTCGGGACGAAGTCGGACAGTTCGACCTTGCCGCCCTCCTTGTAGAGGCGAACGTGCGTGAGGGTCTCGCCCTCCTCGGTCGCGTTGTCGAGCGCGATGAGGATCGGCTCGGTCCCCGAGACGAGCGCCTCGAACCGCGCGACGTCGGTGGCCGCAACGGCGGCGTCGGTGGCGGCCTTGTAGTAGTCGGGGAAGCGGTCGGCCCACCGCTCGAACAACCGTCGTCCCTCGTCCTCGCCGTCCTCGTCCACCAGGCGTTCGAGCAGCCGGTCCTCCCAGCTGCGAGCGATCTCGACCACCTCGCGCTCGAGCTCGTCGAACGAGACGTCGGGCACCTGCCCGTGGCCCACGTGCACGGTGAAGTGCAGCTGGGCGAGGCCGCCCTCGGTCATCGAAAGGTGGTAATCGATCGTGGTGCCCTGGAAGCGTTCCAGGAACAAGTCCTGGAGCCGGTGGCGTTTGTCGGCGTCGAACAGGTCGCGCGGGATCGCGACCAGCAGGGAGACGCTGCGCCCGTACAGGTCGCGCCGGATGAACAGCCGGATGTGCTTGGACTCCTGCAGGTGCAGAAGGCCCATCACCTGGTCGCGCAGCTCGTCGGTGGAGGCCGCGAACAGCTCGTCCTTGGGGAAGCTCTCGAAGATCGACACGACCGCCTTGTAGTCGTGCGAGCCCTCGAACAGGTCCTCCGCGTCCAGGATCTGCTGGAGCTTTCGGTGCAGCAGCGGTGTCTTGCTCGCGGGTTCCGAGTACGCCTTGGACGTGAACAGGCCTACCATCCGCGCCTCGCCCACGATCCGTCCCTCGGGCGAGACGCGGCGGATCCCGATGTAGTCCATGCGGGCGCGCCGATGCACGGTCGATGTTCGATTGGTCTTGGAGTAGATCAGCAGGTCCCCGCCCTCGATCCGGGCCCGCAGGTTCGGCTCGATCGTGTCGAGCAGCACGGGCTTCTCGTAGGCGGACCAGTCGGCCTTCGACAGGATGCCGAGCCCAGACCCGGGCGCGGCCACCAGCGCCCGACCCTCGGGAAGGTCGACCAGGTCGTACTCGCGGTAGCCGAGGAAGATGAAGTTCAGGTCCAGGAGCCACTCGAGGAAGGCGACGGTCTCGTCCACCTCCTCGGCCGGATACAGCGCCGAACCTGCGCGGGCGATCCCGATCATGCCGCGGGCGGCGTCGCCCATCGCGTCGAAGTCGCGGACCGCGAGATGCACGTCGCCCAGGACGCCGCGGATCGCGTGGTCGAGCTCTGCACGCTCCTGTTCGGTCAGGTCCTGCTCGAGCTCGAAGTGCATCAGCGACTCTCGGGCCGGCGCCTGCTTCACGTGGACGATCCGGTCGATGCGGCCGCTGCCTCCGCGCTCGATCCCGATCACCGGGTGGATCACGCGCCGAACGGTGAAGCCCCAGGATTCGAGCTCCTCGTTGACCGAGTCGTACAGGAACGGCGAGTCCGGCGTGCTGACCTCGATCACGGTGCCGGACGTCTCGTATCCGTCGCGGGTGACGCTGGGCTCGAAGACCCGCACGGCGAACTCGTCGGGGGCGCGCGTGTCGGCGAGCTCGAAGGCCCCGAGGATCACCCCGAGCAGCTCCTCAGGGTCGCGCTCCTCCAGATCCTGCGGGGTCATGCGCCGGGTGAACGCCGCAGCGAACGCGCGCACGGCCTCGGCCCGGTCCGCCGGCACCTTGGCGTCGATGAGCTCGGGCACCCGGGCGGGCAGACCGCCTGTGGTCACCTCGTCCGTGGTGCTCACACCGGACATGGTACCCGTGCCCGAAGAGCCCCCCGACCAGGCACGACGCCCGCTCGCAGGCCCGATCCGCCTTCGGCTTCAGAACGAGGTCCGAGCCGCCGACGCATGAGAGGATGTTCCGGCCCGCCGGCCCCCCAGGGATGGTCGAGACCAGCAACCGCATGAGCGGAACCGTCGAAGAGCACGAGCTGCGCTCCGTGGCGCAGCTCCGGATGCTGCATGCACTGGCGTCGCGGCTGAACGCGCTCGACGACGTCGACGCGATCGGCGACGCCATCACCACCGAGCTGAAGACCCTGATCGACTACCACGCATGCCGGATCTACCGCCTGCTCGATGACGGCGAGACGCTATGGCCGATCAGCTGGAAGGGCGACGGCGAGTACGAGTCCGAGACGGTCGAGGAGCTCGTCTCGAAGGTGGGCGAGGGCATCACGGGCCGCGCGGCCTACATCGGCCAGACCTACTACGCGCCCGACGCCCTGCACGACGCCCACGGGTTCCAGATCCCGGGGACCGACGAGATCGACGAGTCGTTGCTCGCGGTGCCGCTCAAGGTCGGCGAGCGCGTGACCGGCGTCATCGTGCTCTCGCACCTCGGGCTCGACCAGTTCGACGAGGAGGACCAGCGCGTGCTCGAGGTCCTCGCCTCGCACGCCTCGGTCGCCTACGAGAACGCGAGCCTGCTGCAGAAGGAGCGCGAGGCCGCCCGAACCGCCTCGGCGCTGCTTGGCCTGTCGCAGGCGCTCTCGGGCGCGGGCGACGTCTCGAGCGTGCTCGACCGCGTCGTGGCGGCCGTGCCGTCCTTGATCGAGGCGTCGGTCGTCGCCGCTTACCGCCGCGATCCCGCGACCGGCGGATTCGACCTCGTCCACCAGCGCGGCGCGCCCGACGAGCGGGCCTCGGCGGCCTCCCCGATCCCCGGCGAGGTGGCGGGAGGATTCATCGCATCGTTCGAGGAACCCTTCGTGATCTCGGGGCCGCAGCTCGCCCTGATGCCGGACGAATTCCGGCTCGTCGAGGGCCCCGGCGAGGTCCTGGTCGCCCCCATGGGCTGGGAGCCGGACGAGCTCGGCGCCATCGTCTGCGTGACCTCGGGTACGGCTGCGTTCACCGATCGCGACCGGGACCTGGCGCGCGGCATCGCGCAGATCGCCTCGCTCGCGCTCGGGAGCGCGCGCCGCGTGAGCGAGCTGGAGCGGTTCCACGAGCTCGCAGAGACACTGGACGCGATCTTCTGGGAGGCCGACCCGCAGACGCTCGCGTTCACGTTCCTGTCGCGGCGGGCCGCGCAGGTCCTGGGAGGCCAGGCCGACGAGGGCGCCCCCCTGCCCGAACGCTGGGGCGACCACATCGTCGAGGAGGACCGCTCGAACATGACGACCGCCCTGCGTGCCGCCGTCGAGACGCCCGGCGACGAACTCGGCCTCGAGTACCGGACCCCGGGGCCCGACGGCGAGGACCTGTGGGTCCGCGACATCGTGCTTGTCGCGGCCGACGCGCGCGGGCGCCAGGTCGTCCGCGGCCTGATCGTCGATGTCACCGAACGCGTACGCGCCGAGCAGGCGCTACGGCGCAGCGAGCAGAAGTACTCGGAGGCCTTCCACCGCGAGCGCGAGGCCACGCAGCGCCTGCGGGCGCTCGACGAGATGAAGAACACGTTCCTGGAGGCGGTCTCGCACGACCTCCGCACACCGCTCACCTCGATCCTGGGTTCGGCGGTCACGCTCGAGCAGGCGGGCCTCGAGCTGCCGCGCGAGGATGCGGTCGACCTCCTGCAGCGCATCGCCTCCAACGCGCGCAAGCTCGAACGACTGCTCTCGGACCTGCTGGACCTCGACCGGCTGCAGCGCGGCATCATCACGCCGCAGCGTCGCCGAACCGACGTGGGAGCGCTCGTGCGGGAGGCGGTCCAGGAGTTCGAGCAACTGGGCGGGCGCGAGGTGCTGTTCGACTCGCCGCCACTGCCGGGCGACGTCGACCCGCCGAAGGTCGAGCGCATCGTCGAGAACTTGCTCTCGAACGCCTCGCGACACACGCCCGGCGACCGGCGGATCTGGGCGCGAGCGGAACGCACGGACGACGGCATCCTGCTCACCGTCGAGGACGAGGGCGACGGCGTCCCCGACGACCTCAAGGACGCGATCTTCGAGCCGTTCCGTCAGGCGCCGGGGCCGGCGGCGGCCTCGCCCGGCGTAGGCGTCGGGCTCTCGCTGGTGGCGCGCTTCGCCGAACTGCACGGCGGCCGCGCGTGGGTCGAGGACCGCCCGGGCGGCGGCGCCTCGTTCAAGGTGCTGCTCGCGGAGTCCTGACGAGCCTCAGCTCGGGCAGTCGGCCTCGCCGCTGTCGGCGTCGACCATGCAGTCGCTGACGTCGACCGCCTCGAACGCGGATGCGGGCACGCTCTTCAGTTGATCCAGCAGCCCGTTGCGCCAGTGGCGGTCACGCGTGCCCTGGACGTACCAGTTCGAGCCGTTGTCGGCCAGCATCAGCCCGTACCGCTGCATCGCGAGCAGGATCGTCCGCGCTTTGGGCGAGAAGCCCGAGAGATCGAAGTCGGCCTTCAGGCGGAACCTCGCGCCCATCGGAGGACAGTCGGGGTCGTTCACGCCCGCCTGGTGACGCGCCGGCCAGACGTAGGCGTCGGTCGTGCAGTCGACCGTGAAGCGGATCGCGTGGTCGATGCTGCCCGCCGCGACCTCGTCCCAACGGACGAGGCCGGCGAGGATCGGCAGCCCGGCCGCGTCGGCCGATGTCCAGCCGGCCGGCCGGAGGACGTTCGAGTCCAGGTCGAAGATCGCGCCGCTCCCGGCACGCGGACGGCCGCCGTTCCAGCGGGCCGCGAACAGCTCGTAGAGCGTGCAGGCCCCCCGCCTCACGATCAGCGCGTGTCGGTCGGAGCCGCCCTCGATCGGCGTTCGGGCGTCGAAGGGGTAGCGCTCTCGGTCGCTCTCGCTCGCGTACCCGAACCTGACGCGGACGCCCCGATGGCGCCGTCCCACGACGTCGAACGGGAGGCCGTACCTCGGCGGCCCGAAGTCCGGATGCAGGTCGGTCGAGCCCGCGAGGGCCGAATCCAGCCACGTGTCGCTCATCTCGTGGACGGGCAGCCCGTCGACGCGCGTGTTCCAGATGTTCGACGCGGGGAAGACCTCGCAGCCCGAGCCCGGAACCGGCGCTGCGGCCGCGGAGGCCGGCGCCAGCACGGCGACCGAGAGCAGGACGCCGATCGCCGCGATCCGCATGCAGGCCATGCTCAAGGCATCGGCACGGCGATGCGAGCACCTTGACGTGCCCGCATAGGTGCCGGGCCGGCTAGGCGACCTCGAGCGCCCCCCGCATCCCCATGTTCTGGTGGTACTTGCAGAAGAACACCAGCGTGCCCGAGTCGGGGAAGGTCACGGTCACCTCGGCCTTCGCACCGTCCTCGACGTCCTGGTCGATCCCCTGGTCCGTCACGCTGAAGTTGTGCTCGGTGCTGCCCTCGTTCTCCAGGTGCAGCGTGAGCTTCTCACCCGCCGTGCCGTTGATGACCGTGGGCTTGAAATAGAAGTCGTCGAGCTCCAGGTCGAGCTCGCTCTCCCCGGAGACGTCCTGGCTGCCGTGGTCGTTGGCCTTCTCGCCGCCCACGGTGGATGTCCCGCCCTCCTCGTCACCTCCGCCGCACGAGGCAGCCATGAGCATCAGGGCGATCACGAGCGCGAAGCTGAAGGCACCGGTCTTGAGACGAGGCATGGCACCACCTTCCTCAGGCCGAGGTCAATGAGGATTCCCTCTCGATTAGGCGTTCGAAACCGGCAGGGCGAGGGTTCGGAGGGTTTTACGCGCTAGGTCTTGCGGGTGGTCAGCGAGACGAGCCCAACAACGGAAGGAAGGACCTCGCGGGCGAGGCGCGGGCCCTTCGCTTCCACGATGGGTTGTACCCAGGATGGGCCCGGCCCGAACCTGACGCGAGCCGGGGGTCGGATTCGAACCGACGACCTGCTGTTTACAAGAGACCCCGGGAAGTCGAGCAGCTCCGGTACCGAGCACCGGTCGAGGTCAACTTGGCGCGGTTCGATCTGTGGACACGACGGCTCGAGCTCGGCGCGACATCGGGTGAGCGGGGCTCGACCCTCGGCGATGTCGCGGCCCTCGGATGGATCCGGGACCGGATTGCGCTGGGCGCCACTGACCGGCAGAGCGTCGACGATGGCCTCCGGTTCCTCGGGGCCGCCGTCGCGGCCGGCGAGCTCCGAGCCGCCGCCGAGGCCGCCGCCGGGCTCCGCCGAACCGTCGCCGGAATGACCCCATCACCTGACCCTTCATCGTTGTTTCATCTGCGCGTGACTAGCCTCTGCCCGTGACGAAGAGCCATGAAGGAGGTTCACCATGCGGAAGTGGGTGATCGGAGGCGTCGTCGCGGTTGCGGTGGCCGGGAGCCTCACCGGCGGGGCGATCGCGTTCGCGAGCAACGACGGTGAGGGCGGAGCGAGCGGCCCCCAGGCCGACCGCGCCGTCCAGGCTGCTCTCGAAGCCACGGGGGGCGGCACCGTCGGCGGCGTCGAACGGGACGGGGAGAGCGGGGGCGTCTGGGAGGTTGAGGTCCACAAGCCCGACGGTTCGGTCGTCGACGTGCGTCTGGACGCGAGCTACCAGGTCGTCGTGATCGACGGCGATAACGAGACGGCGGATACGAACGACGGCAGCTCCTAGTTCGCGCCAGGCGAAGGAAGCCCTGGCCGCACTCGTTGCGGCACGGGCTTCCGTTCAAAGGTCCCTAAGCACCTCCGGCTGCGGCCGGCGGACGGACCGGATGGCGGCCGAGCCGGCGATCGCGGCGGCGGCGGCGATCGCCCCGAGCACGGCCGCCAGGTAGCCCCACGGCACCGACAACGACCCGGGTGGCGGGTCGAACACTCCGGTCAGGATCTTCACGAGGACCTGCGCGATGCCCCACCCGGTCAGCGCCCCGAGCGCGACCCCGACCACGATGACGAACGCCGCCTCGGTCCACACGAACGACGACAGCTGCCGCGTCCGAGCGCCGAGCGCGCTCGCGATCGCGTACGAACGCCGACGCTCGCCGATCCCGATCGCGAGGACCAGACCCGAGCACGCAACGGCAGTCGCAAGCGCGAACGCGAGCTCGAGCCGGGTCAGGCCGTGGAGGTCGATCGCGGTCAGGCTCGACAGGGTCACCCGCCGCTGGGTCTCGATGTCCTGGACCGTGGCGCCGGACGCCGGGCCGAGCAGCCTTCGGATCCGTTCGGCGACGACCGGCGGCGGGGCGTCCGTCCGAACCAGCAGCGTCTGCACCGATCCCGTTCCCGTCTGCCGGGCCACGTAGGCGGCGTTCGCCACGATGAACGAGTCGCGCGGCGCGGTGGGGAACTCGCGCGCAACGCCGACGAAGAGGAACGGAACCACGTGGTACCGCCCGTCGCTCGCGAACTCCAGTCGGAGCCTGACCGTGTCGCCCTCATGGAGCTGGAAGTCGTGGACCGTCTCCTCGGAGACCAGCACGCCGTCTGGGTGCGTCGCGAGCGTCGCGAGGGTCCCGGCCACATCGCCGTTGCCGAAGAATGCGTCGGACATCGGCGTCGTCGCGCCGATCGTCGACGGGTCGATCCCGTACAGGTCCTGCAGGTCGTTGCCGACGTATGCGAATCGGTGCTGCATGGCGGCGACCGAGGTCACACCCGGCAGCGCGGTGGCGCGCCGCGCGGTTCCCTCGGGCAGCCCCGTCAGCGTCGTGGTTGTCGCGCTGACGTCGGCGCCATTCGTGAGCTGGGCGTCCACCTCGGCTTGGGCGGCATAGGTGGTGTTGAAGACCGCGATCGCGACCGCGAACGACGCCGTCACCGCCATCAATACGGTGGCGCGCGAAAGCGACCGCCGCTGCCGCGACATCGACGCCGAGACCACGCCGGCCAACCTCCCGGCGACCGGTCGCGCCAACGGTTCGAGGATCAGGCGACCCCGTTCGAGCACGAGGGAGCCGAGTCGCCACGCGAGCAACGCGGCGCCTCCCCACAGCAGCGCCGGAGCGAGCAGGGTGAACGTGCTGACCGAGATCGTGGGGACGCCCTCCGGCGCGAGGACGACCTGGTACCCGCTCCGCGCGGCCTGGGCGTACACGAGCGCACCCGCCCCGAGCAGGACCACGTCGAGGTACAGCCGAGACCACAGGGGTCGGCGAGGCCGGCCGATGTCGGCCCGCGCGGCGCCCACCGTGAGCGCGTGGGCGTCCGAGATCGCCGGGCCGACGATCGTCAGCGCGGCGAGCCCGACCCCGACGACGACGCTGACCGCGAGCCACACGAGCGCCTGGGCGTTCGTCACGCCGAACCGCGCCGTCCCGAAGGCGATCCGTCCCACCACGGCCGCGCCCGCGAGCCCGAGCAGCACCCCGGCGACGCCGACCGCGAGCGCCTCGGCGGCAGCAAGAGCCACGATCAGTCTCGGCGCGGCCCCGCGCAGCCGCAGCAGCGCCTGCTCGCGACGCCGTCGATCGCGCCCCGCGGCGGCGACGACGGAGGCGAGCAGCGCCGCAACGATCACGCCCGGGATCCCCAGGAAGAGGAAGAGCAGCTGCGCGTACACGGCATCACTGCGAGCGGCGCTGAGCCTCGCTCCGATGTTGTCACCGATGAGCACGGTCCCGGAGAGCGCGGCCTCCAAGTTCCGAGCCCGCCCCGTCACGTCGACGAACGCGGCCCCTGGGTCTGCGGGGAGATCGCGGGCGAGCTCGACGTGGAGCTGGGTCGTGACGCCTGGTGTGCCTTCGGGGAAGAGCTCGGCGAACCGAGCGGCTGCGACGAGCACGACGTTGTCCGGCGGCGCCGTCGGCGCGCTTCCGGGCGGGGCGCCGATCGACTGGAAGAGCGAGTCGGCCGCCGGCAGGTCGACGATGCCGTCGACGGTGACGGAGGCACGCGGCAGTCCCCGGCGGCCGATCGAGATCTCGGAGCCGACGGTCGCGCCGAGGTTGGCCGCGGTCTGCTGAGCGAGGAGCACCCCGTCGCGGGCACCGATCAGCGGCCGGATCTCGCCCGGGAACGCGCTCGCATAGTTCGAGGGGAGCCCGAGCACCACGCCGGGACCGGTCGTCCTCACGCCCGTCGAGGCCGCGCCTGCGCGGAACCCGGTCGTGTCGCCGTACAGGACGGCCATCGTCCTCGCGACTCCGTCCGCGGAGGCGACGACCCGGGTCGCGTGGGCGACGTCGGTCCCCGGGCGAAGCTGGATCTGCCAGTCGACCGGGACCGATGCGATCGCGTCGTTGGTCATCCGTGCGCGGCTCGCGGTGAAGAAGGCACCGAGCGACGCGGTCAGCAAGACGGCCATAGCCACCGCCAGCGTGAGCCCGGCCAGCCGTCCGGGTCGGCGGCGGGCGAGCGCCACGATCCAGCTCAGGCCGAGCAACGGGACACCGTGCCCCTCAGCTCCCCCGCGTCCATCCGCCATCGGGCGTCCATCCGCACGGCGATCTCCGCGTCGTGCGTCGCCACGACGACGGCGGCTCCCGAGGCGTCGGCGGCGTCGAGGAGCGCGACCACTGCCCGACCGGCCGTCTCGTGATCGAGCTGGCCCGTCGGCTCGTCTGCCAGGACGAGCCGCGGCTCCCCCACGATGGCGCGGGCGAGGCCCGCACGCTGCGCCTGCCCGCCCGAGATCTCCTCTGGAAGCTTGCCCGCGACGTCTGCAAGCTCGAACAGGTCCAGCGCCGCGCGTGCGGCGTCGAACGCAACTCCCTGCTCTCGGCCCTCGAGCAGGAGCGGGAGGGCGACGTTCTCGACGACGCTGAGTGGCGGTAACAGGCTGGGGCCCTGGAAGGCGACCGTGACCGGTCCCGGGCGGAGCGAGTCTGCCTCTCCAAGGGCGGGCCAGGAAAGGGTCCCGGCGGTCGGCCGTTCCAGTCCGGCGATCATCAGGAGGAGCGTCGACTTCCCGCTGCCGCTCGGACCGATCAAGGCGATCCTCCTACCCGCCTCGATCGTGAACGTCGCGCGGAACACGGCCCGGACCGCAGCGGTCCGGGTTCCATAGACGCGGGTCAGATCCTCCGCTCGAACGAGGACATCATCCACGAACGACGATCCCGTCCGATAGACGCACGATACGATCGGCGGCCTCCGCCACGCGGTCGCTGTGTGTCACCACACACACGGCGCCGCCGGAGTGCGCGGATCCCTTCAGAAGGTCGAGGACCACGGATCCACTCGCCGGGTCCAGCTCGCCGGTTGGCTCGTCAGCAAGCAGAAGGCTCGGATCGTTGGCGAGGGCGACCGCCAGGCCCGCCCGGGCGGCCTCGCCACCCGACAGCGTCGAGGGCCGCGCGTCCGCTCGCTCCGCCAGGTTCACGTCGGCGAGGAGAGCGCGGGCGCGATCGGGATCGCTCCTGCCCGCCACCCGCTGCGCGAGCTGGACGTTGCCGAGGATCGACACGTGCTCCAGCAGGTTCGCCGTCTGCATCAGTACGCCGACGCCTCGAGCTCGAACCCTGGCGCGTTCGGCCTCCGATCGTCGGGTGATGCGCTCGCCATCGATCCGAACGACGCCACCGTCGGGCTCGTCGAGCCCGGCGAGGCACGCAAGGAGGGTCGACTTCCCGCTGCCGCTCGGACCCACGATCGCCACCATCTCGCCGCGTTCGATGGAAAGCGACACCCCGCGCAACGCGAACGTCTCCTCATCGCCGGCGTGGAAGAATCGATAGAGGTGGCGCGCCTCGAGCGGGACGCCCTTCGAAAGCGAGGTCATCGCCACGTGACGCTCTGCGTGACGATCCGCCAGGGGTCCACGTTGTCTGCACCGACCGGCGACCGCAAGCCGATCACGATCTCGGTCCCGTGGTGATACAGCGAGTATCGCTGGACGTCAAGTCGGTACTGCTTGCCGGTCACGGCCTTCGGCTCGCTGTTCGCCTGATACGTGGTGAGCACGGCCGGGCCGGCCGGCAGCGCGGCGGCGGTCAACGATCCGAGGGTGAAGGCACGCTCGGTCGTCTGCAGCTCGGGCACCTCCTGCCTCCTTACGCTCGAGACCGTTGGAGGCGACGCGGCGCCTTGCCAGCTGACGACGACGGTGTTCAGCTTGTCGGTGAACGTCACCGAGCTCGGCGTCGTGGTGCGGGACCATCCCTCCGGGATCGAGATCGTGAAGCCGCCTCGCCGCGAGGTGTAGGGGACGAAGGCGATGTTGTCGGGGATGTCACCGGGGGGGCTGTTCTCGGTGGGGACCGGCGACTCCGAGGGGACCGGAGCCTCCGAGGGACTCGGAGATCCCGTGGTGCTGGGCGACGCCGCGGGGCTCGGGGACCCGGTCGATCCACTTCCCGTACCCGCGGAACTCGTCCCTCCACACGCGGACAATGCGATGGCAGCTGCGAGAGCCATCGGCGCGAGCGAACGGACGAAGGTGCGCATCGGCTTCCTCCTTCGGTTGGTGCCGTCCATCCGTTGTACGCGCCCGATCGTGAGGGATCGATAAGGATCGGGGCCCCGCACCGAACCCTCATCGGTCTCTCACGTGAGGATGGGACTTTGTTCGCGGGGGCGTGGGCATGCGGATCCTGCTGGTCGAAGACGAGAAGAAGATGGCCCGGGCGATCCGGCGCGGGCTCGAGCAGGAGGGCTATGCAGTGGAATCGTGCGCCGACGGCGAGGATGCCCTCACGCGCGGGACCGAACACGAGTATGACGCGATGGTCCTCGACGTGATGCTGCCCGGCCGGGACGGGTACTCGGTCTGCCGTGAGCTCCGGGGCCGAGGACGGTGGACCCCGATCCTCATGCTGACCGCGCGCGACGCGGTGGAAGACCGGATCGGAGGGCTGGACGCTGGCGCCGACGACTACCTGGTGAAGCCCTTCGCCTTCGGCGAGCTGCTGGCGCGGGTGCGCGCTATGGTTCGGCGCGGCCAACCGGAGCGGCCGGCCACGCTCACGGTCGATGGTGTGGTCCTCGATCCGGCGGCGCACACCGTGCGCTGCGGCGACATCCTGATCGACCTCACGCTCAAAGAGTTCTCGTTGCTCGAGTTCCTGATGCGTCACCCTCGCGAGGTCCTTAGCCGCCCACGGATCCTCGAGCACGTGTGGGACATCAACTACGACGGTTTTTCCAATGTGGTCGACGTCTACGTGGGCTATCTGCGCCGGAAGCTGCCGCCGCCTTACGATCGAACGCTGATCCGTACGGTGCGGGGCGTGGGCTACCAGGTCGGGGCGGTGTGAGCGTCCCTGTCCGCCTCCGGATCGCGATCTGGTCCGTCGGCCTGCTGGCGATCCTGATCGTTTCGCTCGCCACCTTCGTGGTGATCCGCCTGCGGGCCGATCTGATCGACGGGGTCGACTCCACGCTGGCCACGCGAGCGTCGCAGATCGCGATCGGGCTCCGGGGGCCGGGCGAGGGGGAGTTCCAGGACGTAAGCGATGCGGCGCTTCAACACCTCCCGGGGACAGAGTCGGCGGCGCAGCTCCTGGATCCGAGCGGCACTGTGCTCGAGCGATCGGGCGACGTCGCCGCGGCGTCCCCGATGATCGAGGACCTGACCGCCGTCCGACGGGGCGAGTCTGTGAGCCGAACGGTAACGTTGGGATCCGACACGGAACCCTTCCGCGTGCTCGCACTTCGGCTGTCGTCCCCCCCCGAACGCATCGTCGTGGTCGCCACGTCCCTCGAAACGGTGGAGGCCTCGGCTGGCCGGCTGACGACATTGCTGCTGTTGGCGGGTCCGGCCCTGCTCGTCGTCGCCGGGATCGGCGGGTGGTGGCTCGCGGGCGCGGCGCTCGCACCGGTCTCGAGGATCACCCAAACGGCGGGTGAGATCGAGATCGAGCGGCTGGACGAGCGGGTCGACGTTCCGGACACCCGCGACGAGATCCACGATCTCGCGGTGACGATGAACCGCATGCTCGAGCGGCTGCAGCGCGGGGTCGCGGAGCAGCGGCAGTTCATCGCCGACGCATCGCACGAGCTACGGACGCCCATCGCGGTGATGCGCTCGGAGCTCGAGGTCAACCTGCGCGAACGCGGCTTACCCACGGATGCGCGCGCGACGCTGGCGAGCGTGCATGAGGAGATCGAGTCGATGGGCGCCATGGTGGAGGATCTGCTGACCCTCGCGCGTGCAGACGAAGGCCAGCTTGTCCTCGTGACGGAACCCACAGATCTGCGTGCATCCGCTGCCAGCGTTCGGGCGGCGCTCGCGACCGTCGCGGCCGCATCGTCGGTCGGGGTAACGGTCGAAGGGAACGGGACGCCGGTTCTAGCGGACCGGCGCCAGATCGAACAGGTGCTCCGGAACCTGATGGTGAACGGGATCACGCACGCGGGGCGCGGTGGCCACGTGGTGGTTTCGACGTGGAGCGACGCGGGCTCGGCGAGGTGCTCTGTCCGCGACGACGGCCCAGGCATCCCGGAGGCGGCACGTGCGCATGTGTTCGATCGGTTCTTCCGCGCGGATCCCTCGCGCGCACGTGGCGGCGCGGGTCTGGGGCTCGCGATCTGTCGTGAGATCGTCCTCGCCCACCGCGGCCACATCGAGATGACGTCCCGAGAAGGCGACGGCAGCACGTTCACCTTCTCGATCCCCTTGGCGGGAGACGGCCCGAACCCGAAGCGGGAGGCCGAGCCGGGTTCGAGGGGGGGAACCCGGCTCGGCGAGGTGACCTCCTCCGGCCCTGGGGCTACCCGCTCACGCTGACGAGCTTTGCGACCTCGCTGGTCCCGGTGAGGGCGCGCTCGCTCACGATGCCGATCCCCGGGCCGTAGACCTTCTCGTCGAAGGCGCCCGGTTCGATACGGGTTGACTCCAGCGTCGTGAGCACGTGGTGCACGTTCCCGAAGGGAACCCTCGACGAGCCGGAAGTCGCCACGACCCACGCGCTGTCCTCCGCCTGCCCGGCGTAACACTCTTGCCGGTAGGCATCGGGGATCTGAGGGTTGCCCTCCATGATGATCCCCGGCTGGGCTCCGTCGACCCCGGCCTCGAACGAACCGGACGTGTCCGTGTGCCCGTTAGGCTCGAACGCGGTCGTGTCCTCGCCCAGGTACCAGACGTTGCCCTGATCGTCCTGCGCGTAGTAGTCGAACGTCTTCTCCAGCAGATCGGAGTGATGGCGTGCCACGTCGCGCACGACCGTCGTGCTGATCCCGAGGATGTCCTTCGTTCGGTCGGTGACCGTGACGGTGTCGATCTGGCTCTTCCCGTCCTTCGTCCCGACATAGACGAGCTTTTGTCCCACCGGCAGAGGGAAATAGGGGTTGTCCACGACCGAAACGAAATGCGCCGGGTCCAGCATCGGCGCGTAGGTGGTCCCGCAGGCCGACGCGCCGCCCGGGGTGCTCGAGGCCCACGGCGTCCAGACGAACGCCGCCGTTCCGGCAAGCGCCACGATCGCGACACCAAGCGCACGTCTCTTCCTCATCGCGTCCTCCTCGTGTCGGGTACCCGCCCATCATGCGATCCCGCAGGTGAGGGGAGGATGAAGATTCGGTGGGTCAGCGGTGGCTCGGCGGTTTCCGAGTCCTTGCCCTGGCGGTCTTCCGCGACGGCTCCGGTTCGACCCAGATGAGGCGGCCGACGTTCGTGCCGATGGGGCGGATGATACCGCCGACCGCGACGGGGATCGCCTGCACGCTGGCGTCCGCTCCGCTGACCACGATCCGCGCACCGGTGACGAGCCCGTACGCGTCCAGCTCGCGGAGCAGGTCGGGAGCGTCATGCTCGGCCACCTCCGAGATGCGGCGCACGCGCGCCGGTACGTCGGGGGGCAGGTCAGACAATGCAACCAGCTCACCGTAGGGCGCCTCACGCCCGGGGATGACGTTGCCGTGCGGGCACGTGGTTGGAAATCCGATGGTTTCGTCCAGCCGGTCCGCCACTCGTTCCGATACGCCAGATGCCAGCCGCTGCGCCTCCTCGTCTGCGGTCGCCCAGTCGAGTCCGAGGACGTCGGTGAGCCAACGTTCGAGCAGCCGGTGCACTCGGACGATCTTCGCGGCCAGTTCCTCGCCATCCGAGGTCAGGGTGACGCTCCGATCGGCGCCGATCTCGACGAAGCCGTCGCGCGCCAACCGTTGAAGCGTCACCGTGACCGTGGGTGCGCTCACGCCGAGCCATTCCGCCAGCCGGCCCGGCCGGACTCGTCCCTCTTCATGGCGGATGTAGAAGATCGTCTCGGCGTAGTGCTTGACGGTCTCGGAGCGGACGGTCCGCTCGAGCGGGGCGGGCTTAGGGGCGCCGGTTCCCTGGTGAGCCATTCCGGAATCGTAGCCGGGCCAACGTTCGCCGGACCCTTCCTTGACACTTCGACGCGTCTAAGCCTAGAGTTCCCGTCCGCGAAGTTGGAGGACCACTCGGTGAGCACCTGGCAAACGGTCGCCCTGGGGGCAGTGGCAGGGTTCACGATCTTCCTCGGTCTCCCGCTCGGCCGCATGAAGCGCGGGACCGTTGGGTTCAAGACGTTCCTCAGCGGTCTGTCGGCGGGGATCCTGATCTTCCTTCTGTTCGACGTGCTCGCCCATGCGACCGAACCGGTCGAGGAGGCCGTGATCGATGGGGAGTGGGGCCAACTCGTCTCCGTCGGTCTCGTCTACGTCCTGGGGCTCGGCGTGGGCCTGCTCAGTATCCCGTACTTCTTCCGTTTCACGCTGCACCGGGCGCGCCCAGCGAGCATCGGACCCGGTGCGATGGCGGTCGCCGAGGCGCGCTTGTCGCCTGATCGCGAGGCACTCAGGCTCGGCATGACGATCGCGGCGGGGATCGGCCTGCACAACTTCTCCGAGGGTCTCGCGATCGGTCAGGCGGCCAGTGCGGACGAGATCTCACTCGCCGTCCTCCTCGTCGTCGGCTTCGCGCTCCACAACGCGACCGAAGGATTTGGGATCGTCGGTCCACTGGCCGGAGCCGGGGTGCAGGCCACCTGGGGCTGGCTCCTGGTCGCCGGGCTCGTCGCGGGGGGACCGACGTTCGTGGGGACGCTCGTCGGGACGGCTTTCACATCCGAGTACGTGTTCGTTGGCTTCCTAGCGCTCGCCGCAGGGGCGATCCTGTACGTGATCGGAGAGCTTTTCGCGAGCGGCCGCCGACTCTCTTGGATCCTCACCCTTTGGGGTGTCCTCGGCGGGTTCCTGCTTGGTCTGGCGACCGACCTCGTGATCGAGGCAGCCGGCGGTTAGGCTCGAAACCCTGGGAAGGGTGGCTTGCAGGGCGCGGCTGCAGCCGATCGCGCGGTCTGGTCTACTGCGCTCGAAACATGTCCGTTCCTCTCAGGAGGTATACGAGAGCCACCACCATGACGGGGAGGCTCAGCAATCCGGTCAGGTACTGTGGGAAGGTCACGACCTCCCCGGGCTTGAGGATGTCGTGGAAGAACAGGAAGTCCACCGACAGGAACCCGACGAGAAGCACGATCGCGAGCACCCTCTTCACGCCTGGCTCCTCGAGTGTCCTCCGTCGCACGACCGAACTGCTTCTTCACGATATCGCTCATGTCGCGGAACAAGGAGGCGCTGCAGCGTGGGGATTCCGTGATGACCTCAGGTCGCTTGCTTGCCCGCATGCCAAGGGCGTCTCGGGTGAGGTGGCGGGAAACATTGCACCTGCAGGATCAGGGAGCCGGCGGTCGGATTCGAACCGACGACCTGCTGTTTACAAGACAGCTGCTCTGCCCCTGAGCTACGCCGGCGTCCGGGCGAGCCTAGCAGCGACTCCCGCGGCTCAGACGAACAGGTCCTTCTTGTTCGCGAGCGTCCACATGATGAAGGCGTCGAGCGCGAGGCCGATGACTCCGCCACCCGCACCCTGGATCAGGAAGATGATCGTCAGGGCGGCGTCGAACCCGACCACCAGGAGCGCCACCATCCGCGCCTGCTCCCGCAGGTTCAGGATGCCGGTGCCGGCCCAGATCTCGACGATGCCCACGAGGAGCGCGATCATCCCCCACACGACGAGCGCACCGGTACCGCCGAACCCCGCGAGGAGGCTCCCGCCCGTCAGGGCGATGATGCCGCCCAGGATCGAGAGTCCACCGCGGATGAACAGGAGGACGGCGACCGTCGTGACGACGCTCGGGCGCGCAGCCGAGCCAGGTTGCTGATCCATGTCTCCCCCCTTGGCCGGCTGAGCCGACCGTCGCCGCACCCTACGGCGCAGGCATCGGCGGGGCAAGGAACCTAGGCCGTCGGTTCGGAGCCGTCCGCTCGCCCGGGGAGCACGAATGCGTACAGCGCGGCGGCCAGCGACGCCGACGCGTTCAACGATCCGACACGGCCGCGCATGGGCAGGCGCACGAGCACGTCGCACGCCTCGCGCGTGAGCCGGGCGAGCCCCTCCCCCTCCGACCCGAGCGCGATCGCCACCTTCCCTGCCGGCGGCTCCTCGTCGAACACCGAGCGTTCGGCACGTTCATCCAGTCCCACCACTGTGAACCCCACCTCCTGTAGGCGGGCGAGGGCGCGGGCGATGTTCGCCACCCGCGCGTGCGGCAGATGCAGGAGCGCACCGGCGGACGCCCGGATCGCCGCGTCGGTGACGTCGGCCGAGCGGCGCGTGCGGGTCACGAGCATGGCCGCACCCGCGGCCTCGGCCGAGCGGGCCGCCGCGCCGAGGTTCTGCGGATCGGTGATGCCGTCCAGGACCACGACCACGTCCCCCTCGCCGTACGGCCACTCGGCCAGCTCACGTTCGCCGATCGGGCTCGGGATCCTGACCGTCGCCACGACGCCGCGATGATCCGTCGCGAGCCGGTCGAGCTCGGTGCGGTCCGCCTCGCGAACGGGTACCGCATGCTCTTGCGCGGCCGAGAGCACGTCTCGGAGCCCCTCGGTCGAGCGGGCACCCCGGACGACGAGCACGCGGCTCGCGATGCCGGTCCTGACCGCCTCGAGCACCGCGCGCCTGCCGGAGACGACGGTCTCGGGGGCACTGGAGCCGCGGTGGCGCTCGGTCACGCGTTCGTCAGCACGGCGATCGCGATGCACCCGACGCCCTCGTCGGTAAGCCCCAGCCCCTCGGGACGCGTCGCCTTGACCGAGACGCGTTCGGCCGCGACGCCGAGCGCTTGAGCGAGGCCCTTGCGCATCTCGTCCCGAATCGGGCCGATCGCGGGGCGGTCGGCGATCACCGTCAGGTCCGCAGACGCCGGTTCGCGCCCCGCGCCCCGAACGAGGCCCGCTACCCGGCCGAGCAGGTCGAGCCCGCCGATGCCGGCGAACGCCGGGTCCGTGTCGGGGAAGTGCTCCCCGAGGTCCCCGAGGGCGGCCGCCCCGAGCAGCGCGTCGGCGAGCGCGTGGCAGACGACGTCGCCGTCGGAGTGACCGGCGAGCCCGTCCTGGCCGGCCAGGAGGATGCCGCCCAGGAGCAGCGGCCGCCCGGGCGCGAACGCGTGCACGTCGAACCCGAGCCCCACCGTCGGCTCGGTCACGAACGCGATCCGGTCGGGGAGGCGAGCGCTTCCGCGAGCCGAACGTCCTCTGGGGTCGTGATCTTCACGTTGGTGCGCTCGCCCTCGATCGCGCGGACGCGGAAGCCGGCGCGCTCGAGCAACAGCGCGTCGTCCGTGGCCTCGAACCCGTCCCGCACCGCCCGCTCGTGGGCGGCTCGCAGGGCCGACGCGACGAACGCCTGCGGCGTCTGCGCGATCGCGAGCGCCTCGCGTGGCTCGGTGCCTTCGATCGCTCCGTCCCGAACGCGCTTGACCGTGTCGACCATCGCGAGCACCGGGACCACGCCGTCCCATCCGTCCAGCGCGTCCAGCGCGCGCTCGAAGAGCTCGGGGGTTGCCAGCGGTCTCGCGGCGTCGTGGCACACGACGCGCGTCGCGTCGTCCGGAACAGCCGACAGCGCGGCAGACACCGACGCCTGCCTGGTGGCGCCGCCGGAAACGACGGTCGGGACGCCGAGCGGGCCGACGAGCGTTCGGACGGCGTCCTCCCATCCGGCGGGGGCCACGACGATCGCGTTCGAGATCGATCTGCAGGAGAGCGTCCGCTCGACGGCACGGGCGACGATCGTGGTCCCGTCGAACGGCATCAGCGCCTTGGGAACCTCGGCCTGCATCCGCTCTCCGAGACCCGCGGCCAGCACGATCGCGAGGGCGCCGTCCACGACCCGGAGGTTACTGGAGGCTCGCGAACACCATCCTGCCGGTCACGGTCTTGATGACGTTGCGCACGAGCACCGCCGTGTCCGAACCGATCCGCTCGCGCGCGTCCTCGACCACCACCATCGTGCCGTCGTCGAGGTAGCCGACGGCCTGCCCCGACTCGCGACCCTCCTTCACCAGGTGGATCGAGAGCTGGTCGCCGACGCCGACCGGCAGGCGGAAGGCGGCCGCGAGGTCGTTCAGGCTCGGGACGGGGACACCCACCGCCTCCGCGACCTTCGACAGGTTGTGGTCGGTGGTGAGCAGCGACGCGCCGCGCTCCCTGGCGAGCCGCACGAGCGCGGCGTCGACGTCTCCGACGCCGTCCTCCTCGATCAGGTGGATCTCGACGCGGGGGGCACGCTTGAGCTCACCGAGCGCGTCCAGGCCCCGGCGACCGCGCCCCCGGCGGCGCGGGTCCGATGCGTCGGCGATCGTCTGCAGCTCACGCAGCACGGCCGCATGCACGAGCACGTCGCCCGAGAGGAACCCGGTCGCCACCAGGTCCAGGATCCGGCCGTCGATGAGCGCGCTGGTGTCGACGACGAACATCGTGTCGGGCGTGCCGGCGGCGCGGGGCTTCAGCCCGATCAGGCCGAACAGCTCCTCATGCTTGGTCCTGCCGATCCGGTAGCCGACGTAGCCGAGGGTGACGTACGTGAACGCGACCGTTGTCCAGGCGGCGAGCGGCGGAAGCCGGAAGACGGGGACCGAGAGCAGCGCGGCGACCGCGAGCCCGGCGATCAGCCCGCCGGCCCCGGCCACGATCTCGGCCGCCGGGACCCGGCGGAGCTGCTGCTCCATCGTCCGCACGGCCGTGGCCGTCTGACGCCCGAGCACCCCGCCCAGGACGAACCCGGTAGCGGTCCCCAGCACCACCGAGACCAGCGTCTTGCCCGTCGTCGGCGCCGGCAGGCGGGTGGCCACCGTGAAGCCGGCGGCCGCGAACAGCGTGACGAAGATCAGGCGGACGAACTCGACCAGACGGCCCTTGGGGGCGGGAGGGCGTTCGGCGGCCTGGTGGACGTGCAGGCGGCCGCGCCGCGAGCGTGACTCGTGCGCGAGCATCTCCCCTGATGCCTCGACGCCGGGCGCGCCGGACTTGAACCTGGCGTGCCTGTGACGTGCCTGGAAGGGCGGTTCGGCGGTGCCGCGGCCGCTAGGCCTCGGCCATCACCCGGGCGCCGTGGGACTCGTCCAGGACCTTGTCGATCATGGCCTCGGCCTTCTCCTCACCGCCGCCGGTGGCGTAGGTGAGCTCGGAAACCAGGATCTGGCGAGCCTTCGTGATCATCCGCTTCTCCCCCGCGGACAGGCCGCGCTCGCGCTCGCGGATCGACAGGTTCCGCACGACCTCCGCCACCTGGTAGATGTCACCGGAGCGCAACTTCTCGATGTTGTTCTTGAAGCGCCGGCTCCAGTTGGCCGCCATCTTGGACTCGTCCTCGCGCAGGACGTTCATGACCTTCTTGACCTCGTTCTTGCCGACCACCGAACGCAGACCCACCTCTTCGGTGCTGTCCACGGGAACCATCAGGGTCAGATCGCCGTAGGAGACCCGTAGCTTGAAGTACTTGCGCTTCTCTCCGAGGAACTCCCGAACACACAGCTCTTCGATCACTGCTGCACCGTGTTCCGGGTGCACGACCGTATCGCCCTTGCGGAACACATGACCCCCTAGCGTTGGCTGACGAGGACTGATTGAACGTCCGAACGAAAGCAAGGGTAACACGCACGACCGCCCCCTCGCAAATCAAAAGTGCAGGTCAGAGGCACATTTGGGGTCATCGCGCAACCCGTCATCCGAGGCGTTCGGCCATTTCCGATGGCATCGGACTTAGGAAGCCCCAGTGCTTCGGGCGCGGCGCCCGGCGCCGACGGCCCACTCGAGCGCGTCCAGCACGTGCCGAACCGGCACCTGGCGCAGGTCGCCGCGCGCCGGCCCCGCCTCCGCCACGAATACCGTCCGGAGGCCCGCCGCGTCGGCCGCGGCCAGGCGCGAGGTCATCCCCGGCGCCGGGCGGACCGTCCCCGTCAGCCCGATCTC
>Ga0075433_10000210_pt1 | contig 32996 bp, 30 predicted proteins | sample RhiMethybrSRZTD2_FD_75299 | JGI IMG/M metagenome (GOLD analysis project Ga0075433, IMG submission 75299) | Populus rhizosphere microbial communities from Tennessee, USA - Rhizosphere MetaG P. TD hybrid SRZTD2 | ecosystem: Host-associated > Plants > Roots > Rhizosphere > Soil | place: USA... | reverse complement strand
CGCTCGCGCGCGAGTTCCACCCGCAGGGGATCCACGTCGTGCACGTGATCGTCGACGGCCAGATCGATACGCCGCGCATCCGCGCGCGCGACCCCAAGCGCGACAGCGAGACTATGATCCCGCCGGAGGCGATCGCGAATGCGATCATCGTCTCGCTGAAGCAGCCGAAAAACGCCTGGACGCACGAATTCGACCTCCGGCCCGCGGCGGAGACTTTCTAAGCGCGGCGGCGGCGCGGAAAAACTCCGCGGCCGCTCTCGCCGCCGCATCCCCATGACCGATACCACGACCAAGCCGCCGGCAGAGCCGCCGCTCTCGGCGTATGCCTTATTATTTTTACCGCCGATTTTTTGGAGCAGCAACTTCATCGTCGGCAAGGCGCTGGTCGGCAAAGTACCGCCGTGGACGCTCAACACGGGGCGCTTCGCGGTCTCGGCGCTGATCCTGCTGCCGCTGTGGCTCTATCGGAAGGAATGGCCGCCGCGCGTGACTTGGCTGCCGCTCGTCTTGATGAGCGTCACCGGCGTGTTCGCGTTCAACGCGGTGCTCTACACCGGGCTCAAGTATACGAGCGCGATCAACGCGACGCTGGTCAACGCGACGACGCCGGTGACGACGACGCTGATCGCGCATTTTCTGATCGGCGAAGCGATCACGCGGCGGCGCGTCGCCGGCATCGCGCTCTCGTTCATCGGCATCGGCTGGATCGTCGGGCGCGGCTCGCTCGCCGCGCTGATCCATTTGAATTTCAATCTCGGCGACGTGATCGTTTTTTTCGCGACCTCGCTCTGGGGATTTTACACGGTGATGGCGAAGCCGATGATGCGCCACATGTCGCCGCTCACGCTGACGGCGGTCACGACCGCGCTCGGCGCGCTCCTGCTGCTGCCCGTCGCGGCGCTGGAGCTGAGCGCGACGCGTGCTGATTTATTCAATGCCCCAGCGTTGCTCGCGATCCTTTACCTCGGGATTTTTCCGTCGTTTCTGTCGTTTGCGCTCTGGAACCGCTCGATCCGCACGTTCGGGCCGAGCCGGGCGAGCCTCGCCTACAACACGCTGCCGCTCTTCGCGGTGATTCTCGCGGGGATTTTTTTGGGCGAGACGCTGAAGTTCTACCAGATTGCCGGCGGCGCGATCATCATCGCCGGCGTGATCGTCGGCACGCGCGACTAGAGGCGCATCGGCATGATGACGTAGAGATAGCCCTGGTCGTCGGTCTTGCGCACGATGCTCGGGCTTACGTCGTCCTTGAGCGCGACCTCGACCTCGCCGCCGTCGCCGATCACGGCGAGCACGTCCATGAGATACCGCGCGTTGAAGCCGACGGTGAGCGCCTTACCCTGGTAGTCGATCTCGATCTCTTCGACCGCTTCGCCGAGTTCGGGGTTGTTGGCCATGATGGCGACTTTGCCGGGCTTGAGCTCCATCTTGATGCCCTTGTAGCGCTCGCTCGAGAGCAGCGAGACGCGGCGGAGCGCGTGGAGAAAATCGCCGGTCTCGAGACGCGCGAGCTGGGGATTGTCCTTGGGAATGACTTTGGTGTAGTCGGGGAAATCGCCTTCGATAAGGCGCATGAAAAGCTCGACGTCGTCTTTGATCACGAGCCCCATGTTTTCCTTGAAGCCGACCGAGACGAGCCCCTCCTCGGCGCCCTCCAAAAGACGCTTGAGCTCGGTCAGTCCCTTGCGCGGCAGGATGACGCCTTTGCCGAGACCGAGCGCGCCGACCGCGCGGTCGATCATCGCCAGCCGATGGCCGTCGGTCGCCACCATGCGCACCTTGCCGTCTTTCACCTCCTCGATAAAAACGCCGTTCAAGTTGTAGCGCGTCTCGTCGCTCGAGACCGAAAAGATCGTGCGCTCGATCATTTCGCGCAGCGTCTTCGCCGGGACGCTCGTGAGCTTTTCACCCTCAAACTTGGGGAATTGGGGAAACTCGCGCGCGTCGAGACCGACGATCTTGAAAACCGATTTGCCGCTCTTGATCTCGACCCATTCGTTCTCCAGACGCTTCAACTGCAGCGTCTCTTCCGGCGCTTCGCGCACAATCTCGTAGAGCTTCTTGGCGCCGACGGTGACGACGCCCTCGCGCGCCACCTCGCCGTCGAGCTTGCCGCGAATGCCCACCTCGAGATCCGTCGCGGTAAGATGGATGCCGCCCTTGCGCGACTCGATCAGGACGTTGGCGAGGATCGGCATCGTGTTCCGCCGCTCCACGATCCCCTGCGTCCAGTAAAGCGCTCCGAGGAGGTCGCCCTTTTTGGCCCGGAATTCCATTATCCCTTCCGACTCTTATTACTTCTCTTATATAAAATAAAGAGAGAAGTAATAGTAGGGCCTGTGTATAACGCGCACAACCGGGCTATGTCCAGTGCCGGCTGCGTTTTTTCCCTGTGTATGGAAATCGGCGTTTCTCCACATCCGTAACAGGGACGCGTCATACACGGCTTGGCGGGGGAGTTTTGCTCACGTAGCGCATCTTTTACCCACAACTAGTTCACTGGCGCTTGATGTTGAGATTTTTCTCTAGCTTTTCGATCGTGTTTTGCATCTGCGGGTCTTCTTTTATCTTCCTTTCGATCGTCTTCGCGGCATGGATGACGGTCGAATGGTCGCGGCCGCCGAACTTCGAGCCGATCGCGGGAAAAGAGGTCGCGGTGTGCTTGCGCGAAAGGTACATAGCGACCTGCCGCGGCAGTGCGATGTTCTTGGTGCGCCGCTTCGCCTTCAAGTCGTTGATCTTGATGTTGTAGTAGTCGCAGATCGTCTTCTGGATGCTTTCGACCGTCACCTCGCGCGAGTTGCCGCGGAGCGTGTTCTGCAGGACTTCCTTGGCGAGATCGATCGAGATCGTCGCCTTCGTGAGCGAGGCGAAGGCGCCGAGCCGCGTGAGCGAGCCTTCGAGCTCCCGCACGTTCGAATCGATGTGCGTGGCGAGGAAGATCGCCACATCGTGCGGCAGCATGACGCCTTCGACCTCGGCCTTTTTCTGCAATATCGCGACGCGTGTTTCCATGTCCGGCGGCTGAATGTCGGCGATCAGCCCCCACTCGAAGCGGTTCCGCAGCCGATCTTCCAAGTCGGGAATTTCCTTCGGGAATTTATCAGAGGTGATGACGATCTGCTTATGCGTTTCGTACAGCGAATTGAAGGTATGAAAGAATTCCTCCTGGGTTCGTTCTTTCCCGGCGATGAACTGCACATCATCCAGAATGAGCGTGTCGATGTTGCGGAAGCGTGTCTTGAACTCGTCCATCTTGTCGCGGCGCAGCGAGGCGATCAACTCGTTCATGAACGACTCCGAGCTGAGGTAGAGAACCTTCAGCGCCTGACGCTTTTCCATGACGCGATGGCCGATGGCGTTGATGAGATGCGTCTTCCCGAGGCCGACCCCGCCGTAGATGAACAGCGGGTTGTAGTGCTCACCGGGCTGATTCGCTACCGCTAGCGATGCGGCGTGAGCGAACTGGTTGCTCGCGCCCACGATGAAATTCTCGAAGGTGTATTTCGGAATGAGATTGTTGGTGCGCGGAAGCGCTCTGGGCGCTTCGCGCTCGGCGCGCTTCTCGACGGGAAGCGGCGCAGCCGCCTGGAGCTTCTGGTTGATGGCGATCGAAACTTTTATGTCGCGGTGCGCCGCGTCCGCCAGAGTCTCGCGGATCGCACGGAGAAAATGCTCGACGAGCCAGTCGCGAAAAAACTTATTCGGAACCTCGAGGAGAAGTTCGTCGTCGTCGGCCTCTTTGACCCGGATCGGCTTGATCCAGGTCTCGAAATTCTGCTGACCCAGACGGTCGCGGAGCTGTTCCAGGGATACTTGCCAAATCTGGCTCATGGCCAACCTCGGGGGGAGCGAGGGCTAACCCATCGACAAATCAGTAAAATCGGGCCTGGAGTTACGAACAAAATTATCCACACCTGTGGATAACTCTAAAATGGTCAAAGACCTTATCGATTTACAGGCGCTGCTGGACGGTGAAGTAAACAGGCGAGCGGCGATCGCGGAGAGGAGTTTATCCGGCACGCGCGGAAAACATCCACTCTGGTCGGAGGCCGGATCGAACATCGCGTCTCGTTTTTCTTTCGTTTTGCAGCGGGTGACAGAGCGATCAAAAAAATCTGTGGATAATTTTTTGTCGCGGGGAGAATTCATAGTCCTTTTCAACACCCATTGCAAGAAAAAAATTTGCCGAAAAAAAATATTTGCCGATGCCCCCGCGCTTGACACCAAAAGCGCCGCGGTGTTACGCCAAAAACGATGTCGAATCGATCACGCGCATGGTTCGAGCGCGCGCAAAAGAAAATTCCCGGCGGCGTGAACAGCCCGGTGCGCGCCTGGAAGGCGGTGGGCGGCGCGCCGCGCTTCATGGCCCGCGGCGCCGGCGCCGAGATCGTCGACGTAGACGGACGTTCGTACACCGATTTCGTCGGTTCCTGGGGTCCTCTGATCCTGGGCCACGCGCATCCCGACATCGTCGCCGCAGTCGGCGCGGCGGTGAAGGACGGCACGAGCTTCGGCGCGCCGACTGCGCGCGAGGTGGAGCTCGCCGAAGCGGTAGCGGAGCGCTTTCCGTCGATCGAGAAGCTCCGTCTGGTGAGCTCGGGGACGGAAGCGACGATGAGCGCGATCCGGCTGGCGCGCGCCTTCAGCAAGCGAAACCGGATCGTCAAGTTCGACGGCTGCTACCACGGCCATGTCGATGCGTTGCTCGCGCGCGCCGGCTCCGGCCTTGCGAGCTTGGGGCTTCCCGACAGCGCCGGTGTGCCGCCGGCTTTCGCGGCCGAAACGAGCGTCGTTCCCTACAACGATCCGGCCGCCGTCGAATCCCTGTTCGCGGAAGCTCCCGATGCGATCGCCGCGATCATCGTGGAGCCGGTCTGCGGCAACATGGGCGTGATTCCGCCGGCGCCGGGCTACCTCGCTTTTCTGCGCGAGATCACGCAGAAATACGGCGCGCTGCTCATCTTCGACGAGGTCATCACCGGCTTTCGCGTCTCCCGCGGCGGGGCGCAGGAGTTGTTCGACATCCGTCCCGACCTGACATGTCTGGGAAAGATTCTCGGCGGCGGATTGCCGCTGGGCGCTTTCGGCGGCCGCGCGGAGATCATGGATATGCTCGCGCCCGAGGGGCCCGTGTACCAGGCCGGGACGCTCTCCGGCAATCCGCTCGCGGTCGCCGCCGGCCTCGCGATGCTCGGCGCGCTGGCGCGGCCGGGAGTCTACGAAGAGCTCGAGAAAAAAGGCGAGCGGCTGCAACGCGGGCTGGAAAATATTCTCAAGGCGCGCCGAATGCCCGGCGTCGTCAACCGCCAGGGCTCGATGGTGACGCTGTTTTTCGGCGTCGAGCACGTACGCGACGCCGACGAGGCGCGCGGCGCCGACCGCGAGCGCTTCGCGCGCTTTTTTCACGGCATGCTCGCCGCCGGCGTCTACTGGCCGCCCTCGCAGTTCGAGGCGGCGTTCGTCTCGCTCGCGCACACGGCTGCCGACCTCGATAAAGCTATCGCGGCCTTCGACACTTGGGCGGCTGCGGAGATGAAAGGTTGAAGTCGCGCGGAGCGCGTGATAAATCACGTGCGGAGTGGCGCCAGGGGCGAAGCAGCCGGACCAAGATCCGGGCAAGGTTAATTTCCCGTTCGCCAAATTCGCCAAGTATCTCGCGGTCGGCCTGGAAATTCCCAGCACCATCGTCGGCTCGCTCGTCGTCGGTTACCTGATCGACCGATGGCTGGGCACGTCGCCCTGGGTCACCGTCGCCGCGTCGGTGCTGGGCTTTGTCGGCGCGGTAGTTCGCCTGACGCAATATTTAAAATATTTTTCCGACGGCAGCGGGACGGATAACCGATGAGAGCTGAAGCGCTGGGACTGACGGTCGTTCGCATCGAGCTACTGCACGTGGTGCTGATCGCCGCGCTGTGGCTCGCGCTCGCGCCGATGAAGGCGGTCGATCCCGCGTCTCTCCTCGCCGGCGGGCTGTTCATGGGCATCAATTTTCTTCTGCTAAGCTCCGGCATCCGCTGGGTGCTGACGCCGTTCGCCGGCAAAGGCCGGGTGCGGAGCGGCGTCGTTTTGTTGATCGTGAAAATGGCGCTTTTTCTCGGCGCGATTTCGCTCCTGCTGACGCGCGTGTCGCTCGACCCGCTCTCGTTCACGCTTGGCTTTTCTTCGCTGTTGGCGGCGATTTTGGCCGAGCGCCTGTGGGCCTTGTCTCGATAGGAAAATCATGGAACATCCATTCACCTGGTATTCGCTGCTGCCTTATCCGTTGAGTCGCATCGCCGAGCCTAATTTTACCGCGCTTATCGTCGCGCTCGTGCTGATCGGCCTCGCGCTCGCGTTCCGCAAATCGCTCCGGAGCGCCAAAGACCCGGTGATCCCGGAGCAGGGTCTCACGGTCCGCAACGTCATGGAGGTCCTGGTCGAGATCGTCGTGGGCCTCTCCGACAGCATCATCGGCAAGAAGGGGCGTAAGTATGTGCCGCTTTTCGGGTGCCTGTTTCTGTTTATCTTGATCGGCAATTTCTTCGGCCTCATTCCCGGCGTCGTGCCGCCGACCAGCAGCTTTTTTGTTAATTTAGGCATGGGGCTCGTCGTCTTCGTTGCCTATAACTATTTCGGCGCACGGGAGAACGGCGCCGCCTACTTCAAGCAGTTCATGGGGCCGATGCTGCTGCTCGCGCCGCTGTTCATCTTGATCGAGTTCTTCTCGCACATCTTTCGGCCGATCTCGCTTTCGATCCGGCTTTTCGGCAACATGTTCGGCGACCATCTCGTGCTGGAAATCTTCAGCAACCTGACCAAGCTCGTGATCCCGGTCGCCTTTTACATCCTGGGGTCGCTCGTGTCGATTATCCAGGCGGCGGTTTTCACCATACTCAGCGTCATCTATGTGGCCATGGCGATCAGCCATGAGCACTAAAGCGGACGGCCCGGCGGCGAGGAGGAGGATAGAGGGGCGGAAGGGCTTCAGCGTTCGCTGGAAAGGAGGTAGAAAATGCGCAGACTATTATCGTTCGTAACCGCGGCGGTGCTCGGGATTTTCAGTTCCGGCATCGCGCTGGCGGCGGCGGAAGCCGCGGCGCCGGCCGGCGGCGATTCGACCCGCGCGGCGCTCGCGATCGCCGCGGGCCTCGCGATCGCGATCGGCGCCTTCGGCGCGGCGCTCGGCCAGGGGCGTATGGCCGCGGCGGCGATGGAGAGCATCGGCCGCAACCCGAACGCGGCGGATCGGATCCAGCTGCCGATGATTCTCGGCCTCGCGTTCATCGAGGCGCTCGCGTTGTACGCGTTCGTGATCGCGTTCTTCCTGCAGGGCAAGATCTAACCGCCGGAAGACGGGAGAGACCACAAAAGGGACGGGGCTTCGGCTCCGTCCCTTTTTTATTTCGCGGGGAACTCGACGCGCTCGAGATGGACCTGCGTGTGGTGCAGAATCTCCTCCAGCGTGTGGAGCTTGTAGGGGCTCTCGTAGTAGACGTTCTTGATCCCGGTATTGACGAGCACCTTGAGGCAATGGATGCAGGGCGTGTGCGTGATGTAGATCGCGCCCTCGCGGATCGAGGAGCCGTTTTTCGCCGCCTGCGCGATCGCGTTCATCTCCGCGTGGATCGTGCGGAAACAGTTCTCCTCGATATCGCCGTTGGGGGTCTTCGACTGGTAAATCAGGCAGCCGACCTCGGTGCAGTGCGGCATGCCTGCCGGCGCGCCGTTGTAGCCGGTCGCGAGAATGTTCTTATCGCGCACGATGACCGCGCCGACCTTGGCGCGGTTACAGGTGGAGCGCTCGGCCACCTGGCGCGTGATGGTGAGAAAATATTGGTGCCAGCTCAATCGCTCGCTCATGGACGACCTCTCTTCCGGCGGTTCTCTGCAGTCCTTCGCGCCCGCGAGGCGGGCGCGGGCGCTCTTCGCGAATCTCCGGTTCGTTGAATGTAAACGGAACCGGAGTAAAAGTCACGGCCAGCGTCGCGAGGAGAAGCCAGCCGATAACCTTTCGCTTCGGGTCGAGCGGCGTCTCCGGGTCGGCCGGCGGGGGATGGCGCACCCCCGTCAATGCCAGGATCAAGACGCCCCAGAAAATCCAGCCGACCCAACCGCCGATAAATCCGAAGAAAAACAACACGATTACGGTCAGGCGCGAGACCCAGACATGCATCCGGCCGAACAAGGCGTACGAGACGTGGCCGCCGTCTAGCTGACCTGCGGGGAGCAAATTGATGGCGGTCACGAACAGGCCAAACCAGCCGGCCGTCGCCACCGGATGGATCTCAAATTCTCCAGCGGGAATGGAGCCCAGCCCGAGCTTGACGAGGAAGCTAAATAAATAAGACGAATAGAAAGTTACATCGGGGCGGGACGGCGGCGCTTCGAGCTGAAGCCCCACGAGCACCGCTACGATCGAGAGTACGAGTCCTGCGATCGGCCCCGCGGCCCCGATGTCGAACAGCGATTTACGGTCGGGCATGCGGGATTGCATCCTGATGAAGGCGCCGAACGTCCCGACGAAAGACGGCCCCGGGATGAAATAAGGCAGCGTCGCCTCGACGCCGTAGCGCCGCGACATGAGATAATGGCCCATCTCGTGGACAAGTAAGATGGACATCAATGTGCAGGAGAAAGGCAGGCCGGAGGCGATCTCCGACGGCCGCGAAAGAAGAAAGGAAAGATCCAGCCCGTTTTGCCACGCGCCGGCGATTGTGGTCGTGACGAACGTCGCGAGGAAGAGCGCGACGTGGAGCCACGTTTTGCGGGCGCGGGCGGCCTCGCCGTTCATTGCCCGGCGCTCCGGATGTGCACCGGATCGCCGATGTCGGCGCCGGAGCGCTGATCGGCGCGGCAGTTGAAGCAAGAGATCTCGAGCAGCCCCCAACTGTTCAACACTACGGCATAGTCCTTCACCGCGTTTGCGTAGTTTTGCGCGAGCCCCTCGATCGTGATGTCGGCGACGGCGACCGCGAGCTTCTGCCCCTCGAGCGCCTCCAAGTCGCGGGCGCTCACGTTCGTGATGAGATTGCCGAAATGGTCGATGTAGATGACCTCGCCGCGGATCTCGTCGCCGTTTTTGGCGACCTTGGGCCATTCAAGGCGGGTCCAGCACTCGACTGCTGGGCCGAAGTCGTCCACGGAAACGCCCGCGGCGAGATGGGCTGCGGCGGGGGCGAAGATGTCGCGGCCGTGAAAGGTGCTGCTCACGGGCTGCAAGTAATAGCGCGCGTTCGCCAGCTCGACGACGCGTTTAACTTTCTTCCGCTCCGCCGCGAGGCTCAGGACGCCGTTGTCGGGGCCGATGAAAAAGGCTTCTTCACACTCGATCAGAATCGGGCGCCGTGCGCTGCCGACGCCGGGGTCGACCACGGCGACGTGGATCGTCCCCGCGGGAAAAAAAGGCGCTGCGTAATTCAGCCCCAGCGCCGCGCCGCGGATGTCCTGCGGATCGACGCCGTGCGTCAGGTCGACGATGCGCGCGCCGGCATCGACCGATAGAATGACCCCTTTCATGATGCCGACGAACGGATCCTCATAGCCGAAGTCGGTCGTCAGCGTGATGAGTCTTTTCTCCATAGGGAACTTCAATCTAACGGAAATAGGCCTGAGCGTAAAGGAAGGCGGACGCTATTTCGGCACACCGCGCCAGCCCTTGAGCGGGCAGGCGTCGCAGCGCGGCGTGGCGCGGCAGAAGCGGTTCCCAATGCGGACGAACATCGCGTGGTATTGGTTATATAGCGGGACGTCCGGCGGCAGCACGCGGGTAAACAGCCCCTGGAACTCGTCATAGCTCTTTTCCAGCGGCAGCACGCCGTGGCGCGAGAGGATTCTTTTCGTATAGGCGTCGACCACGAAGAGCGGCTTCTCCGCTGCGTAGAGGACGATCGAGTCGGCGGTCTCCGGGCCGACGCCGTTGATGGATAAGAGCTCGGCGCGGAGCCTATCGCCCGGGTGGGCGAGCATGGCTTCGAGGCTGCCGCCGTGATGTTTTTCCACGAACGCGATGAAGTTCTTGAGCCTGAGCGCCTTGACGTTGAAGTAGCCGGCGGAGCGGATGAGCTTCGCGAGCCGTTTGTGCGACATCCGCCCGAGCGCGCCGACGGATAAGGCGCGCGCCGCCTTGAGTCGAGCGATCGCCTTCTCGACGTTCGACCACGCGGTGTTTTGCGTGAGGATGGCGCCGATGGCGATCTCGATCGGCGTCTCGCCCGGCCACCAGTGCAGGTCGCCCGTGTAGCGGTACATGCGGTCGTAGAGCCGCATCAGTTCAAGGCGGGAAATCGTCATGACATCATACGAAGATTTTGTCCGCCACCGCGACCGCTTCTCTGAGATGCTCCGGATCGATCGTGCCCACGATCAGCGCGTCGATGAAAGACTGCTTCAAGACGAACTCGATCGCGGCGGACGCCGGAAGGTGGCCGCTCGCCAGGCCCTTGATCGCGACCACGCCGAGGCCGGCGGCGTGCGCCTCCGCCAGCGCGGCGGCGAGCGCCTGATCGCTCTGGCTGAACGGCGCCATCACGACATCGAGCGACTCGCACGCGAGCCGGACGCCTGCCTCGGTCTTGGCCGAGATGCCCGCCGCGCGCACTTTGCCGCTGCGCTTGAGGGCGCCGAGCGCTTCGAGCGCGTCGGTCTTGGTCATAATTTTCTCGTCTTCGCCGTTGGAATGCAGTACGAGAATCTCGACGTGGTCGGTCCGGAGCCGTTTGAGGCTCTCCTCGACCGAGGCGATAAGGGCCGCGGCGGAGAAATCGTACGTCGACCGGCCGTTTTCGTAACGCTCCCCGCATTTGGTCGCGAGCACGATGCGGTCGCGCTGCGCCGCGACGAAAGGACCCAGGCGCGCTTCGCTCGCGCCGTAGGCCGGCGCGGTGTCGATGAGATTCACGCCAATGTCGACCGCCGTCTCCAGAAGCGCAGCGACTTCGGCGTCCGAGGGCAAATCGAAAGCCGTGGGATATTTGACGTCCGTATCGCGGCCGAGCTTGGTCGTCCCGAGACCGATCGGGGCGACGTTCAGCCCGGTGTGTCCTAGCGGGCGGGGAACCATTCCGCCTCCTCCCAAGGGTAGCGCGCGACCCCCGGCGCCGGCCACGGCGGCAACGGGTGGTGCTGATAGCCGGCCGGCTGCTTTAGATTTTTCACCGCGAGCGCGAAGACCTCGTCCGCCAGCACGGGCGCCATCGAGAGCTTGGTCGGCCAGGCGCCGATGACGCCGGGCGCCAATTCGCCCGCGTGGACGCCGCTCGGGCGGCGCTGATCGGCCGTGCGCGCCTCCGCCCTAACGGCGCGATAGAGCGCGATTTCGACGCTCGCCAAATCGATTCCCGGCAAGCGCGAGTGGATTTCACTGAGCGCCGTCGCGCGCGCGCGTTGCGCGTCCGTCTCGCCGGCCAGGCGCTCGGCGAGCTCGCCGCCGACCTGCCAGACGCCCTGCTCCGGCGCCGTGATCGTGAGCTGCGTCTTGCCGCCGACGATGCAGTGGCCGAAGAGCGGCCGCAAGTTGCCCCGGAGCAGCACCATGCCGAGCGGGCGGCGCTGCATCGGGTCGCCGTCGACGCCGAGCCGCGCGAGCAGCGCCGCGTTGCCTTCACCCGCAGTGAGGACAAGCGCGCGCGCTTCGAGCGCGACGTCGCCGATGCGGACGGTCTTCCCCTCCAAGCGCAGCATGGCGACGTCGTAGCGATGGATATATTTTTCGTGGCGCGCGGCGAACGCCTTCAGAAACGATCCGGTCGAGATCACCGGCTCGGCGAGCGCATAGACCGCCAGCGCCGAGCCGCGGAGCGCTTCGGGCCAGGCGGCCTCCGGCAGCGGCTCGGGCGGCGTCGAGAGGAGCCCGGCCTTGGCGACGACCGACATGAAGCCCCACGACTGCACGCGCGCGAGGAGCGATCCTTTGGGGAGCCAGAGATGGCAGCGCTCGGAGAGCACGTGCACAGCGCTGAGATCGGGCTGTTGCTTTCCCGCGAGGCTCGCGCGCCAGCGCGCCGGCATTGCTTTGGTCGCGCTCACAGCGGCGAAGTCGCGCACGCCGCGGAGCGCGTACTTGCCGCCGCCGTGAATGATCCCTTGCGCGGCGATCGTCTGCCCCGCGCCGAGCGCCGCCGATTCCAGCAGCAATGCGTGATACCCGGCGCCGCGGAAGCGCTCTAAACACCACAGGCCAGCCGCGCCGCCGCCGAAGATAAGGACGTCCAATCGCATAATCGAAGCTGAAAGATTGTAGCACGCCAAGCCGCTAGGGGGCGACTTGCCCACGCGGCTTGCTTGAAAGCGAAAGCGGAACTTTATTTACGCCGCGAAGAGCCGGAGGTCGACCATCTCGCAGATGACGTGGCCGACGAGGATGTGGGTTTCCTGAATGCGCGCGGTGTTCTTGCCTTCGGTGGCCGAGAGGAGGAAGTCGACCTTGTGCGCCATCTTGCCGCCGTCGCCGCCGGTGAGTCCGATGACGCCGATCTTGAGCTTCTTGCACACATCGATCGCGGCGAGCACATTGGCGGCGTTGCCGCTGGTCGAGATCGCGAGTGCGATGTCGCCCTCTTTGCCCAGCGCCTTGACCTGTTTGCTGAAGATCTCTTTGTAATCGAAGTCGTTGGCGATGCTCGTGATCGTCGATGTGTCGGTGGTGAGCGCGAGCGCGGGGAGCGGCGGCCGGTCGATGCGGAAGCGATTGACGAACTCCGCCGCGATGTGCTGCGCGTCGGCGGCGCTGCCGCCGTTGCCGAAGATCACGAGTTTGTTGCCGCGGAGAAACGCTTCGGCGATCGCGTCGATCGCCGCCACCAGCGTATCGAGGTTGTGCTTGAGAAAGGCCCTCTTGGTCTGGACGCTCTCATCGAAGGCCTTGATGATGACGTCTTTCATGCCGATTTTTTGTAATGCTCCGCCATTTGGCTCTCGAGGCCGTATTTTTTGAGCGCCTCCTCGAACATCGTGCGCACGATCGGATCCTCGTCCTCGTATTCGATCTGATCGCCGCCCTGCCGGCGGTCGACAGTGCCTTTGTATTTCGCCGCGACGCCGCGGAACTTCTTGCTGCCGAAGGCGCGGAGCGCGAGATAGCGCGCGGGCCTCGCGCCGGTGTTGAAGTGCTGGTGCCACCAGCGGTCCGGCGGCACGACCATGCTGCCCTCTTTCCAATCGTACCTTTTGATCGGCGCGCCGTCGGGCCAGATGAGTGAGTAACCCTCGCCGCCGAGGATGATCACGTGCGCGCCGGGGCCGTGGCGGTGGCCTTTCTTGTAGGTGCCCACCGGAAATTCCGAGATATGACACGCCGTCGTGTTTTCCGACAGCTCGAACTTGATGTTTCTGCCGCCGGCGCCGCGCACGTTGTACTCCATGAGCTTGAAGTTCCGCACGTCGGGGACGAAGTTCGTCTCCCAGACGTTGCCGGCGAACTTGAAGCCGTCGTACTCGCCGGCGTAGTGCGTTCCCTTGCCGCTGAAATATTCGTCGCGCGCGTCGAAGCGGTCGGTGAAGGGAAAATCGTTCTTGAAGATAAAATCCAGATTGTGCAGCAGGTTGATCATCGTCGGCGCGGTCGTTACCGAAAGGTACCGCGCGGGCTCGCTGCCGCTGCCGTTGAAGAGCTGATACGAGGCGTTGAGCGGCGGCGAGAACATCGAGCCGGTCTGCCATTCGAAGGTCTGCTTTTCCCTCGGGTCGTTCCACACGGTCGCGGCGCCCTGGCCGCTCACGACATAGATCGTTTCCTCGAAGAGGTGGCGCTGGGGCTTGAGGCTCTTTCCCGGCGCGATCTCGGAGATGTAGCAGTTGTTGACCTGGCCGGCGCCCTCCATCTGGAGAAACGCGCCCGTGCCGCCGGTGCGCTCCCACGGCTCGAGCTTGACCTGTCGGATGTCCTCGACGAAGAAGGTCTTGATGATGGGAATCCCTTCCCGCTCGACCCATCGTTCATAGGTGGTCTTGCCGCCGTCCTCGACGCGATTTATTTGCTCCTGCGCTTTGGCCATGGTTGTCTCCTCTGCGATGTGTAGCACACGAAAAAAAAAAGCTAAAGCGATTTAGCCGCGGTAAAACCCGGCGATAGTCTCGGCGACCGCCTCTTGCTGTGCTGCGGTAAGCTCCGGGTAGAGCGGCAGCGCGAGGACCTCGTCCGCGGCCTGTTCGGCGACGGGGAAATCGCCCTTGCGATAGCCGAGTTCGGCGAAGCACGGCTGGAGGTGGAGCGGGATCGGATAGTAAATTTCGCTCTGGATGCCGGCGGCGGTGAGATGATTTTTCAGCGCATCGCGCTTCTCGGCGCGGATCACGTAATAATTAAAGGCATGCTCGCGCTCATGTCCCTTGGGAATCGAGCGTACGCCGTGGCCGATCAGCTTTCGCTCTTGAAACAGCTTGCCGTAATATTCGGCGCGCGCGATGCGCGCCGCGCACCAGCGCTCGATGTGGCGGAGCTTGACGCCGAGCGCCGCGGCCTGCAGCGCGTCGAGACGGGAGTTGACGCCGACGACGTCATGGCGATATTTCGCGCCCTCGCCGTGGGCCCGGAGCAGCCGGATTTTAACGGCGAGCGCGGCGTCGCCGGTCGCGACGAGGCCGCCGTCGCCGACGCCGCCGAGATTTTTCGTCGGAAAGAACGAATAGCAGCCGAGGTCGCCGAGCGTGCCGGCGGCTTTGCCCGCCGCGCGCGCGCCGAAGGCCTGGGCGGCGTCTTCGACGACCGATATTTTATGTTTGCCGGCGAGAGCGATAATTGGTTTTATCGGACACATGCGGCCGAAGAGATGGACGGGGACGATCGCCTTGATACGGCCAGAGTTTTTTTTGTCGGCGAGCAGCGCTTCGACTTTTTTCACATCGATGAGAAAATTCTCCGGCTCGATATCGGCGAAGAGCGGTGTCGCGCCGAGGCGCGCGACCGCCGTCGCGGTCGCGACGAAGGTGAACGTCGGCACGATGACGGCGTTGCCCGCGCCGACGCCGAGCGCCATCAACGCGAGCAATAACGCGTCGCTGCCCGAGGCCACGCCTACGGCGTGGCGCGCGCCGAGATAAGCGGCGGCGTCCGCCTCGAACTTCTCGACCGCCGCGCCGAGGATGAAATGCTGCGACTCGAATACCTCGTCGAGGGCCTGCTGGAGTTCTTTGCGGATCGTCTTATATTGCGCTTTGAGATCGATGATCGGGATTTGATCAGGTTGTCGGGGCATAACACGGCTCATGTCATTCTGAGCGCAGCGAAGAATCTCTCCGGATTATGGGATCTTTTTTGGAGAAGATTCTTCGTCGCGGGCGCTCCTCAGAATGACAAAAACTATTCGTGTAGAAGTGTATCGCAGGTAAGTATATAGCTGCAAACAATAGAGGCGTCATGCAAAAGATCAAAGTCGGCGTGATGGGAGCGTCGGGCGGCGAGTTGTCGGCGGACGAGAAGGCGCGCCTCGAAGCGATTGCTGAGCGCCTCGGCGCGGCGATCGCCGCGCGCGACTGCGCGCTCGTCACCGGTGCGACGACCGGCCTGCCCGATCTCGTGACGCGCGCCGCGCGCACGCACGGCGCGCTCACGATCGGGGTCTCGCCGGCGCAGGAGCGCGCGGAGCATGAGAGATTGGGGTTACCGATAGACGGCGCGGAGGTGATTATTTACACCGGCTTCGGCTTCAAGGGGCGGAACGTCGTCAACGTGCGCTCGTCGGACATCGTGCTCATCTTCGGCGGCGCCACCGGCACGCTGAACGAGTTCACGATCGCCTACGACGAAGGTAAGGTAATCGGGGTCGTCGAAGGGAGCGGCGGCGTCGCTGATCACATTCGGGATATTCTATCCTATGGCAAGCGCGAGACGGGGGCGCGCCTGTTTTACTGTGCCGACCCGGAAAAGCTGCTGGACGAGTGTCTGGCGGAATTCAATAAGCGCTGAGCAAAATTACCGCGTCATACGCTCGTCTTCACCTCGGGCGCGACGCCTTTGAGCGCCGCCTCGGCCACTTCGGAGAGCAGCCGGTCGTGCTGATGGTCGAGGGCGAAGACGCGGTACTGGACGATCTTCGAAGGGATGAACTCGAACAGCTGGGAGAGCGATTCCTTGGCGATCGCGCCGGTCGACGGATCGTAGATGTAAATCTGCTTCTTCCCCATCGCGAACGGGCTCTCCGGGCGCGGGTCCTGGATCGCCGCGTCGACGCGGAAGACGAGATCGGCGGCGGAATCCGGCAGGCCCGCGCGGATGCGCTTCTCCCAGTCGGTGTCCTGGATCAACGACATGCCGAAGCTCAGCTCGTTCAGCGACAGCGTGCGGTCGTAGGCCATCTTCCATTTGATATCGCGGTCGATGATCCGTCCCCACTCGCGTCCGAGCGCGCCGTGCTCTCCCGCGCGGCGCCAGCGCGCCACTTCTTCGAGCAGCGACCAATCGGTCAGACGGAGATAGTCTTCCATGTGCTCCAATGGATTGCCGCGAAAGAGCAGCTTCATCGTCTCGGGAAAAATTTCCCGCAGATGCAGATCGATGGCGCGCGTCGTGCGGTGGTAATAGACGTTCGTGTAGAGGTAAAGCCGCGTGTTCAGAAACATCGTCAGCGCGGCGTTGCCGGATTTATGCAACGTGAGCCCCTGGGGGGAGAAAAAAGTGTAGTGCATGAGCCGCTCGCGGTCGATCGGCCCGACGGCGACGCCGCACATGTAGGAATCGCGCGAGACGTAGTCGAGGTTGTCGAAGGTGAAGATGCCGTTGGTGAGCGGCTGGAGCATGCGCACCCACTTGGGCTTTTGCTGGTCTTCCTTGCCGGTCTTCTTAATCGGGAAGGCGATCTCCTCGGGCTTCAATTCCTCGCCGGGCGCGAACGGTCCGCTCGGGCTCCGGCGCAGCTGGCGCAGCAGATCGCCGAGATGCTTCTGGATGATCGTCTGGCCGATGTCTTCGTGCGTGATGTCGAAATCGGCGAGGAAGTTGTCGTCGAAGAAGTGGCCGAACGGCCCGTGCCCCACATCGTGGAGGAGCCCGGTCATGCGCATGTATTCTTCGACCAGCGGCGCCGAGGGGCATTCGTCGCCGAGCACGCGCTTCAGCGACGGGTAGAGATGCTTGCCGAATTCGCCGGCGAGATGCATCGCGCCGAGCGAGTGCTGGAAGCGGCTGTGCTCGGCCGTGGGATACACCCAGCGCGCGCTTTGTAGCTGGTAGATATAGCGCAGCCGCTGCATCCACGGAGAATCGATGACCGCTTTCTCGGTCACCTCGCCTTGGTGGAGTGGAACGGTGAACTGGATGTAGTGATGGATCGGATCGGCGAGCAGCGCGGCGCCTTCGTAATCGCTGTCCGGAGGCGCGGCCATGATCAGAGCTCCAGAATGACCTGGGCGGTCCACTGATTGCCGGTCTTTTCCATGCGCCCCTGCTGCGGGCTCACCGCGCTGATCTCGCGTTGGATCTCGTGGCGGTCGGGGTCGAACTTCTCCCCCCTCACCTCGCCGCGGATGTAGGTGTCCTTCACTTCCTGAACGACCACCTCTTTCAGAAGAAAGCTGCTGCCCTGATACAGGTAGAGGAGCTCGCGCATCCAATTGACCATGAGGTCGTCGCGGTCGGTGCCCTCGACCTCGAGCGTGAGGTGCTCGTTGTCTTCGACCTTGTCGATCTGGATCATGATGTCGAAGAGCGCGAAGCCGGAGTTGGCGAAAAGCTCCGCCTGGCTTGCGCCGGAGATCTTCACCGCGAGCTCGGAGGAGCGGTTGAAGGTTTTATACTTCTTGGGGTCCGCCATGGTCGAGAAGCCGCTTCAGCCCTTTATACCCGATTGATAAGGCTCGCTGCAAAGCCTGCGCCGAAGCCGTTGTCGATGTTCACCACGGTGACGCCGCCGGCGCACGAGTTGAGCATGCCGAGCAGCGCGGCGAGACCGTGAAAGCTCGCGCCGTAGCCGACGCTCGTCGGCACCGCGATCACCGGCTTGTCGACGAGCCCCGCCACCACGCTGGGGAGCGCGCCTTCCATCCCCGCGACGACGATGAGCACGGCGGCGGAGAAAAGGCGCGCGCGATTGTCGAGCAGGCGGTGGAGGCCGGCGACGCCGACATCGTAGAGCCGCTCGACTCGATTCGCCATCATCTCCGCCGTCAGCGCGGCCTCTTCGGCGACGGGAATATCGGACGTCCCTGCGCAAACCACGAGGACCGTACCGCGTCCGAGGACGCGGATCGGCCGGCCGACCGAGGTCGCCGCACGCGCCTGCTCGTGGCAGCGGAGTCCCTTGAGCCGACGTTTGAGCGCGGCCATTTTCTCCGGCGACAGCCGCGTGATCAGCACATTCGCGTGCTGGCGGCGAAGCGCCCGCGCGATCGCGGCGATCTCGCCGGCGCTTTTGCCCTCGCCCAGAATCACCTCGGGAAAACCCTGCCTGAGCGGCCGATGGTGGTCGACCTTGGCGAAGCCCAGGTCTTCGAACGGCATGTGGCGGAGGCGCTCCAGCGCCTGCGCCACGGACACTTTTCCGCGCCGCACACCTTCGAGAAGTTTTTCGAGACGCTCCGTGTCCATGCCCAAATGCCGCGGTTAAGATGCGCTAAATTCCGCTTTAATTGAAGTGATCGTAGCCTCGGCGCGCGAGCGGGCGAGGCCGGCCGCGCCGGTCGAGCACCTTGATGCCGTCGCCTGCGCGCACGCAGCGGCCGATGCGCGTAACCCGAATCCCGAGCCGCGCTTTGAGCCTTTCCACCTTTTCGCGCGCGCGGGGGCGGGCGGAAAAAAGCAGCTCGTAATCCTCGCCGCCGCCGAGCGCGATCGTCGGATCGCCGGCCGTGAACTTTCGGTAGGCGTTCGACAGCGGCAAAGCCTCTTCGCAGATTTCCGCGCCGACGCCGCTCTCCTTGCAGATGTGGCCCAGGTCCTGAAGCAGGCCGTCGCTGAGATCGATCATCGCTTTGGCCAACCCCGAGCGGGCGAGCAGCGCCCCGGCGGCCAGCCGCGCGGTGGGAAAGTTGTGACGGCGGATCAAATAGCCCGCGCCGCTTTGCCGGGATCTCTTTTTCAGCAATTTAAGCCCCAAGGCCGAGTCGCCCAACGTGCCCGTGACGTAGAGGTCGTCGCCGCGCCGCGCCCCGTTTCTGAGGATTGGGCGATGCGGCGCGCGGCCGATGAGCGCCGCGCTGATGAAAAAACGCTCCGCCCGGCTCGTATCGCCGCCGACGATCGATACGCCGCTCCGCGCCGCGAGCGCGCGCACGCCGCGATAGAATTCTTCGACGTCCTCGGAACGGAAGCTCCGCGGGACACCGAGCGAGAGCGTCAAGTAGGCCGGAGTTCCGCCCATGGCGGCGATGTCGCTCAAGTTCACGGCGAGCGTTTTATAACCCAGAGCGTAAAACGAAGTCCAACGGAGGTCGAAGTGGATCTTCTCGATGAGCAGGTCGGCGGTCACGAGAAGCGTCGTGCCTCGGGAATCGAGCCAGGCGGCGTCGTCGCCGATGCCGACGCGTACGCCGCGGCCGTACGGGGCTGCCTGGCGAATTTTTTCGATCAGGCCGAATTCCCCGACCTTGCCGATTTTCATTTAGGCGCGAAGCGGAACGATTCTATCCCGGCGGATCTTTTCGAGGGGCTTCTCCTTGCGCTTCAGCCGCTTGCGCTTCGGGGCCTTGGCGGCGCTCTCGGTCGAGGCGCCGCGCTCCGCTTTATCGAGCAGAGCCGCCTTGAGCACCTCCGACATGTTTTTCGCCTTGATCAGAGTGAGCTTCCGGCGCACGGGCTTGGGAATCTCTTCGAGATCCTTGTCGTTGCGGTCGGGGACGATGATCGTTTTGATCCCGGCGTGAAGCGCGGCGAGGCACTTTTCCTTCAAGCCGCCGATCGGGAGAATTCGGCCGCGCAGCGTGATCTCCCCGGTCATCGCGACGTAGCGGCTCACCGGCCGGCGCGTCAGCGCGGAGATGAGCGCAGTCGCCATGGTGATGCCCGCCGAAGGGCCGTCCTTCGGGATCGCCCCCGCGGGCACATGGATGTGAACGTCGAGCTTCTGGTAAAAGTCTTCTTCGATGCCGAGTTTTTTCGCATGAGAGCGCGCATAGCTCACCGCCGCGTGCGCCGATTCTTTCATGACCTCGCCCAGCTGGCCTGTGAGCGTCAAGTTGCCGCGGCCCTTCGACAGCGAGGCTTCGACATAGAGCACCTCGCCGCCGACGCTGGTCCAGGCGAGCCCGGTCGCCACGCCGACCTCGCTCTGCTCCTGCTCCGCTTCCGGGATGAATTTCGGCGGACCGAGGAATAGATGGAGGTTGGCGCGCGTGACGCGCGTGAGCTCTTTCTTCCCTTCGGCGGTCTTGCGCGCGACTTTGCGGCAGATCGAGGCGATCTCGCGCTCGAAGTTCCTGAGCCCCGCCTCCTTCGTATACTGCGCGATGACGCGCAGAATCGCGTCGTCGGACAACTCTAAATGGCCGGCGGAAATGCCGTTGTCGTCAAGCTGTCTCGGAATCAGGAACTTGCGCGCGATCTCGAGCTTCTCCTCGTTGGTGTAGCCCGAGAGACGAATCACCTCCATGCGGTCGGCGAGCGCCGCGGGGATCGGATCGAGCAGGTTCGCCGTGCAGATGAAAAGCACGTTCGACAGATCGAACGCCAGATTCAAATAATGGTCGCTGAAGGCGTGATTCTGCTCCGGGTCGAGCACTTCCAGGAGCGCGGCCGAGGGATCGCCGCGAAAATCGGTGCCGACCTTGTCGATTTCGTCGAGCATGAAGACCGGATTGTTCGAGCCCGCCTGCTTGACGCCTTGGACGATCCTGCCGGGCAGCGCGCCGACGTAGGTGCGCCGGTGTCCGCGGATCTCCGCCTCGTCGCGGATGCCGCCGAGCGAAATACGCACGAAGTTCCGCCCCAGCGCCCGCGCGATCGATTTGCCGAGCGAGGTCTTGCCGACGCCGGGCGGGCCGACGAAGCACAGGATCGGCCCTTTGATTTTTTTTCTGAGCTTGTTGACGGCGAGATATTCGAGGATTCGCTCCTTCACCTTTTCGAGGTCGTAGTGGTCCTCGTCCAGCACCTGTTGCGCTTTTTTGATGTTGAGATTGTCCTTGGTCTTCTTGCTCCAGGGGATATCGATCAGCCAATCGAGATATGTGCGGACGAGCGAGGCCTCGGAAGATTCCGGGTGCATCTGCTCGAGACGCTTGAGCTGCTTGTCGGCCTCGCGCTTCGCTTCGACCGGCATCTTGGCCTTTTCGATCTGGCGGCGAAGGTCTTTCATCTCCTCGGCGCGCTCGTCCCCTTCGCCGAGCTCCTGCTGAATCTGCTTCAGCTGCTCGCGCAGAAAGTAGTCGCGCTGGGTCTTGCTCATCTCCTCCTTGGCCTGATTCTGAATGCGCGCCTGCACCGTCGAGAGCTCGAGCTCGCGGCTCAACAGATCGTTGACTTTCTTCAGCCGCGCGATCGGGTCGAAGATCTCCAGGATGCCCTGGCTTTCCTCGATCTTCAGCCTGAGATTGGAGGCGACGAGATCGGCGAGCACGCCGGCGTCGCTGATGTTGTCGGTCACCATGACGATTTCCGGCGGCAGATTTTTGAGATTCAGAATTTGCTCGATCTTTTCCTTGACGTTGCGCATCAAGGCTTCGACCTCAATCGAAACCTCCGCCAGCACCGGCTCGACGACTTTGCGGATTTTGGTTTCGAAGAACGGCTGTTCTTTGAGGTAAGTTTCGATCTCGCCCTTGGCGAGCCCTTGCACGAGAATCTTGACGCGGCCGTCGGCGAGCTTCAGCATGCGCATGATCGACGCGACGGTGCCGACCTTGTAGATGTCCTCCGGCGTCGGGTTGTCCTCCGCCGAATTTTTCTGCGCCACGAGAAAGATGAGCCGCTGGCGCGCAAGCGCCTCTTCGACGGCGCGAATCGACATCTCGCGGCCGACAAAAAGCGGCAGCATCATGTACGGATAGATAACGATGTCGCGAATCGGCAGGAGCGGCAGGACCTCGGGAATCTCGACCTGCGCGTCCTTGTTCTCCTGGCCTTCAAGGTTCCACTGAGCTTCGCTCATTCTGTACCTCTGGGCCTAGTTAATCACACCCGGTGGGCGCGTCAACAGAAATCTGGGAAATATTCCCCAGGCCTTCACCCGAAGAGTTCCTTCACTTTGTCGAGAAAGCCCTTCGAAATCGGATGAACTTCCTCGCCGCCCAGTTCGGCGAATTCTTTGAGCAGCTCTTTTTGTTTCGCAGTCAGGTGAGTCGGGGTCTCGAGCGTGACGCGGACAAGCTGATCTCCTTGATGGCGATAGCCGTGAACGTCGCGCACGCCTCTGCCTTTGAGGCGGAAGGCCTTGCCGGACTGCGTGCCGGCGGGGATTTTCATCTTGACCTTTCCTTCCAGCGTCGGGACATCGATCTCGGCGCCGAGCGCGGCTTGCACGAAGCTCAGCGGCACATCGCAGATAATGTCCAGGCCCTCGCGCACGAACAGCGGATGCGGCTTGACGTCGATCACGACGTAGAGATCTCCCGCCTGGCCTCCGGCCGCGCCGGTCTCCCCCTCGTTTCTGAGCTTCAGCCGCGAACCGGCATCGACACCCGGAGGAATCTTGATGCTGAGCGTATGCAGCTTACGGATTCTGCCTGCGCCGCCGCACTCGCCGCAGGGATCGGCTATGAAGGTTCCCTGCCCGCCGCACTGGCTGCAGGTGCGCGACACCGTGAAGAATCCCTGCTGAAAGCTCATCTGGCCGCGACCGCGACAGGTCGGGCAAGTCTTCGCCGAAGTGCCTGGCTTCGAGCCGCTGCCGTGACAGGTCTCGCAGGCGCCGTGGCGCGGGATCTTAATTTTCTTCTCGATCCCGAAAACCGCCTCCTCGAAGCTGATCTCGAGGTTGTAGCGCAGATCTTCGCCCCGGCTGCGCCGCCGCCGCGTACCCGCGCTGCCGCCGAAAAATTCGCCGAAAATGTCGCCGAAGATGTCTTCAAACCCCGAAGCGTTGAAATCGAAGCCGCCGCCTTGAAAGGGCCCGCCATTGCCGAAAGCCGCGTGGCCGAACTGGTTGTACTGCGCGCGCTTTTCGGGGTCCGCCAGGACCGAGTAGGCTTCGGAGACTTCTTTGAAGCGCTCTTCAGACTGTTTGTCGCCGGGATTGCGATCCGGGTGATATTGCAGCGCTAGCTTGCGATAGGCTTTCTTAAGCTCTTCTTCCCCGGCGTTTCGAGAAACGCCGAGCACTTCGTAATAATCTCGCTTGCCGTTCAATTTGCTTCCTCGCGTGAATGCAGTTCTCTCGTTATATAACGAAAGAGCCCCTCTCCTCAATGCGATTGAAGGAGCAGGGGCTCTCGGAACGATCGATATATCACCGTCGCGGCTTTATTCCTTGACCTCCTCGAAGTCCGCGTCGACCACATCGTCTTTCTTCTTACCGCCGTCGCCACCACCGCCGCCTTGGCCCTGACTTTGGTCGCCCGGCCCCTGCTGTGGGCCGCCGCCCGGCTGCTTCGAGGCCTTCGCATAAACCGCTTCAGCCAGCTTGTGCGAGGATTGGTTGAGCTCTTCAGCGGCGGAGCGAAGCGTCTGCGGGTCCTGGCTCTCGGCCGCCTTTTTCGCCTTCTCGAGCGCCTCCTCGATCGTCTGCCTGACGCCGGGTTCCAGCTCGCCGCCGTATTCCTTCAGCGACTTTTCCGTCTGGTAGATCAGCGAATCGAGCTGATTGCGCGCCTCGGCGGTTTCTTTTCGCTTCTTGTCCTCCTCGGCGTGCGCTTCGGCCTCCTTGACCATTTTTTTGATCTCTTCTTCGTTGAGGCCGCTGGACGCCGTGATTTTTATCGACTGCTCTTTACCGGTGCCCAAATCCTTCGCGTTGACGTGAACGATGCCGTTCGCGTCGATGTCGAAGGTGACCTCAACCTGCGGCACGCCGCGCGGCGCGGGCGGAATGCCGACCAAGTCGAATTGACCGAGCAGCTTGTTGTCGGAGGCCATCTCGCGCTCGCCCTGAAAGACCCGGACCGAGACCGCGGTCTGATTGTCCGCCGCCGTCGAGAAGACCTGCCCCTTGCGCGTCGGGATCGTCGTGTTGCGCTCGATCAGCTTGGTGAAAACGCCGCCGAGAGTCTCGATGCCGAGCGAGAGCGGCGTCACGTCGAGCAGCAGAACGTCTTTGACCTCTCCTTTGAGCACCGCCGCCTGGATCGCGGCGCCGACCGCCACCACCTCGTCCGGATTGACGCCTTTGTGCGGCTCCTTGCCGAAGATTTTCTTTACCCGCTCCTGCACCGCCGGCATGCGGGTCATGCCCCCGACGAGAATGACTTCATTGATGTCGCTCGCGCTGAGACCCGCGTCCTTCAGCGCCTGCCGGCACGGTCCCTCGGTGCGGTCGATCAGATCGGCGCAAAGCGCCTCGAGCTTCGAGCGCGTCAATTTGATATTGAGATGCTTCGGACCGTTCTGATCGGCCGTGATGAACGGCAGATTGATGTCGGTCTCCATCGACGAGGAGAGCTCGATCTTCGCCTTTTCAGCCGCTTCCTTGAGGCGTTGCAGCGCCATGCGATCTTTGCGCAGGTCGATGCCCTGATCCTTCTTGAACTCATCGGCGAGATAATCGATGATCCGCTGGTCGAAATCCTCGCCGCCGAGAAAGGTATCGCCGTTGGTCGATTTGACCTCGAAGACGCCTTCGCCGAGTTCAAGGATAGAGATATCGAAGGTGCCGCCGCCCAAGTCGAAGACGGCGATTTTCTCGTCTTTCTTTTTATCCAGGCCGTAGGCGAGCGACGCGGCCGTTGGCTCGTTGATGATGCGCAGCACGTTCAAGCCGGCGATCCGGCCCGCGTCTTTCGTGGCCTGCCGCTGACTGTCGTTGAAGTAGGCCGGCACGGTGATGACCGCCTCGGTGACCTTCTCGCCGAGATAGTCTTCCGCCGTCTGCTTCATTTTTTGCAGGATGAAGGCGGAGATTTCCGCAGGACTGTATTTTTTTCCGCGAATCTCCACCCATGCGTCGCCGTTGTCCGCCTTGACCATCTTATAGGGCAGAATTTTCATCGCTTTCTGCACCAGCGGATCGTCGTAGCGGCGGCCGATCAGACGCTTGACGGCGGAGATCGTGTTTTCCGGGTTGGTGATCGCCTGCCGGCGGGCGATTTGCCCGACCAGGCGTTCGCCGCTCTCGCTAAACGCGACGACCGAAGGCGTCGTGCGGCTGCCTTCGGAGTTTGCAATGACCACGGGGTCTCCCCCCTCCATGATAGCGACACAGGAGTTGGTCGTCCCTAAGTCAATTCCAATTACTTTTGCCATATTTGATGCTCCTCAATGCGAATTCTCGAGAAATTTAAGCACGAATCGGCGACTTTCAAGCTGGCACCGTCGTTTTTTTAATCCTTTGATTCCGGCACCTTAGCTACCGTAACCTGGGCGGGCCGCAGCAGGCGGTCGAGCAGGTAATAGCCTTTGCGGTACTCGTCGACGACGGCGTTAGGATCATGCTCTCGGCTTTCCACTTGGGCGACTGCTTCGTGCTTGGACGGATCGAAGCGCTCGCCGACGGCGGAGACCTGGCTCACACCGTGGCGTCCGAGGACTTCGAGAAAATTCTTCAGCACCAGCTCGATGCCCTCGAGCAGCGGCTTGCCGTTCCCGCCTCCCTGCGCATAGCCGAGCGCGCGCTCCAGGTTATCGAGAATCGGCAGTAGATCCTTGACCAGATTCTCATTGGCGTAACGAATGGAGTCGGCCTTTTCACGCGCCGCGCGTTTCTTATAATTCTCCACGTCCGCGGCCTGACGCAGCAGCCGGTCCTGGCACTCCTTCACCTCGGCCTCTTTGGCCTCGAGCTCCCGGCGGAGATCGTCTATCTCGTCCGCGTTTTCGCCGCCGCCTTCGCGACCGAATTCCTTACTCTTTTCTTCGTCCATTGTTAATTATCCAATTGTTGCGCTTTTCGTCCGATTTGCAAAATTTAACCATAGGGCATCGGCTGTCAAGGCAAAGGTAGGAGGAAACCCCGGTAATTAAAAAGAATTTGCGGGACTTTACTAAAAGTGTTACAACTTTTTTAAACTCTCGATGCCCGCTCCCCTGACCACCCCAGCGATAGTCCTGCGCGCCTGGCCATTCGGCGAATCCGATAAAATAGTGTCGTTTTTGACCGAATCGCACGGCAAGATCAGGGGCATCGCGAAAGGGGCCAAGCGCTCGCGCAGGCGATTCGCCAACTCGCTGGAGCCATTCGCGCTCGTCAATCTGCGCTTTCTCGACCGCTCGGCAGGGTTGGTCTTCATTCAATCATGCGAGCTGCTTCAGGTCTTCAAACGGCTGACGACGAGCTTGGACAAGATCGCCCACGCTTCCTATTTCATGGAGCTGGCGGACGTGCTGTCGAACGAGCGCGACGAGAATCGCGCGCTGTTCGTCCATCTGCGCGATGGGCTCGGCTTCATCGACGCCAACGAAACTTCGGAGCTCGCGATCGCCTACTTCGAGCTCAAGCTGCTGAAGCTGTCGGGCTATCAGCCGATGCTCGAGCAGTGCCGCCGCTGCGCGGCCGGCTGGCGCGGGGGCGCCGGACGCTGGAACTTCAGTCTCCGCGACGGCGGCGTTCTTTGCCCCGGCTGCTCGGCGTTCCGCCGCGAAGTCGCGCCGCTCTCGTTCGAGGCGCTGGAATTCATGGACGAGCTTCAGCAAGCGAACGGCGAGGTTCCGCTGCACTTAAATTCCTTTCCCGCCGCGGCCCGGCGCGAAGGCCATCTTGCCTTGCTCCGTTTCATCCAGTACCAAATCGGGAAGGAGCTCAAATCCGCTCCGTTTCTCGACGCGTTTTCAACGTAGCGTAACTCCGATTATTGAAAAATTTCGTGGAAGTCGTATCGAGGGGCTTTCACGAGGGAGAAAAAAATGGCGAAAAAATATGTTTATTCTTTCGGCGGGGGCAAAGCGGAGGGCAAGGCCGCAATGCGCGAGCTGCTCGGCGGCAAGGGCGCTGGGCTGCACGAGATGACGCGCATCGGGGCGCCGGTGCCTCCGGGCTTTACGATCACAACCGACGTTTGCACCTATTTTTACGACCATCGCAGGCAATATCCCAAGGGGCTCGAAGCCGAGCTCGCGCAGGCGCTGGCCCGCGTCGAGAAGATCCTCGGGAAAAAATTCGGCGATGCGGAAAACCCGCTGCTCGTTTCGGTCCGCTCCGGCGCGCGCGAATCGATGCCGGGGATGATGGACACCGTGCTGAACCTCGGCCTCAACGACCGCACAGTGGAGGCGCTGGCGCGTCGGACCCATAACCCGCGGTTCGCCTACGACTCGTATCGGCGCTTTGTGCAGATGTACGGCGACGTGGTGCTCGGCCTGAAGCCGGTCGAGAAAACCGAGCGCGACCCGTTCGAGGTGATTCTGGAGCGCAAAAAAGAGGCGCGTCACGCCCGCTTCGACACCGATCTAACCGCGAAAGACTTGAAAGAGCTCGTCGGCGAGTTCAAGGCCGAGATCAAAAAACGTCTCGGCAAGGATTTTCCCGATGATCCCAAGGAGCAGCTCTGGGGCGCCATCGGTGCGGTCTTCGGCTCATGGAACAACGACCGCGCGATCGCCTACCGGCAACACTACCGCATTCCGCACGATTGGGGCACGGCGGTGAACGTCCAGGCCATGGTCTTCGGCAACATGGGCGAGAACTGTGCCACGGGTGTCGCCTTCACGCGCGACCCATCGACCGGGGACAAGCGCTTTTACGGTGAATTCCTCGTCAATGCGCAAGGCGAAGACGTGGTTGCCGGCATTCGCACGCCGCGGCCGATCGCCGAGCTCAAGGAAGCGATGCCCAAGCCCTATGCCGACTTAGACCGCATCCGCAAAGCTCTGGAGCGCCACTACCGCGATATGCAGGACATCGAGTTTACGATCGAGGACGGCAAGCTCTGGATGCTCCAGACGCGCAACGGCAAGCGCACCGGCTTCGCGGCGGTACGCATCGCTGTTGATATGGTGGATGAGAAGATCATCGCCAAAGAGCAGGCGCTAATGCGGATCGAACCCGACCAGCTGAATCAGCTGCTGCGGCCGATTTTCGACCCCGAGGATAAACAGCGCGCGGCGCGCGAGAAGCGTGTGCTGGCCAAGGGTCTGCCCGCCGGCCCGGGCGCGGCGACCGGCCGGGTGGTCTTTCATGCCGAAGATGCCGCTGCGTGGGATAAGCGAGGCGACCGGGTTATCCTCTGCCGGCTCGAGACGAGCCCGGACGACATCCGCGGCATGGTCGCGGCCCAAGGCATCCTCACGGCCCGTGGCGGCATGACCTCGCACGCGGCGCTGGTCGCGCGCCAGATGGGCAAAGTCTGCGTCGTCGGCTGCGAGGCGCTTAACGTCGACTATGCGCGGCGTGAGATGCGGGTTGCGGACGTGGTGCTTAAAGAGGGGGACTGGCTTTCCGTTGACGGCTCGACCGGCGAGGTGATGCGCGGGGAGATCAAGACGATCGAATCGGAGGTGCTGCAGGTCATTCTCGCCCGCTCTCTCGATCCTAAGTCGTCGCGCGTCTACCAGCAATACGCGAAGCTCATCAAGTGGGCCGACGATGTGCGTAAGATCGGGGTGCGCACCAACACGGATCAGCCGGATCAAGCCAAGGTGGCGATGGCCTTCGGCACCGAAGGAATCGGTCTCTGCCGGACCGAGCACATGTTTTTCGGCGGCGAGCGCATTCGCGCGGTCCAGGAGATGATCCTGGCGAAAAACGAAGAGGGCCGCCGCCAGGCGCTCGCCAAGCTCCTGCCGATGCAGAAAGAAGACTTCAAGGGTATCCTGGACATCATGGGCAATCTTCCCGTCACGATCCGCACACTCGATCCACCGCTGCACGAGTTTCTGCCCAAGACGGAGGAGGACATCATCGAGCTCGGAAACACCATGGGGGTCTCGGTCGAGGAACTCAAGAACAAGATCGAAAGCCTTCACGAATTCAACCCGATGCTCGGGCACCGCGGATGCCGGCTCGGGATTTCCTTTCCCGAGATCACCGAGATGCAGGCGCGGGCGATTTTCGAGGCCGCCTGCGAGCTGCGCAAGGCCGGCAAAAATCCCTTCCCCGAAGTGATGATCCCGCTGGTCGCGACCCAAAAAGAGCTGAAACTCCAGCGCGAGATCGTCGAGCGGGTCGCCCGGGAATCGATGAAAAGGTACGGGGTCAAGGTCCGTTACATGATCGGCACCATGATCGAGCTGCCCAGGGCCTGTCTTTTCGCCGGCGAGATCGCGCGCGAAGCGGAGTTTTTCTCTTTCGGGACGAACGATCTCACTCAAACCGGTCTGGGTTTATCCCGCGACGACGCGGGCAAATTCCTGCCCACTTACGTCGCTCAAGGCATTTACCCCGACGACCCATTTGTCAGCATTGACGAAGGGGGCGTCGGCGAACTGATGCGCATCGGAATCGAGCGCGGCCGGAAGGTTCGAAAAGACCTGGAGATCGGAATCTGCGGCGAACATGGCGGAGATCCACGATCTGTCGCTTTTTGTCATCGGGTGGGCCTTGATTATGTAAGTTGCGCGGCTTTTCGCGTCCCAATCGCGAAATTGGCAGCCGCACAGGCCGCTTTGAAACGTTAGTATATATTTTGGCCGTCGCCTGCCGAAAAAAGGCTATTCCAAAAGTTGGCTCGCAGCCCTAAAAAATTGCCAACCAATGGCAATTGACATTTAGGGTCAAGCTGAGGCATAATCCCGCCTCGGTAATTCGGGGCAATTATGGAACCTCGCCTAGGGGAGCTATTAGTTCGGGGCGGCGTAGTAACACGCGAGCAACTCAGCCAAGCCCTCGACAAAGAAGGCGACAACGGCTCGAGCGCCATACAGGAGCTCGTTCGCCTCGGTTTCACTACCGAAGATCAACTCGCCGAATTCCTCGCCGCACAGTTCGGCATCGAAAGAGTCGCCGTCGGCGAGGACGAGGTCGCCCAAGGCGTCTTCGATCAAGTTCCCCAAGAGCTCATCCAAAAACATCAGGTGGTCCCGCTGAAGCTCCTCGGTTCTACCTTGACCGTAGCGACGGCCGACCCGACCAATCTAATCGCGATCAACGAGATCCAGTTCATCACCGGCTATGGCGTCCGCCCGGTCCTCGCGACGCCGTCCGAGATCAAGAAAATCCTCAGCCGCCGCTTCGGTAAGACGAGCTACGATGAAGTGCTCAAGAAGTTCGACGACACCGGCATGGAGGTCATCCAGGGCGAGGACGAGCTCGATCTCGCCGAGCTCCAGCAGGCGACGCAGGAGGCGCCGGTTGTCACGCTTGTCAATGCCATCCTCGCCGACGCCGCCAAGCGCGGCGCGAGCGACATCCATTTCGAGCCGTACGAGAAGCTTTTTCGCGTCCGCTTCCGCACCGATGGCGTGCTGCACGACATTATGACGCCGCCTCAGCGTTTAAAGAACGCACTCGTCTCCCGCATCAAGGTCATGGCCAACCTCGACATCGCGGAGCGGAGGCTTACGCAGGACGGCCGCATCAAGATCAAGACCGGCCGCGGTCAGGAGCTCGATCTCCGTGTTTCGGTGCTGCCGACGCTCTTCGGCGAGAAGATCGTCATGCGTCTCCTCGACAAATCGAACCTCCAGCTCGACATGGCGAAGCTCGGCTTCGATCCGCGCAATCTACAGGACTTCAAAGACGCGATTTACCGGCCCTACGGCATGATCTTGATCACCGGTCCCACGGGCAGCGGCAAATCGACCACCTTGTACTCCGCGCTTTCCGAGCTCAACAAGCCGGATGTGAATATCTCTACCGCGGAGGATCCGGTCGAATACAGCATCATGGGGATCAACCAGGTGCAGGTGCGGGACGACATCGGCCTCAACTTCGCGAGCTGTCTCCGTTCGTTCCTGCGCCAGGACCCCGACATCATCATGGTCGGCGAGATCCGCGACCTCGAAACCGCGCAGATCGCCGTCAAGGCGGCGCTCACGGGCCACTTGGTATTGAGCACGCTTCACACCAACGATGCCCCATCGACCGTCGACCGGTTGATCAATATGGGCGTAGAGCCGTTTTTGCTTACCTCGTCGATCAATCTGATTGTGGCGCAGCGGCTCGTACGGAAGATCTGCACGCACTGTAAAACTCCCGCCGAGGCAAGCCCCGAGGCGCTCATCAACGTCGGCGTCGATCCCGGAGAGGTCGCGGCCGGCTTCCCGACCTTCCAGGGTAAAGGCTGTGACAACTGTAACCAGACCGGTTACCGCGGGCGTATAGCGATTTACGAGGTCATGGTCATGCACGAGGCGCTCAAAGACAGCGTACTCCGCGGCATATCTTCGGGCGATCTCAAACGCGAAGCGGTGAAGCTCGGCATGAGCACGCTGCGCGCGAGCGCGTTAAAGAAAGTTCAAGAGGGGCTCACGACGATAGAGGAAACGGTCCGCGTGACCGACACGGACCGCGGCTTCGGCTCGGTTTTTTCGCTGTTAACTTAAGAGGAGAGGACTTATGCCCGTATTTGTTTGGGAAGGAAAAACAGCTCAAGGAAAGCTTCTCAAGGGAGAGATGGACGCGATGAACCAGCAGGCGGTGCTCAGCCGTTTGCGGAGCCAGCACATCCAGCCGAACCCGACGCGAGTTCGGGAAAAAGGCAAGGGACTGGACAAGGAATTCTCACTGCCGGGCTTCAATGCCAAGGTCAAGCCTTATGATGTGATGATCTTCACCCGGCAGTTCGCGACGATGATCGACGCCGGCTTGCCGATCGTCCAGGGACTGGACATCCTCGGCCAGCAGACGGAAAACAAACTCTTCCGCAACATCATTCGCACGATTAAAAAAGACGTCGAGGGCGGCGTGACTTTGAACGAGGCGTTGAAAAGACATCCGAAGGTTTTTGACGATCTCTATGTCAACATGGTTGCCGCCGGCGAGGCGGGCGGTGTTTTGAACACGATTCTAAACCGCATCGCGATCTTCATCGAAAAGGCGACCAAGCTCAAACGCAAAGTCAAGGGAGCGATGATCTATCCCGCAACGATCGTTTTCGTCGCGGTCGCCGTCGTGACGGTTCTCCTTATTTACGTCATCCCGGTCTTCGGTGAGCTTTACGGCAGCATGGGCAAGGCCCTTCCCGCGCCGACGCAGATCACCATCAACGTCAGCAACTGGTTCCGAGCCTACTTCATCTATCTCGTCGGCTTCATTGCGGCGATGATCGCCGCCGTGCGGCTTTATTACAAGACGGAAAACGGAAAAGTGATGATCGACGGGTGGCTCCTGAGGATGCCCGTCATCGGCGACCTGATTCGCAAAGTCGCCGTGGCGCGATTTGCTCAAAACATGTCGGTGCTGTTGAGCTCCGGCGTGCCGATCCTCGACGGCCTCGCCATCACCGCCAAGACCGCCGGCAACAAAGTCGTCGAGCGGGCGGTCATGAAATGCCGCGTCAGTATCAGCCAGGGCAAAACCGTGGCCGAGCCGCTCGCGGAAAGCAAGATCTTTCCGCCGATGGTCTGCCAGATGGTGGCGATCGGCGAAAACACCGGCTCGCTGGATACCCTGCTGAAGAAGGTCGCCGAGTTTTACGAAGATGAGGTCGATAATGCCGTGGCGAATTTGACCGCGTTGATGGAGCCGGTCATCATGATCGTATTGGGCGTCGTCATCGGCGGGTTGGTCATCTCGATGTATCTACCGATCTTCCAGCTCGGTTCACTGGTGGGTTGATCGTGGAAGAAAAAAAGGAATTGAACCGCAAGATCAAGGGCCTGCTCTTTTCGAGAGTGGCGGCGCTGACCTTTTTCTTGGGCGCGGCGGCGCTCTATCACTTCTTGAAGGGCGGCGACCCGGCGACGTTCAAATATCTCCAGCTGCCGCTGATCGCCGCCTATCTCATATCGATCGCCTCCGCGGTCGTCCTCCCGCGGATCAAAAATCCCGTCCTCTTCGCCCATGCCCAGATCGCCTGCGATGTGCTGCTCATTACCGCCATCGTGCTGGTGACCGGCGGCGTCGACAGTCCCTTCGCCTTCCTCTATAACCTGGCGATTATCTATAGTCCGATTCTGCTGTTTTTCC
>Ga0075433_10000208_pt1 | contig 33047 bp, 23 predicted proteins | sample RhiMethybrSRZTD2_FD_75299 | JGI IMG/M metagenome (GOLD analysis project Ga0075433, IMG submission 75299) | Populus rhizosphere microbial communities from Tennessee, USA - Rhizosphere MetaG P. TD hybrid SRZTD2 | ecosystem: Host-associated > Plants > Roots > Rhizosphere > Soil | place: USA... | reverse complement strand
TTCTTGCGCTCTCTAGTTTTGCGTTGGCGCAACCTATCTTTGGTTTGTTGTCTAGAAACGCGGAATTCCTGGTGGCGCATCAGTCCAAGCCACTTGACATTCTCCTGGTGGTTTTTGGCTTATGTTTCCTTCCAACCTTCTTTCTAACTTTCATTGAAGTTTTATCCGGCATCGTCAGCCCCAAAATTCAAGGAGCTATTCACTCGCTTATCGTTGTCGTCCTCGCGGCGACGATTTTGTTGCCTCCGCTAAAGCGAATTGGAGTGATCCCTGGGAAGGCATGGATCTTTATCGCAACTCTTCTGGCAGTTGTCTTCTGGGCTGTCTGCTTGCGATTTCGCAGACTCCGGATGTTCCTGCCGTTTCTCTCCGCCGCCGCGCTCCTGTTTCCATTGTTCTTCTTGTTCGGCTCTCCGGTCCACAAACTCATCATCGACAACAAGGAAGAGCGCAGAGTCGCGGCGGCGCATATAGGGGCGCCTGCCCCCATTGTGATGGTGATCTTTGACGAATTCCCGCTGGCTTCGCTGTTGGACGAAACCCTCCAGATCAATTCCACGCGCTACCCTAACTTTGCAGAATTGGCGCGAAGGGCAACCTGGTACCGCAATGCTACAACTGTTACAGAAGGCACTTTGAATTCAGTCTCGACCATCTTGGACGGCAATTACCCAAAGCTGGAACGTCACCTCGTACCCAATGCCAAGGACCACCCCAGGTCCTTATTCAGTTTGTTGGGAGAGAATTATGAATTTAACGTATTTGAAACCAACACTCGCCTTTGTCCAGAGGCGCTGTGCGGAGATGATGAACGGACACCACCGTTTTGGCAGCGAGTGAGGAGCCTGCTTTCCGATCTGAAAGTTTTGTATCTATACTTCATTCTTCCTGCCGACCTGACGACCTGGTTGCCGGATATTTCTCAGTCTTGGAAGAATTTTGTCTCGAAACCTTCACCCGGTGCTCAGCCGTGGGCTGTTTACCATAGTCAGGTCGATTGGAGTAATCGCCCTGGCCTGTTTCGAGAGTTTGTTGCCTCCATCCAGCCGTCTCCCAAACCTACGCTCCACTTTCTTCATATCCTTCTCCCCCATGCTCCCTGGGTCTATTTGCCTTCTGGGAAACGATACACTGTGGACGAGGACCTTCGAGGTCTGATCGGAACCAATGATAAGGGTATCGATCCCAACTCATGGACAGGTGACAGATGGGCCACCGTTCAGGCCTATCAAAGACATCTGCTTCAGGTTAAGTTCGTCGATCGTCTGCTGGGCGACTTGCTGAGCCATCTCAACAAAATGGATTTGTATGATTCGGCGCTCGTTTTGGTTACGGCTGATCACGGAGTCAGTTTCCGTCCTAACGATTCACGGAGAAGGGTATCTCCCACGAACTATGCCGATATTTTGCCGATTCCTCTTTTCATTAAGGCGCCCCATCAGCAGAAAGGTTCTATCGATGACCGTAATGTCGAAACGGTCGATATCCTGCCTACCATCGCCGACATCTTGCGGATCTCAATTCCATGGGAGATAGAGGGCCGATCCGCCGTGGATTCGTCTCAGCCTGACAAGACACAGAAGACTGTCATCAGCGAGGTGGGGAAGACTCTGTTCTTCGGCTCTCGCTTGAACGGCACGCATGAAGCTGTGCAGCAGAAGCTTGAATTGTTTGGTCCGACAAATGATCCTGACGGATATTTTCGGGTCGGCCCTCACAAGGATCTGATTGGGCAAAATGTGAGTGAAATTGCTTCCGTCGAAAACGTCCCTATCGAATGTGAAATCGACGGGGAAGCCTCTCTGCACTATGTCGACTTCGGCAGCCCGAGTCTCCCTGTTTACATTACAGGTCGAATCCGTCGTGGCCGCAATGGACGTGAGGGCCCACTCCATCTGGCGATCGCAACTCATGGTAGAGTTCGGGCTGTGACAGAAACCTTCGGGACCGGCGCAGAAGGGCAGTTTTCAGCCCTTCTGCCCGACTCGGCACTCCGGCCTGGCTACAATGAAGTGAATGTCTTTGCCATTCTGGATCGTGATCAGAAGCAGGTCCTGGCGGGTCTAACCAGAATAAGGCCGGCCCAGTACAAATGGGGAACCCCGATCGATTTCACGTCAAGAGGAAATGCAGAACAGTACCAAGGCGACGGTTGGGGAACGCCCGAACCGTACTATACCTGGAGCGACGGGAAAGAGGCCAGGTTGGTGTTGCCAGTCGCGCTGCCGAAATCGTCTGTAACTCTTAAGGCCCGCCTGACTGCGTTCCTGGTGCCCAAAAAGGTGGAAAAGCAAACGCTGCGCATCCTGGTCGACAACCACTTTGCGGGGGAATGGGTGATTACCCGAGTCGGCATGCAGGAAAAGATGCTGACTATCCCACAGCAACTCTTCACCAACCACCGGGAAACGATAATCACCTTCGAGATGCCAGGTGCGATTCCTCCTAATACTGTGGGTGCCGGCGACGACGTGCGGCCGATTGCAATCGCAATGGCGTCACTGGTCTTGACTCAGTAGCTGTGCGAAGCTTCAGCTGAGGAGAGGCGTTGACCGGCTTGGGCACGAAACAGCCAGACGTTAGGCAACTCCCGGTCGCAAGTTACCAAAGTCTGTTGCGATAAGACGCCTTCGATTTCACTCCAGAACTCGTGTTGATCATGGTTGCTCTGCACAAGTAACTGGACGTCAGGGTAGCTAACAGAGCGATTTGAATCCCTCGACAGCACGCTTGGAGAAGGATCTCAGGACAAACAGATTAGTCTAATGTTTATTCCCTCGCTCGCCCGGAACCAGGGACACGCAGAAGAAGGTTTACCATCCAGTATCGTACAACACGTTTGACCCGACCATGGAATTTGTCCCGACCGCGGCAGACTACTTCATCCTGATCGTCTTCACGTTTCTTGCTCTTCTTTCCGGCTTGTTTGGATTTCTGTTTTGTTGTTGCGGCTCATCAGAGCGTGGCGACGGAACAGAATTCCTCAGGCCACACCGAACCGCCATCGGATCTCCGAGAAAGAGCCCGGCTGCCTCCAACCCATCGCGCGGTTTCCTGACGCTTTTCGAAACCATCCTTTTGATCTTGATCAACACAGTCGTCATCAGCTCGTTCGTGCTCCTGCTGACAGCCCAACTTGGGGTCTTCCGGTTTCGCTACTGGTGTCTTTTCTTTGTTTTGTTTCTGGCGCCAATTCTCCTCTATCTCTATCTCCGCCGCAGAACCGGGCGCCCTCTAACAGCCACTGTCAGCTTCGATTTTGCGCCAAGCGATTGGTTTTTCCTTCCTCTTGCCGCACTCGCCTTCTTTGTCTTCAATCCACCCTCGCATGCCATCCACACACGCGATCCCGGTGGATACGCCAACATCGCCGTCAAGATATCTGAAACAGGATCTCTTAGGTTCAAGGACCCCGCTTATGAGCGATTCAATTCGAAGGACCAGGAGATGCTCTTCTTGCCGTTTCCCCTCCGCGATGTAGCCTACCCGCAAGTCATCCCCGGGTTTCATCTGATCGATCCCGCTTCGGGCGAGCTCACGCCGCGCTACTTTCACCTTTTCCCAATCTGGCTGGCACTGGCCTTTAAGCTTTGGCGCTTTCAGGGCATGTTCGAGCTCAATATTTTTTTCGGGGTTTTGAGCGTTTTGATACTAGTTCCGCTGGGGCAGAGTCTCTTCGGATCCAAGCTGATAGGATTTCTAGCCGCTTTCCTTCTAGCTCTCAATCTCGGACAGATCTGGATTGTCCGAAGTCCGTTCAGTGAGATCCTGACCCAATTCTTTTTGCTGGCTGGAATCTGGACGCTTTCTATAGGAATGAGAGACGGCCAGAAGGGATTTTGCCAGCTTGCCGGGCTTCTGTTCGGCTTGTCATTGTTCACCCGAGTTGATTCAGTGCTCGCTGTGGTCGCCCTTCTCGTTTTTCTTTACATCAATTTTTTGACGCGCGATAGAAGCCAGCCTCGCTCTTCTCACTTAGTTTCATTTTTCCTTCCCTTGGCGGCAATGATCATTTACGCGCTCCTGCACACGCTTGTCTTCGCTTATCCCTATGTGGAAACGGTCTTGAACACATTTCGTCTAGCTTCTTTCTCGGGCTACCATCTACTTGTGCTGGCCATAGTTGGTATCATGATTGTTCTCATTTCAAGCAGGAGAGCTCCATGGCCTCAACTGGTCTCAACCAACGGATCGCCCAAGAAGAGGGTCATGGTTCTGTCTTTTGTGTTTTTGACTGGTCTGTTGATTTACGCCTACTTTGTCCGACCCCGCACTATCTCTGCCGACTTGATTCCGTTGCCTTACCCCTTAGAGGGGAACGTCCCCTACTGCGATGAAATCTCTTTGGTTCGCCTCGGTTGGTATCTCTCTCCTCTGGGAATCCTTCTGGCCTATCTTGGCAGCCTGATTACTTTGGGCCGCCTAATGCGAGGCAAGTCGGTCGAATCATTTCCTTTCGTTCTAATCTTAGGTGCCTTCGCCTTCTTCTATCTCTACAAGTCCCGCGCCTTTCCAGACAACTACTGGGTGATTCGTCGCTATGTCGAAATTGTCATGCCAGGATTCTTGTTGCTTGCCAGCCTGGCTCTTAGCTCGCTTCTGAAAGTAGGTAGGATACGCCCGAGCCGCATCTGGAAGGCTGCTGTGGCATGCTGTGTTGGTGTGGTCTTCGCGTCGTTGTTTTGGCCGTTGATGATCTCCTATGGCCTGTTGGGTCAGCGGGAGTGGGAGCACACTTTTCCTCAACTAGAAAATCTGGCCGGCAGCAACCAGAACGCTGATATTCTCCTGCTGGAGCGGGGCCAGTTTCAGGATTTTTTCTCCAGCCCCCTGAAGTTCATCTTCCACAAGATGGTCTATCCGTTTGCTAACGACCAGCCTGATGCAGTCGCTTTTGACAGGCTCATGGAAAAATGGACTCGAGAAGGCAAGAGGGTGAATCTGCTCGCTTCTGAAGAGCGAACGGTTCTACGGAGTCACAACTACGAGTTCGTTCCCAAGGAGCTCTTCCGTTTTCGAACTCGAGTGGTTGAGTCCACTTATGAACGTCTCCCCCATGCCATCGAGGATCTCAGCTTTACGGTACAACTTTACGAAGTGGGGGAAAGACGAGAGCCAGTGGACTCGACTTCGATTGGCTTGAACCTGGGCTACCATTTCGGTTTTCGAGCGACGGGCTTCTACAACATGGAGCTAAGTGATGATTACGAGCCATTTCGTTGGTGCGCAGGGCAGTCGTCGATCGACCTGCCCAGCCTGGAAGGAAGGGATGACGCAGTCCTCTCGCTGCGTGTGCGGCGCGAAGTGCCCGAGAACCTGGCCGCCACGCCAATCCAAGTATTTTTCAACGACCAAATGGTCGGTGAACCCAAACTATCACCCAAGTTTGAGGTGATCAGCTTCCCCATTTCGAATGCACAGCTAAGAGGTCGGGGCGGGAACCAGATCCGCTTCTCAGCCAACACTTATAACCCCGCTCGGCTAGCACTCGGTGACGATGTGAGGGAGTTGGGGTTTATGATTCACTCTCTCAAATTGCAGTTGCGCACGCCCATCAGTGCCGCCCATCCTTATGCGTTGGATTTTGGAGCTCAATCCGACGAGGTGGACGGCAGGCTAGCTGATTTTCATCCTAAAGAGCCCGGTTCGTTTCGTTGGAGCGGACCCGCAGCCCAAGTCGTAGTCGATCGTCCCCTGGCTCCCGGACAGGATCTGAAGATTTCCGTTCGAGCCTTGAAATCTTCTCCCAATCCGGTATTTAGGCAATTTCTAAAAGTTGCGGTCAACCGCAAGGATGTTGGGCAGACCGAACTGCTGGATCGCTGGGACCAGTTCAGAACTTACGACTTCCCGATCCCGCCGGGAGTTCCTCGATCGCCGCAGACCGTGATCGTTATGACGGTGAGTCCACCTTGGACGCCCACCCGGAGCGACACCTATACTGACGATTGGAGAAAGTTGGGGTGTGCGGTTGATTGGCTTAAGATCACCGCGATGAAATGAATCCATGAAACTTTGGCGAAAATTTACCGTTCAGTGGCTGGAAATTGCAGCACTCTGCAGCTTCGCCATCGCTCAACCTCTGTTTGATTTGCTATCCAAAAACGCGGAATTCCTCGTGGTGCGCCGATCGCAGCCGCTAGACATCATTCTTTTCGTTCTCGTCGTCTGCGTGGCCCTGCCTACCGCAATCGTCCTGTCGGAGAGCCTAATTGCCCTCATGAGTCAAAGGGTGTTGCCATGGCTGCATGCATTCCTGCTGGCGGCTCTGGTTGCTGTTACACTTCTGCCGATATTCAAACATTGGGGGAAACTTTCCGGCAGGGCCTGGGCCGCCCTGGCGTTTCTCCTTGGCCTCGGGTTTTCGGTTGCCTACTGGCGTTCTGACAAAGTGCGTTCGCTGCTGCTGTGGTTATCGCCGGCTGTGCTGATCTTTCCAGGGTTTTTCCTCTTCAACTCGCCAGTTCACAAGCTGGTTTTCCGCAAATCTGTCGCGTCAGTGGCGCTGCCCTCGCACCCATCCGCTCCAGTGGTCCTGGTTATTTTTGACGAGTTCCCTTTGGTTTCGCTGTTGGATGGAAACCAGGAAATTGATCCGGTTCTCTATCCTAACTTTGCAGGTCTTTCCCGAAGCACCACCTGGTACCGGAACGCGACAAGTGTCAGTGAAGGGACACTGAATGCCGTCCCAGCCATTCTTGACGGCCAGCTTCCGCGAACCACGCCGAACCGCTTGCCCAACGCCACAGACCATCCCCAGTCACTTTTCAGACTACTGGGAAACTCATACGCGTTTAACGTCGTCGAGAACAGCACGCGGCTCTGCCCAAACGACCTGTGTGGAGACCAAGATGGAAGCCCAAAGCTTCGACAAAGGATGTGGGGATTGTTGTCCGACCTTAGCATCCTCTATCTCTACGTCGCGTTGCCGACCAGCCTGACAAGACGCTTGCCTGGAGTTACCTATTCCTGGAAGGATTTTGCCTCCCGACTGCAACAGGGTCCAAGCCCATGGCTGGTCTATGACGAACTCACGGACTGGAACAATCGCGTGGAGACCTTCCGAAACTTTATCCGCTCCATCCAACCTGCTCCTAAGCCGACTTTACATTTTCTGCACATCTTACTCCCTCATGCCATTTGGGAGTTCCTGCCTTCAGGAAAGAGATATGCTCTGCCCGAAAGCCAGCTCCGAGGGATTCTGGGGCCCAGCGACAGCGGTGAGGATACGAACCAGTGGATTAGCGATTCCTGGACAATTACACAGAATTATCAGCGCCACTTGCTTCAGGTCGAACTCACGGATTGCCTGATTGGAGAATTGATCAGTCATCTTAAAACGGTTGGCCTCTACGATCCCGCGCTCGTTGTTATCACGGCAGACCACGGCACCAGCTTCCGGCCCGGTGACTTCAGGAGATCGGTGACGGAAACCAACTACCCGGACATCATGGCGGTCCCGTTGTTCGTTAAATCACCTTATCAGAAAGAAGGAGAAACCAGCGACCGCAATGTCGAGACTGTGGATATTTTCCCGACGATGGCTGACATTCTGAAGATTGAATTGCCCTGGAAGGTGGATGGCTGCTCGGTATTCAGAGGATCCTGCTCCGAAAGAAAGGAAAAGATCATCTTTAGCGACCCGGGACAGAAATTTGTGTTTGGGTCCGTTCAGGCTGCGAGAGAAGAGAGCGTAAAGCATAAACTGAGCCTCTTCGGTTCGTTGAGCAGTGAAGACGGGCTCTTTCAAGTCGGCCCACGTCGCGAGCTGCTTGGCCGTTCAGTTGATTCGTTCCCGACTGCCGGGAGTTCACAAATTGAATGCGATATCGATGGTGACCGCTACTTTAGCAATGTCAACTTCAACACGACCTTTGTCCTGACCCACATTACAGGACAAATATTTCGTCCTCGCCAGAACGGGTTTGAACCTCTTCACCTTGCGATCGTCGCTAATGGCTTTATTAGGGCTATGACGGAAACCTATCAGTCGGAAAAAGAGGAGAGATTTGCAGCGCTTTTGCCCGAGTCCGCACTGAGGTCTGGGCGAAATGACATCGAAGTTTATGTGGTGTCCGAGCCTGCTAACAGCACGTCTTTGGAAAAAATTCGCAAACTCGCCGCCCGTACTGCTCAGCTCCTGGGGGGCACAGAGGACCAGCAAACCAACGTATGCTTCCAGAGGCCGTTTATTCCCTTTTCTCCATCCAATAGAGCGTTCTTTCAGTTTGCCGGATTCGCTCGGCCCGCCGAATAAGAAAGTGACGACCGAATTCCTTCTCAAAGCCCTCTTGCGTGTAGCTTGGAAAAATATCTTCGCGGGTCGAAAGCAAACGCTGTGCCTGGGAATCGCTCTTGGGAACAAATTCGATGATTAAGGTCTTGCTGAGCCGTGCAAAAAAATTGCCGATCTGAGGAAGTGTCAGATTGTTAGCGATCGCCAGATGGTGGATGAGCGCGAGTGCTAGAACGACATCGGTCGGACCGCGCTGCAAGAACGACATGCGCTCCTCATTCGCCCAACCGAGATCAGGGCTCGGGTTGACCAAATCCACCAGCAGAGGAAGAAGCTGCGTTTCGCCCCGCTCGAGACACTCACAATAGTTTCTCTCCACGCACGAAGCATCCATATCAAAAGCCAGAGTCGCGATTCCGCGGTCGCTGGCCATTCGACTGAAGAACCCATTATTCGCGCCGAGATCCCAAAGAGTGCGGGGTTTCGGAGTGATCCGATCCAAAATTTCCGACACCAGTTGTGTCTTGTGTTGAAACGCATCTGAGCCGTAGTTTGTGGAGGCGTAGTAGTTGGACCAAGTCGTATCCTGCGGCTTCCAGTTCAAGGCTTTGATACCAGACTCCAGATTGTCGATCAGCCCAAGAAACGCCCGCCGACTCATGCTGCGGGAGCCCGAATCGACCACTTTGTCCGAGAAGTGTTTTTGGGACTTGGCGTGGAGATGAATGTGGGAGAACAAGGTGAATCTCAACCTGCTGCGAAGCGGTAGGAGCCCACTGGCCAGATCGAGAGGGATACCGTCAATGTGAATGCGCAAAAGCTGACTAAGCCTTACGTCCACAAGACTCATGAGTGCTAGAGGAGCCAGGAAGTGCTGGCAAAACTGCCGGTAAGCGACCCACGGGCGGCCTTCGACGACTTTCTCGAAGGAGAGGGTATCAATCAGGACGGGCTTGCCTTTCCGAAACTGAATATTGTAAGCGCTGCAATCTTTGAGCGACATCCCAAACTCAAGCGCATCCCTCTGAATCTGCAGGGTGCATAAAGCCGCTTGTTTGAGTTGGGTAAAACTCCATTCATAGGGATAGGAAATGAACGGTATCGCTTCGGGCTGGACGATTCTGTAGGCCTCCTCGGTAACGGCCAAAGCCCGGTCAACCTCTACGTGGGGGATAAGGAGTCCTGACTCCACGAGCCGACGGTAGAGACCGGAGTCCATCAAGTGATCATAGTCATCCCGGTAGCTCGCATTGACCTGACGAAGTATCAGGCCGTCGTGAAGAAAAAGAAACCCGCTCGGGTCTCGAAATGATGAGGGTATCCTCGTGTCCATTCTCACTTTGCAGCGGCCCAGTTTAGAAATCGGCAAAGTTCCCGCCCCCTCTCTCCATGACGGGTGAGAGGGTAAAGGGCCTCCTGCACCTCTCGGCCTTCTGACGCGCAACCCTTGAGGACTTCAGTCTCTCCATCTGAGGATCTTGCCGAGAAAGCCACGAACCTTTGCCCAATAGATTTTGAGAGAGTAAAGCCCGGCTAGCAAACCGGCAATGAGTAGCTGCAGGAAGTAACTGCCACTTCCGGGGTCGATGTAGGCGTGGATAGGTACTGCCAATACAAAATAGAAAATGGCAGAGTAAACTGCGATTCGTATGACAATTCTTGAGTTGATCATGGCCAAAGTACCGCCGAGAATCAAGCGGGCGCTGACCTTTGGAAAAAGGAACAGCGAACAAATCCAATCCAATCCCTGGCCCCTCTCTCCGCGGGACGAGGTGAAAGCGAAAAGATGTTTGACTCCCTCGCCCTTCGCGAGAGAGTACTTAAGGGCTAGAGAGGCGGGACGATTTAATTTCTTCGCACCTTTTCCTAGGGTCGGTTGGATTCTACGTCAGAAACACTAATATATCCTTCTCAGTCCCCAAATCACGAGCTGCAGGCGTTACGATCGATTTGGGGGCAACATAGATCTTCTCGTTCTTGCGCAACGCCAGCCGAACATCTTCTTCACAAACAAAAGTCACAGCCTTAGTCTTGAGATCAGCCTTCGAATCGACGGGTGAAACTTGAGTAGAAACAGAACCGGTCTTGGAAGGACTCTCCTGAACAGCTGGTGCTTGAGTCGCTACAGGCTTGGGAGCCGGTGTGACCAGGCTCTTTTGATTTAGCAACCGATCCACAATTCCGATGATATGAGGCCGCGAGCCTGACACTGAAGCTGGCGATTGACTTGACCCTGTCGCCAAGCCGTTGGTGGCAGTTCCACGACCTCGAGCTTCATAGGCAACCCGCTTGATGTTCATCAAATGAAGGGGTGAGATGTTGTCCGATGTGATGTTCCCACCCAACGAACCGCAGCCTAGAGTCATAGAAGGGAAAAGGTGGGTTGTGTACCCGACCGCCCCGAGCGCAGCCTGAGTGTTTACGACGATCCGAAAAACGGGCTTCTGCAAACCAAACTGTCGGACAATGTCATCATTGCGGGAGTGAATCGCAAGCGTGTGCCCCAGACCACCGTAGTTCAGCAGTTCGATGCAACGATCGCAGCCGGCGCGCCAGTCTTTCTCAATGTAGAATGCCAGAATCGGGGACAATTTCTCAATCGAGAGCGGATAGTCTCGCCCGACCCCTCTCAAACGAGCCACCAGCACGCGCGTACCCTCCGGAACTCGAATGCCTGCCATCCCGGCGATGACCGTTGCCGCTCGGCCTACAATCTTCGGGTTAACGGCCTTCCCACCAGCCACCACCACCTTGCCCAACAAGGCGATTTCACTTTCGTCCAGGAAGTATCCCCCCTGTGCCTTGACCTCCTCGATGACCTTTTGTTCAATAGCCTCATCAGCAATGATGGCTTGCTCCGAAGAACAGAGAGTTCCATTGTCAAAGCATTTTCCGGTGAAGATATCGCTGACAGCCTTTTTGATATCAGCCGAGGATTCAATGTAGGCCGGCACATTTCCGGGACCGACCCCATAAGCAGGTTTGCCGGCACTGTAAGCCGCTTTCACCAGACCATGTCCCCCGGTGGCCAAAATCAGAGCCGTCCTGCGGTGCTTCATGAGTTCCTGCGTGCCCTCGAGGGTTGCAACCGACATGCATTGAATAATTCCGTCCGGTGCCCCGGCCGAGGTAGCGGCCTCAGCCAAGATTTTCGCAGTTTCCAGAATGCACCGAGTGGCAGAGGGGTGAGGACTAAACACAATCCCATTCCGCGACTTCAACGCTATGAGGGCTTTGTTGAGAGTGGTGGAGGTGGGATTCGTCGACGGGATAATAGCAGCGATTACGCCTACAGGTGAGGCGATTTCAATGATACCGTTTGCAGGGTCTTCCTTCAGGATACCGACCGTCTTCAGGTTTTTGATCGCCTGGAAGACAGTCTGAGAACCGAACTTGTTCTTAAGGATCTTGTCCTCGTATTTCCCGAACCCGGTTTCCTCAACTGCCAGACGAGCGAGACTTTCTGCTCCCCGCAAGCCGGCCTCGGCCATAGCCTCAACAACAGAATCGACCCTTTCCTGAGAAAACTCCGCAAAGACCTGTTGCGCCTGGTGAGCCTTCTCGACACATTGCCGAGCCTGGTAGATGGATTCGAGATCTTTGTCCATGGGGGTAGGGAGATGGTCTAGAAACCAGGACTATAGGAGGAAGCCGGAAGGATCAGCCAGCTGAATGCCCAATGCCGGACGCTACATCCTTCGTTGGTCTGGCATCTGGCATCCTGCAACATCTGAATGGGACCCGTAACTAGCCTCTCCTTCCTAGATTCTATTTCTTCTTCCCGGGAATGACCTTCTCCGCTTCACTATGTGGACTGGGTATAACATGAACACTAACCAGTTCTCCAACTCGCCGCGCCGCCGCTGCCCCTGCATCGGTTGCCGCCTTCACTGCGCCGACATCGCCACGAACGCAGACCGTTACGAACCCCGCGCCAATATACTCTTTCGCCACTAGAGTGACGTTGGCTGCCTTGACCATGGCATCGGCGGCCTCCACAGCCCCAACAAATCCCTTTGTCTCGATCATTCCCAAGGCTTCGCTCGACATTGTCATCCTCTCAGGTGCTGCAACGTTCCGCGGCTCCACGCATAGGGACTACGCAGACGCTCTGCGGCAGGACAAGAAAGCTATCATTTTCAATAGGCAGCGTCAAGGTTGCTACCTTGACAAGGCTCTCGACACCTCACTAGAATGCTGGAATGAAGCAAAAGGGGAAGACTAAGTATGGCTTTCGGGGCCAATTTGAAGCGCGAGCGAGAGTTAAGAGGGATTTCTCTGGAAGAGATATCCAAGGCTAGCAAAATCAGTGTGCGGTTCCTCGACGCTATCGAGATGGACCGCTATGACATTCTTCCGGAAGGCATATTCCGAAAATCCTTCATCAAGAGTTACGTTCGATACCTAGGGATGAATGAAGACAAAGTCCTGCAGGAATACTTTCTGGCCACTCAGGCTGAGTCGCCTCCTTCAATCGAAGATAGAATGGGGGGACGTAAATCGAGTCTCAATCCTCCACACAATCTTCGTTGGATCATTGCCGCCTTGCTGGCGGTTCTGGTGGTCGGAGCCATTTTATTGTACTTGACCGGATCCGGCGAAAAGGAGCCGGTCGAGACCGCTCCCAAGTCTACTTCTTCCGCCCGGCCGACACAGGGACCGTCGTCTCCAATGGCCTCCCAACCTGCCCCTAACCTTTCGCCACAGAACTCGCCGTCGCCCGCTATTAGCCCCTCAAAATCCCAGCTAAAAGTCTTGGGGGAGCTTGCCAAGAATCCGGAGGTGGCTCCGGCAGGGTCGCAGCCTCAGACAACCATTACGCCAGCATCGGTGCCACCAGGTTCTGTCTCCAGTGAGCTCACGCTCGGAATCTATGTCGACAAGCAAAGTTGGGTATCGGTGAGTTCTGGAGATTCACACTTGTACTCAGGTTTGCTCGAGCCCCAAGAAGTCAAGCGGTTTTCCTTACAGAAACCACTCAAATTGACTTTCGGCAACGCCGGCGGTGTAAGACTTTCTGTAAATGGAAAAGCCCTCGCCTCGATTGGGAAGCCAGGAGAAGTGCGCGTGCTGGAAATTAATTCGGAAAACTACCAACGCTATCTTGCCGTAGAACATTAGTTCTGGAAAATCCATAATTCCGTAAACTGCTCCCCTGCCTCGCGCCAGGCAGTGGAAGAGGAAGCCAGAAAGTGGGTGTGCCTTGATAGAACGCAATTGGCGTTTGACGGTATGAGGTCTTGCGCTAGATCGTCGCCGACTCAGACAGTGGTCCACTCATGAGCAACGGAATTCTAGTCAAATTGAAGGAAGGACAAGTTCCGCTTGGAGTACGTCAGGCGGCTGCCCGTGGAGTACTGCCCGTGGGACAGGAGGAGTTGCTCGGGATCCTCGTGTTCTTGCAGAACGATGCTGACCCGGAAGTCAGCAAGAACGCGAGAGAGACATTGGGCAACGAGTTTAACGATGATCTGGTCAAAACAATTGTCGAAAGCAGCTCAACGCCCATCGAGGTCCTGGAATACTTTGGCAGGCCGCCGTACCGCTCAAACCAAATCCTGGAGAGCTTGATTCAGAACAAAGCTACACCGGACTCCACGATTGCCCTGTTGGCCGCGAATGTCGAGCCCAGCCAAATAGAAGTCATCCTCATTAACTTGATGAGATTGCTGCGCTCCCCGTTTGTCTTAGAGGCCTTGGAGCGCAATCCTAACCAAACTCCTGATATCAAACGGCGACTCAGGGAGATCCGGGAGGAGTTTTTCGAGAAGCGCAACAACTTCATCCCAATTCATCGTACCAAAGCGGAAGAGAGAGACCTGAGCAAAATGCAGGAATCCGCTGAGGCTGAGGTTGCAGAAAGCACGTCCCTGGTGGTCTTCAGCGAGGAGATCAAAGAAGGAGAGGACGTGGCCAGCCTGACCCTGGACAGTCTGGCCGATGACGGGTTTGGCTCGTTTGAGAACATGGGGGAAGAGGAACGGCTGTCAACCATTCAGAAAATTGCCCGGATGACCGTGGCCGAACGCGTTCAAACAGCACTTAAAGGAAACCGGGAAGAGCGAATCATTTTGATTCGAGACGCCAATCGGATTGTCTCCTCGGCAGTGCTGGAGAGCCCAAAGCTCACCGACAGCGAGGTCGAAGCCATCGCCATCATGAAGAATGTTTCCGAAGAGGTTTTGCGGCTACTGGGCACGAAGCGGGAGTTCGTCAAGAAGTATACGGTGGTCCACAGCCTGGTCAAAAACCCTAGAGCCCCTATTGGGACCTCGTTAACCCTTCTCAATCGAATCCTCACCAACGATCTTAGAGGCCTGGCCCGGAACAAGAACATTCCGGAGGTCTTGCGTAAAGCCGCTCAACGTCAGCTGCAGATTCGCACTGCACCGAAAGAAAACAGGTAGGAGCGGTGCACCGGAATGTAGCGTAGACCCTTGCTGTTGAGGGTCTGCGGGTTTTGCGGGAAAGGAAGACGACGACTCTGAATGTGGGAGGTGCCCTCTGAGCGGCGACCTAAGCCTGCCTCGCAGGGGAAAGCCGCAGAGTTGAAAATCAACTCTGCGCTACAAACACAGAATCGTCGGAGAAACACCTGCCTGCGTGAAGCTAATCGTCCTGATTTGTGGCAATTCGATTCCGGTATTCCTGATATATCCGGCGTGTCCGTTCTGCCACTTCGCCGGTGGCAATAGAGTTTCCGTCCACAGACGTGATTCCCATAATCTCATCCCCGGTTCCGGCAATGAACGCCTCGTCCGCCGAATAGAGATCAGTTAAGGAAAAGGTTTCTTTGCGGAGCGGGATACCCAGGTCCTCAGCGATTTCGGAGACAAATTGCCCGGTAATACTCGGCAAAATGCCAGGACCGTCGGGTGCGGTCCGGAGAGTACCACCCATGACGCAAAAAACCGCCGACGAAGTCCCTTCGCGTACCTGCCCTCCTTCGTCGACTAGAATGGCTTCATAAAAGCCCTGAGTTCTAGCCTGTTGTTTGGCCATCACATTAGGCAATAGGTTCAAGGACTTGATATCGCAGCGTCCCCAACGCAGATCTGGAAGCGAACAGGCGCGGATACCTCGTTCATTGCCGTCACCTCGAGTGGCGAACAGCCGAACTGTCATGAAAAATGTCGGCTCGAGATCGTCGCTCCAGACATGCGACCGGGGACCCACTCCGCGAGTCACATGATAGTAGATCGTGCCGTCCAGTATGCCGCTCTTCTCATACGTCTGAGCGATCCAGCCAGAGACTTTTTCCAGGTCCAGTTTGTGGATTGCAATTTCTTTCAGACTTCTTTCAAAACGTCTGAAGTGCCTGGCAAAGGCCCATATTCGTCCCTGATAGCATCGCAGGACCTCGTAAACACCGTCACCGAAGAGCGCACCTCGATCCTCCGCCGGTATTAACGCTTCATGAATGGCGCAGATCCTTCCGTTGATGTTTGCAAGCTCAGGCATTACCGTTGTTCTCTCCCCTGTTTGTCGCAGCCTGAGGATAGCCGAGGTGCGCTGACAAATCAATCGGTGGCGTCCGTCAAAAACCATCCCACTTCTCAATAGCCTCTGCTAGGATTGCACTGGCTGGTTGGTCTGGGCAGGGTTGAGGACACGACTTCTGAATGTTCTCTCCGCTCCCCTCCGGAGAGGGGTTCGGATGTGAGGGGTGCGGATCAGATTTCAACGTGTGCTGCTCCTTTTGAGCGTGTTGGTTATTTGGCAGCAGGGAGAACAATTGTTATGAAGCAGGCGAAGTCTCTCGTCTTTGCTGTTTGCCTAGGCGTGGCCATCGCCCACGACTGGATCGCTCAGGCTCCAACCCTAACAGTGATTCAGGCTGACCGGCTGATTGACGGGACCGGAAATCCGCCTTTGATGAATGCCCAAATCCTCATTCGCAATGATCGTATCGTACAGGTGGGCACGGCGGGAAGCTTTGCGATTCCCCCTGATGCCAGGCACATCGATGGTAGAGGCAAGACACTGCTGCCAGGCTTTGCGGATTTGCATTTCCATATGGAAGGGCATCTTCAATGGGCGAAGCATTTTCTGGCCAACGGAGTCACTTCCGCTCGGGATCCAGGAGCCTGGATGGAGTACTTTGAGCCGCTCAAACAGTGGCAAGTGGAGAATCACATTCCGGGCCCCAGGTTGTTCTTATGCGGGCCCCACCTGGATGGGCCTGGCCCGGCTTATCCGAAGGATTCAGTCGTGATGCTCAGTCCGGATGAGGCTCGGCTGCAGACGCGCCGCCAGATCGAGCAAGGAGCCACTGCCATCAAAGTCTATTTCCGGCTTCCGCTGAACTGCATCAAAGCGGTGACCGAAGAAGCCCATCGGTTAAAGGTTCCTGTCACTGCTCACTTGGAAATCATCAATCCAATGGATGCTATTGAGGCGGGGCTGGACGGCATTGAACACATCACTTCCTTAGGTTTGGCACTGATCCCAGCGATGCAGGGTGAGAAGTACCGTCAGGCTGTCTTGAAAAATAATGAGGCCCGGCAGCTTGGACGCTACGAAATGTGGGCTTCCGTTGATTTGAAGGGGCCGACGGCCAAGCGCCTGCTCCAGTTCCTTGCGGCACACCGAACCTTCATCGATCCCAACCTGGGCGTGTTTGAGAGACGCCTTGGCGACCCGGGTGAGCAGATCGAGATGCAGGCACAAGGCTGGGAGAAGATGAAGCAATTCACAGGCATGATTCATCGTTCCGGAGGTCGCATCGTGGTTGGCTCCCATTCTCAAGTGCCACATGCGGAGTTTGGTTTCGCCTATCAACATGAGCTCGAACTGCTGGTTGAGGCGGGCTTGACTCCTCTGGAAGCTCTGGTAGCCGCCACCAAAGTGGGGGCAGAATTCCTCGGGCGCTCACAAGACTTGGGGACGATTGAAGCAGGGAAACTGGCGGATGTCATAGCCGTCGGGGGAAATCCGTTGGAGGACATCAGCGCCACGCGGAAGGTTTCTCTGGTTATGGTGAACGGAGTAGTGGTGGATCGAGCTCGACTGCTTGCTGAGTGACGTAAGGGCTGCCAAAAGTTGGGCGATTCTGAGATTGGTGGCTCAGGGCAGCAGCCGAGAAGACAATCTTCGTTTCGCTCGATACAATCGGGTAACGTCTCTGTGCGCGACAAGATCTATTTAGTCAGTTTCTTACTCCTCGCCGGGTTGCTGCTGTTCCTGGGGCGTCATTTACTTCCGAGTTCAGTCCTTATCGAGTCGGTGTTGACTTTTGGAGGCACCACGGGAGCAGGCGTTCTGCTTGTTGCACTCTACCGGCTCCGGCTCAAGTTGCGGGCCAGTCGTCTGGAACTGGCACGCAAGGAGGCCGAGCTCCATTTCGCCCTCGAAGTGCAACAGGCACTCTTCCCACGCAAGCTGCCCTCCGCAAACGGTCTGGAGTTTTCGGCGGTCTGCGTCCCAGCCCGAGGGATCAGCGGAGATTTTTATGATGTCTTGACGCTGGCCGACGGCCGGCTGGTTTTTGCGATCGCTGATATCAGTGGGAAGGGGATCTCGGCCGCCATATTGATGGCCAACCTTCAGGCTGTGTTGCGTACTCTGGCTGCAACTAGCCCCTCTCCAGGAGAACTCTGCTACAAGCTCAACCATCACCTTCACCAGGTCACAGACCCAGCCTGGTTTGCCACCTTCTTTTATGGGGAGTGGCATCCCGCTGACCGGAATTTGCGTTACGTCAACGCCGGTCATAATCCGCCCATCCTCTTGCGCTCCGACAGCAGCCAGCGCCTGGTTCATGGAGGAACGCCTTTGGGAATGTTTCCTTCTCCGGAGTTCGAAATGGGAGAGGTCCGTTTACAGCCCTCAGACCTGCTGATCTTATATTCCGACGGAATCACCGAAGCGGCAGCAGCCGATGGTGAAGAGTTTGGTGAGGAACGCCTGGAAGCCGTCGTGGCAGGGCGTCGGGAGGAGCCTCTGTCAGGAATTCAGGGGTATATTTTGGAGGCAGTCCAAGAATGGTCGAGCGAAGAACCCCAGGATGACATGACCCTGTTGATTGTCAGGGCTACTCACTCCTCAGAGCAGACGCAGACAAGCCGGGACGAAATTCTCGTTACATTGCCAAAGCCGGCCCAACGATCAGGTCTGGCGCCTGGAACCGGCAAGGAGGCAACATGAAGGTCAACGGACACGGAATTCGGGATCACCTTCGCCTACTAGCTCCGCTGCTAGGCTTGCTGGCAGTGGTCTGGATGCTGCGCCTGGGGTTGTCAGCCTGCCGCTCCCCATCGTGGTGCATGCGGATCGTCAGTGTTACCGTCGCCACTGCCGGTTCCGTCCTTCTGGCGGCTCTTCTGATCCACTTCCGCCGGTTTGGGGGCTATGCTAACGTCGTGGTCTCCAGCTTACTACTCAATCTCTGGGCTCAGCTGCTGATTGTCGGTGCGATCAGCTTCGCCGTGCTTACCCAAAGTGAGAATATCTACACGGCCCCAGAACACTCGCTGCCTTGGCTGCGGCAATCAGACCCAGCTCACCTGAAACACATCTATGGACAATTGACCTTTGGTTTAGGAATGGGCACGCTTTCGGGAGCAGCGGTCGGGTGTCTGATGCTTTGGCTGCTCCGTTTGCTTCTGCCCATGCATGATAAAGAGGGAGGCTAGAGGAATTGCGGATTGCAGGTTGTGGATTGGCGATTGACCGAGCGGGACAAGAAAAAATTAAGAGTTAACTCCCTCGCCCCCGTTTGGGGGAGAGGGCGCCAGAGGGGCGGGTGAGGAGGGCGTGAGATGCCGATAATTTCTCATTTCATTCTGCAGCCAATCGACAATCGCCAATCTGCAATCAAGAATCACAAACTAATCCCTCCGTCCACAACCACCACTTGACCGGTCATGAAACTGTGCTCTGATGCAAGAGAGAGAACTACTTGTGCGATGTCTTCGGGGGTCCCGACACGCTTGAGAACAGAATTACTCTTGTAGCGCTCTCTCATCCCGTTTGGGTCGCTGCCTCCTTCGAGCCATCGAGTGTCAATCAGTCCGGGGGCCACCGCATTCACCCCGATCTCCGGGCCCAGCACTCGCGCCAGGGATTTAGTCATGCAGATCAAAGCCGCTTTCGAAGCGCAATAGGCGATGGAGCTTCCCTGTCCCGTGAGACCCGCAACGGAAGCAATATTGATGATCCGACCGCTCCCCTGGCTCTTCATCAGAGGCGCCACCGCTCTGCAGCAGAAAAAAGCTCCCTTGAGATTCACGGCAAAGGTACGGTCCCATACCTCTTCTTCCATTGCTTCTAAGTTCGGGTGCGGAATGAATCGTGTCATCCCCGCATTGTTGACCAGAATATCAATTCGTCCGTACTCCTTCTGAACCTGCAACACCATAGCCCGGACCTGCTTGTCACTCGATACATCAGCTTGTACTGCGGAGCCTGACACTCCACAAGCCTGGACCTCCGCCGCCGTCTTAGCGGCCTCGGCATTCGACCTGGAAAAGTTGATCGCAACGCTCGCCCCTTCTCTCGCCAGACAGAGAGAGGCTGCCCGTCCAATGCCGGTGCCTCCACCCGTGACCAATGCAACTTTACCCTTTAACTTCATGGGCCACCTTGCTCTCTACTCGTTCTTGCTGAATTTGAGCGCCGCCGAATTCATGCAATAGCGCAAACCCGTGGGCTTGGGGCCATCTTCGAATACATGGCCTAGGTGTGCGTCACAGCGGCTACATACCACTTCGACTCTCTGCATGAAGTGGCTGTTGTCCGTTTCCGATCGGACATTTTCTTTTGCGATAGGCTTCCAAAAGCTGGGCCAGCCCGTGCCGGACTCGAATTTAGTGTCTGAACTGAACAGGTCGTTGCCGCAGCCAACGCACCGGTAAATTCCCTTCTCATGATTATTCCAGTATTCCCCGCTGAAGGCCCTTTCGGTTCCCTTCTTTCGCGTCACTTGGAACTGCTCGGGTGTGAGTTGCTTCTTCCATTCCTCATCTGTCTTAATCACTTTTTCCGTCATGATGAATCCTTTCTTCTCGGCTGAATAAACCTTGATCGAAGCGGGCCCTGCTGCAATGCCCGGCGTTGCATTAGTTTGATCAAGACCGTTGAATTGGTTGAACAGAATAGATAGTCCAATCAAGGCCAAAACGAAGCTGGTGAGATAGATCTTCATAGTTTCATCCTTCTCTTATTGTACGATTCGCTCCCTATCTGACACTGGTTTTTCTGACAACCACGGGAACATCCAGAGCCTTAGCGCACCCTGAGATCGGAACCAGGCGCCCTTCTTTGGCACAATCTGACTATCCGAGTTCACCGATGGCCTTCGATGGGCTTCACCTTGATCTCCCGGAGCGCAGCCCTGGTACGCCAGGAGGCAATTCCAAAGGGGCGGGAGAGCTCAACCTCAGGTCGGATTGAGAGGCTGCGGTGAGCCGTCGCCAGATCGATTACCTTCTTCTGGTCGATCCACGCTTCAATCTTAGGATCAGTAACCCGTAACCTTACCAAATACCATCGTCCCAGATTAAAATTCATCAGCTGACCCGTCTCATTTTCGGACGCGTCACGACCATCAATACTGGAAAGGCCTACGACCGTTCCGCCCCAACCCCCGACGACGAGTGAGCATGGAGACTTGCCGACCGGAAAAGTCATACCGCAAAAGAAGTCATTTCCAGCCAGACGCATAGCTTCCAAACTGACCTCATAATCGACAGCAGGGAACTCGCCGCTCCAAGTGATGCCGGTCAGATCACTGCCCATCTCCAGGATGATTTGGCCTTCTTCGACCTGGACGTTGCCTTCGCCCCCAAATTTTGTGGCATGCCACTGGCCGAGACTTTGACCGTCAAACAGCTTCTTCCAGCCATTCTCCCCGACCGGCTGACGATCCTGAGCAAGTGGCACCTGGAAGAGAAAGAGCAGAACGACAAATCCCTGAGCCGAACTGAGCAAAGAAGACTTGATCCATTGCATAGGGCTGACCCATGCAGACTAGGGGGACAGTCCACAACTCCTGTAATCGTATGCGATGTGAGTGCGATCGTCAATGCGAACGCGGTCGTCAGCTCTCGGCTCGCAGTTCGTGAAGGAAGCGAGCTACGGTCTTACTCCAAGGCACCTCCTGATCTTGACAGACCTCGAAGGCGCTCTGAAAATAACGCAAATTTGACTAAGCAACCTTGTTGGAACCGTTCGCATCTGCGGAGAGCAGAACCAAAGGAGAGCGGAAATGAAACGAGTTGGGGCTGCAGCGATTTACGCCCTCGTTTTGATCTCTGCTGCAAGCTTTCCACAATTTGCGTGGCCGCAATCAGCTACTCAAGATCCGACAATTTCGTCCTCTCCGGCTTCCCCGGTGCCCCTTCCCGCCACTTTGACCGTAGCGGCCGGAGAGCAATTCGTCTTGGTCCTCGAAACTTCACTCCATACGGGTAGCACCAAGCAAGGCGACCCGGTCTCTTTCAGGACGAACGGCGAAGTACTAGTTGGCAAGACTATTGTCCTTCCCCCCGATAGTCTGGTTCATGCTACGGTTGTCAAAGTACGACGGCCTGGCAGAATCAAGGGGCGCGCTGAAATTCACCTCCATTTTGAGGAGCTTGTACTTGCTGATGGGACTGCTTTGCCTCTAAGTGCCAGCATTGTACGAGCCGGTCTTGCCAAGGTTTCCACCACCAAGGAAGGCGAACCGCGTCTGAAGGGCGAGGGCGGTAACAATGGCAGCTTGATCTCCGTCGCTCAGGGAGGCCTGCAAGGCGCGGCCCTGGGCGGAGTCTTCGGCGGAGCGAAGGGAGCAGCTTATGGCGGGGCCATGGGCGCCGGAGTTGGGCTGGCTGGTGTGCTTCTGCAGCGAGGGCCCGACCTCGATCTGCCTCGCGACATGCTGTTTGAAGTCAAGCTCGACAAGGCCCTGAATGTTCCTCAACCGGCGGCCCAGCGAGCCGCTCAAATGGCGCGAAGCAATCGGTCAGCCACTGGATCTTCTTCCCAGGATGACTCCTCAGCTGCGGAAGACAATCCGGAGCCCGTGCCGGATTTTGATCAACAAGACCACCCCACAGCCAATTCCACGGACACCGAAACCGTGGCTTCCAACCGCGGTCCGTCTGCGCCACCTCCCCAAACTCCTCCTGTTTGGGAAGATCCCGACCCGGACGGTTTCAAGCTGAAAGTCGATGTCCAACTGGTCATGGTGGATGCAGTCGTGCGTGACCGCGCCGGTCATCCCATGGACAACCTCCGGCGAGAGGACTTTCGCGTTTACGAGAACAGTGTGGAACAGAAGATTCAGAGTTTTTCCCGTGACGAATTGCCGCTCGCTGTCGCCCTGGTCGTAGATCGCAGCGGCAGCGTGGCTCCCTATATGAACGAGCTGCGCCATGCTGCCTACCAGGCGCTTTCTCAGCTCAAACGAGGCGATCAGGTAGCTCTGTTCACTTTTGCCGGAGAGGTACAGCGCTTGGAAGACTTGACTACGGACCGGCGCCGAATCGCCGATCGCATCGCCCAAATTCATGCAGGAGGCGGTACGAACATCATTGATGCCTTGTTCGACGCCACCTACTACTTGAGTGCGGTAGCCCGCGACCGGCGGCGCGCTATCATTCTGATATCAGACAATGCGGCTACCACAAAACCTAGAGCCAGCCAGAGCCAAACCATCCAACTGGCGATGGAGTCTGAAACAGTCGTGTACTCGGTGAAGACGGCCGGCGATTCGACACCCTTGACCATGCGAGTTCCTATCTGGCTGGGTGGGACCGGATCCGTGAACAAGGTTACGCAGGAGACTGGCGGAGAAATCATTGACGTAACGCGCGTAGGCTCTCTCGACGCCGCTCTGGCAACAGTGATTTCACGACTTAAGCTTCGCTACTCACTGGGATATCAGTCAACCAATACATCCCACGATCCCGGTCTGCGCAAGATCGATGTGCGCCTCGATGACCGATTCGGCCGTGTGGATCAGGATTACTCTGTCCATGCCCGCCGCGGTTACTATTCGCCAACAGAAAAGGTTGCAACCCATGAAAAGCAATGATCCTCTTCGCCAACACTTGCTCTATCTCCTAGGTGGTGGTGGTGCCCATGTGGATTTTCCCTCAGCCGTTGGCAATTTGTCCCCAACCCTCCGGGGCACTAAGCCAGATGGCGCTCCGCATACCGCTTGGCAGCTGCTCGAGCATTTGCGAATTGCTCAGTGGGACATTTTAGAGTTCAGCAGGAATTCAAAGCACGTGTCGCCGGACTTCCCGGGTGGTTACTGGCCGAAAGGAGAGAAGCCACCAAACAAGGCGGCGTGGGATCAAAGCATTCAGTCTTTTCAGGCTGACCTGGAAGCCATGCAGCGGCTGGTAGCAGACCCGTCGACCGATCTCTTTGCCCGCATTCCGCATGGCGACGGGCAGACCATTCTGCGTGAGGCACTCCTGGTGGCCGATCACAACGCTTACCACCTCGGCCAGTTGCTAATGCTACGCAAGATGCTGGGAGCCTGGCCGGATGTCCCCCATGTTTCCATATAGGATTAGTCGGCCCCTCTCTCTTAAGACTCGCCAAAGATGGTAGCGCAAAGTAGCTTTTCAACTCTGCGGCTCGTCCTTGCGTTCGAAGGAAAACCGGATATCCTAGTGCAAGTCGCGAGGCTCTGATTATGCCTTTCCCTAGACCGTCGGAAAAAGCCGCAGAACCCTCGGATGCAAGGGTCTGCGCTACAGGTTACAGGCACAGGTGTGGTCGGGACGTGCTACGGCTGTTCCGAAAGGCGAAAATTGATGGTGATGGTCGTAACCACTTCGATCGGCTCGCCGTTCAGTAGGGTTGGTTGATACCGCCATTGCTTGACGGCTTGGGAAGCCGCTTTAGCTAAAGATGGATCAGCCAGCGTATTGAGCACTCTGTGGTTCACCACAGTGCCATCCTTGCCGATGATTGCTTCCAGCGAGATGGTGCCTTCAATGCCTGCCTGACGGGCTGCTTCAGGATACTCGGGTCGAACTTCGTGAATCAGATTCGCCTGCTGAACGTTCCCTCCAACACGGATCCTTTGGGGGTGAGGGTAGGCCGGCGGCGCAGAAGAAAGCCGAGGTGATTTGCCAACTACTTCGAGGTATTGACTGACCTCACCCACCTCCAGCGTAAGGTCCAGCTTCAGCGGTTGGCCCGACTTGATCACAACATTATCCTCTCGACGCCACCTGAATCCAAGTTTGCTCGCTTCAACCGCATAGGTGCCTTCAGGAAGCAAAGCGAATTTGTATTGACCCGCTTCGGTAGCAATCACAACCTCCCTGGTCTTGCCATCAGCACTTGAAACGACAACCATCACTCCAGGGATCGCGGCTCGACTGGCGTCATAGACGCTGCCGGAAAGCGAAGGCGCCGTGGTCCGCGATTGCGCGATGGTCAAGCGGTTCCCAGCGGGACCTGCCGGGATACAAGACAGTACAAGCGCAACGGCCAAGAGACTCGGCACGAGCACATGCCATGAAGTTAACGTTTTGTGTTTGGGATCAGACATGATGTTTTCAATCCTCCTTTTCAAATTCGAACCCATTATGGAAGAGACACCCGCCATCTTTGAATCCAGGCAAAAACGGACGACCTTCAGAATACTCGACAGGTAGACCCTTGAGGTTGTGTGTTGTAGAATCTCCTCGTCACAGGCCTTCTCGCGTTCGCAAAGCAGCTTCTCTTTGACGTACCAGACCACTGGGTAAAACCACAGCACACACGATATTGCTGTTTCCAAAAGGCTCACGAAGTTGTCTCGGCGTCTAACATGGACGACCTCGTGCTTTACCAACACCTCGAGCTCCTCGTTGCTGAGGTCAGCAGTCAACCGTTTGGGCAGAACCACAACAGGTCTTCTAAGCCCCCACACTCCGGGTGTGGCAATGGTGGAGGAGAGAACTACGCCAATTTGGCGGTTGACTGAAAGTGAAGCGCGCGCCTGGCTAAGTGCCTCCAGTTCCCTGCCGGCATAAACCCTGGTTCCGGCTCTGAGTGCTCGCCAGGATACACAGCTCCGCCGGATTCGCCTGCAAACTAGAAAAAAACAACCCGCTAGCCAGGTTATTGTCATCAGGCAATAGAGCTCGCTATGCTCAGCCTCGCGTGCAAACCTAGCAGCCGGAACGTCACGCTCCACGGAGATAGGTGTTATCACTCGAGACACTTTAGAGGGAAGTTGGACAGTCGGGTAGAGCGATGTCTTCAGAATCTCGTGCGGCACCCAGGAAAGACTAGTGCCCGCCTGTTGTCCAATCCAGGCCAAGAGCAGTGAAGGGATAGCACACCTGGCCAATGAGAAGAGCCAGACAGTGTAGCGCAAGCGTGCCGGTGCTCGCCTCAAAAGGGTTGCCACCACCCAGGCTACTAGCAAAAACAGCAAGGCGTGCCAAAGATGATTAGCCATCCGAGGCCATACCCAGCTGGCTTCACGTGCCAGCCACGAATGAACTGTCATGGTGCCTTCCTCTCAACTCGATGCTTGCCGCGCCCCTTCCGGCGGTTCGGGGGATCTGGGGTCGCGCGGGCGTTGACCGGTCCATCCTTGTCGATCTTGCGCAAAGCGGCTTCTAACTCTCGGACATCCTCAAGCGTCAACTTGCCGGCCTCGACTAGATGGGCCATCAAGGGTTGGGCCGATCCCCCAAACACTTCAAGCAAGTCATTGATCAACCCGTGGTGCACCTCTCTACGGGAAACGAGCGGCTCAAAGATATGGGCATTGCCAATCTTGCGCACTCTCTGCAAAGCGCCTTTTTCCTCCAGGCGATAGACCATTGTTTGCACAGTCGTATAAGCGGGGCGCCTCGTCTCTGGCAGAAGCTCCTGAATCTCACGAACCGAAGCCTTGCCCAGTTCCCATAGCACAGTCATGATCTCCAGCTCAAACGGAGTGAGTTTAATCTTCTTGGCGCGCATCAGCCATGTGCTCCAAATTTGGGTATTTACTAAATCTGAGGTCGAATCTACTACTCGTATAGTAGAATGTCAAGAAGAAAATCTCATAGAGACCGGCCCTCTCTAGCCCGCCAGGAATTTACCCAAGGTCCTGCCGTTTAGCAGCGAAAGTGAGGCGAAGGCAGGAAGAAATTCGAGTCCATTCCATTTACTCTTTGGGATGCCCTTGAAGTTCCTCGCAGCTTCCGGAGCTGAGGGCCAGAGACCAGCGATGGGAGGCAGGATTCAAGCGGAGGTGGCTGGGGCTCCCCCAAACCAGCGGGACAGCTTGTTGAACAAGAGGCGGGTGAACTTGAAGCACGTGTAAATCACTACAGCACAAATCAGCAATACAACTGCCACGAACAGAGCAGCCAACCAGGGATGAGTGGCTGCCAGTCCCAGCAGAAAGACGGTTAGAGCATCCTCCAGCAAACTGAGAATGCCGTTGGAGAAAGGTTCGGGCGAAGTATTGGCCGCAAGCCGGGCTGATGCCTTAGCGCTATGAGTGGTCAGTGCGAGGCCACCTCCTAGAAGTCCGGCCAGCACGCGAGAAACTGGACCAACATCGGTAAACGCCGACGCCATCAAGACAGCTCCGGCCGGCACCCGGATGAATGTATGGATGCCATCCCAGACACTGTCAACGATGGGAATCTTGTCCGCAACAAACTCAATGACACAAAGGGTTCCGGACAAGGCAAGAACCCAGGTTGCCCCAAAGATCTTCCACTCTGCGGGCAGCTCCACCCAGTGAAAGCGCTGCAAGAGCCCCAAAGTCAAGATTGTGGCATAAAGTTTAATGCCCGAGGTCGTCGCCGCTCCCGCGGCGAGCCATGCCGCTGCCCAGTCCATGGTTACATTCTGAAAATCCCCTTTCAAAGGGGAAATATTCACTGCTTGGGTATCACAATGTGATCTACGTCGCGGATGCCGTACCGATCGCCCAACTTCCGATAGTCTTCGGCCATCCGCGCGTTCCAGTCCCAAACGACCTTCCCGTCCTTGAAGGTCATCTCACAAAACAAACGTTGGGAGCCTTCGAACCGACCATTGCTAGCATCGCTGTACGCAAATCGGCCATTGGCCAGACTCAGGATCGCAATGTCCGCGACGGCCCCGACACTCAGGTGCCCCAACTCAGAATGCTTAATCTCTTTGGCCGGATTGTCAGTTGATTCGCGAATGACTTCTTTGAGAGGCACACCCAACACCAAAAGCTTAGACATCGTCGTAACCATGTCCATCATCGCGCCGTTCATGCTTCCGGTGTGGAGGTCCGTCGAGATCGAGTCCGGATAAAACCTCTGCTGCACGCTGGGAGCTGCGTTCCGAAAGACAAAACTGCCCCCGCCATGACCGACGTCAAACTTGACACCACGTTCTCTGGCCTGTGAAAGATACTTCAGCAGCTTGCCATCGCTGTTGACGTACGGGACCGGTGCTCGAAACATGTGAGTACTGATATCCCCGGGCCGCAGCTTTTCCGTCACGAGTCGGTAGTAGGGACGCTCCGTCAGAAAGTATCCGAAATCCACCATGACGGGAATATCTGCCAGAGTGCCTGCCTCCACGGCCCGTTCGACTGAGACCCATTCCGGTCCTTGGTAGTGGGCAGACTTGATGCCGACCACCACATCCTTGTGCTTCCTGGCCATGTCAGCGGTCGCTTTCGGGTCCATGTCGTGGACGTTCTGCTCCAGCGCGTCGGTGACCATGCCGATCCCGACGATATTAAGCAAAGCAAACACACGGGTCTTGGCGCGGTCGATCACCCGCGCGCGGAAGTCCTCAAAGTTTCTCCAACCTGAGCTGCCGGCATCCACCATCGTCGTCACGCCTGTCCTGAAGCTAAAACTATCTGGCAGCACGCTGTTGTCACCCGCCCAGGCGTCGCGCATGCCGGAAGTCGCATAGAGATGAGTGTGAATGTCGACCAGGCCCGGAACGACGTAAAGATCAGTCACGTCCACCACTTTTTGAGCTTGCGCTGCCGACAGATCGGGAGCGACCGCCGCAACCTTCCCCTGGAAAATCGCCACGTCCATTTTGTCGTCAATGTTGTTTCGAGCATCGATGACATGGCCCCCTTTCAGAAGCAAGTCATAACGGCTTTGGCCCGAAGCCACTCGAATACTGACAAGCAAGCCAGTCAATGCCAGAAGCTCTACAGCCAATCGTTGCGAGCTGAGACAATTCAAATTCATCTAGGTCCTCCACATTTGATGGAACGATCATGTTACCACGGCAACGAGCGGCGGAAACAATGCCACTGCGATGGGGGGAGATGAGGATGGAGGATACTCTTCCCTCACCCTGGGCTTCGCGACTCCCCACGGAAGAGCGCCAACGCAAGAGTGGTTCAGTTTCGAGCCTCGATCCTATCCTCCATCTTCATCTCCGTGTCTGCGCAGCCCCTTGGAGTTACTTTCATTGTCAATTGGATACCATTAGCTCTTTCTCCAATAGAAACTGTGCGACCAGCTCAGCAATGATCCGGTAACCGAGTGGATCGGGATGGGTATCGAGTCTTCCGTTATAGTAGAGGGGTTCTCTGACTCGACTAGATCGTTCCCGAATTGAAGAAGTCAGATCAACGAAAGGAATGTTCTGCTTGGAGGTCATATCTTGGAGACGCTCAACCATCGCCACTGATTTCCAACGAACCTCTTCCGCCCAAGGAGCATCGGACGGATAGACGGTTTCCCGACACGGCACAAACACCACAGCCAGCCGAGCTCCTGAAGCTTTGACGCGCTGCTCAAGCCACACCATTTCCCCGGCCATTAATGCCAAACCCTTCTTTCTGAACTGTTCATCCATCCCGGCGGGTTGCGCCTGGCTTGAAGGCGCTGTCCGCACTGCTCTCCGGCTGCTGTCGAGCGCGCCTCCGATCGCAGTGCGCACCAGATTGAACGACTGGGAGTGCTGAGCCAGCCAGCCGTAGCCAGGCAGATCAGCGATGAGCTTCTGCAAAGAGCGCAACTTTCGGGCGGACGACAATATCTTGCCGGCAGTGAGCGGCGACGCCGTTTCATTCGCCCCCAAACTGAAAAGGTTGCTCCTCAGATCGCCGTCGACGTCATTACAGAAAACATTGAGGACTACGAGGTCAGGGTGAAAGAGCCTGACCCAATTCTCGTACCACAGCGCCTGCTCTGCGGTGCCGGTGCCTCCGATGCCGGCGTTGATGACTTCAGGCTTTCGCGAGGAGGAGGTCCGGGCGAATCGCTCCTGCAAAATGGATTCAAGTTGAGATGGATAGTCCTGACCATCGTTAGCCCCATTGCCAAATGTCACGCTATCGCCCAGTGCGGCAATCCGGAAAGCGCCGGCGTCCGGTTGAGCTGAGTATTCTCGTTGTCCTCGGAATCGCTGTGAACTAAAGGAAATCGTTACATCGTAGGTGTCGGGAACAAACTCCCGGCCCCGCACGTTGGGACGAGGAGCCAGGACTCCACTAACCTGGTCCGCCCAGGGTACGGTCAAGGGCTGTGGCAGGAGAAGCCGGACGAGTCCTTCGGCGACCATCAACGCCGCGAAAGTCGACACGAGCAGGGTGATTAAGCTTTTTACTAGTCTCTGAGCTGAAAGCGACAGGAAAGGTGAGGTCATGATCAAGTGGGCAAGGGGTGGAAGGGTCCAATTGCCCGGCCATTTCAGAAAAGACAACACTTGAATGCACGCCGACTCTACCGGTGTGCGTAAGCCCTCACGGAGGACAACTTACCCCGCTGCACCTGTTTCAGGCCTTGATCGAATGAGCTCGCGCGTAGTCTCTGGGAAACGAGAGCTTGATAGCCAAAATCAGCAGGAACCCCGCAAGCACGCTGAGTAGAGCCCCATACGACAACAAGGCCGATATCCCGATGCTCTGTTTCCACAAACCTCCAGCCAGGGCGGCAAATCCGGAGACTACATAACCCACAAGGTTGAGAATGCCTACCGCCGATGCTTGCGTGTCAGAGGGAACCACCTCGAATGAGGACACCATGAAATTGGCAATCACCAATCCGCTGCTGAGCCCAAATCCGGCAGCTGCCAGCTTGGTTGCCAGCAGGGAGTCGCAGTTCCCAATGAGATGAACACAAGGTGCAGAGATCAGGAAGCCTGCGCAAATAACCCAGAGCCGGGCAGCTTTCGTCCGGCTGTAAAGCCAGTCTGCGAGGGTTCCGCCGAGTAGCAAGCCAACCAGAGTGGCACTTTGAAGATAGACCGTGGCTACGAAGCCGGCTTGTGCCAGATTGAGGGAGAACTTTTCGTAGAAGAAATTAGGAAGCCAGGTATACAGCAGCCAGAGGACAAAGGAGAATATCGGGAAGACGACGCAAAGGAATCGATACGTCGGCACCCTGGCCAGCGTGGCGATAGAGAGGCCGCCCGATGATTTGATGGTTTCTGCCTGATTGTCCTCGTGAACACGTTTCAGGAAGGAGAGGTAAGGAAAGGCATAAGCTACTCCAAACCATCCAAGCGCATAGAACGCCGTCCTCCAGTGAGAGTGTTGCGCCATCACTCCGCCAAACCAGCCACCCATCACCACTCCGGCCAGTTGTGCCGTGGCCAGTACGGAGATCGCCTTCGAGCGAGTGCCGGGAGCGTGAGCGCTGGCTGTCAAAGACAGGGCGGCCGGCATGAAGAGCGCCTCGGTAATCCCCATGAGTGCCCGGCAGGTGAGTAGCATGAACGCGGAACTGGAGAGGCCAGTGAGGGCGGTCACGGCACTCCACAGTAAAAGGCTAAAGCCGACAAGAAACCGCTTTGAAAAACGGTCGGCGATCTGCCCGGCGATCGGAGAACCAATCGCATAGATCCAGAGAAACATAGAGCCGCTCAGCCCCAACTGCGTGTCAGAAAAATGGAGTTGCGACTTGAGCACCGGAAAGATGGAAAAGACGACCTGGCGGTCACTGTAATTGAGAAAGTAGGCGACCCACATAAAGCCCACCAACATCCAGGCCCGACGGGTTGCCGTTGCATCGGTCAATGTTTTTGTCTCTGTTGTCAGGTTGAAACCACCCTTTCCGCCCCGCGAGTCATGAGTGATGAGCCTTGAGTGATGGAGGCGCCTACTCATTACTAATTACTCATCACTCAGCACTTTTTGATTGGCCATAGTCGAACGACCGAATCTGTTCGACGGCCTTCTGGTCTAATGCCATGAGCACGGCGACCAAAAGCTCAACCGCCCTGTCAAAGTCCCTGCGGCTCAGGATCCCGATATGAGAGTGCAGGTACCGTGTCGGCACGGTGAGGTTAATCGAGGGTCTGCCGCTCTTGAAGCGCTGAATTTCGGCGCCATCCTCTCCGTAGCCGCTCAGAACTTCATATTGGAACGGAATTTTATTGCGCTGTGCGACTTCTACGATGAAATCTCGCAGACGGCGATTCGGAATCATGCTGCTGTCTAAGAGGAAAATCCCCGGCCCTTTCCCTAAAGACTCCTGAGCCTGTTTGGAATCAATTCCGGGGTAGTCTGCAGCGACGCCGACTTCCAGAGAGATGCCGAGGTCCGGCTCTGCAATAGCAGTGCTGGTATGGGCGCCCCGCAAGCCGATTTCTTCCTGAACAGTCGCCACGGCAAGGATGGTATTGGGGTGCTTTTGTGATTGCAGGCGTTTCAGAGCCTCGATCATAAGAACCAGGCCCATCCGGTCGTCCCAGGCCTTAGCCATGTAGTAATCGCCATTGGCCATGATCTGGAATGGGCTATCGGGAGCGATGGGATCGCCAGGTTGGATACCCATGACCTCACCTGCTTCATCCCGGCTGCGCGCTCCCACATCGAGAAAAACGTCTTTAGCGGGCACGCCCCGGTCTCGCTCATCCGGAGACATTACATGAGGTGTTTTGGAGCCCGAAACTGCTGTCACCGGTCCTTTACGAGTCATAATGATCCAGCGCTGAGCTAGGAGAACCTGGTCCCGCCAGCCACCCACTGGGTTCATATAAACGAATCCGTCACTAGTAATGGTCTTTACGATGAAGCCCACCTCATCCATGTGAGCTGCCAGCATGATTCGCGGCCCGCCGGCGCTGCCTTTCCGAATGCCAATGATAGAGCCCAGGCCATCTACTTTCACCTCTGAGACTAGTGGGCTCAGGTACTTCATCACGATCCTTCCCACAGGTTCTTCCGAGCCAGAGGGCCCGTGAGCTTCAGTAAGCTCCTTCATCAGGCGGGCTGTGGTATCCGGCGGGGGAGTCTGTGCCTGCACGGGAAGTTGAAGCAGGAGGCAAAGCAACAGCCAGCGGGCCGCGTCACACATGATCTCTGGTTCCTTTCTCTTGGGCTGGAACCATAGTCTACTTGTTCTTGTATGCGAGTGCACGATGAAACAGCTGGAGGAGCGTCGCGTCCCGCCAAGCCAAGAGTTCGTAGTTCCAGGTTGTGAGCCACCGCTCGTTCAATCTTCAATTGAAACGCCCGATCCTCGCGGGAAACTCTCAGCGTGGCTTCCGGTGCATGCTAGGCGCCGGGCTGAAAGGGTACATTGTGTGCGGCCCCGGCCTCGGAGTGTGTTAATATGGCTGCCATTGGGAAGATGAGCTGAGGTCAAGGTTGAGTTCCTCTGAAATTGTTGAAGCGATTCCTCTGGGCGGCCTGGGCGAGTTTGGGATGAACATGATGGTCCTCCGTTATGAGGACCAGATGATCATCATCGATTCAGGACTGATGTTTCCGGACGAGGAGCTCCTCGGGATCGATATTCTTGTTCCGGATATCTCCTTCCTGATTGAGAACGCGTCGCAGGTAAAGGCTCTGATTCTTACTCATGGCCACGAAGATCACATCGGGGCCATTCCCTTCGTGCTTCCCGCACTCGACTTCATCCCAATCTTCGGAACTCGATTCACGCTAGGCCTGGTCGCCGCTAAACTGACC